>Ga0209317_1000565_pt1 | contig 42423 bp, 35 predicted proteins | sample RifGroB2_FD_183994 | JGI IMG/M metagenome (GOLD analysis project Ga0209317, IMG submission 183994) | Soil microbial communities from Rifle, Colorado, USA - Groundwater B2 (SPAdes) (version 2) | ecosystem: Environmental > Terrestrial > Soil > Unclassified | place: Rifle, Colorado | collected... | reverse complement strand
CGGGAAAGGTTCCCGCTGCCACATTTTCAGCTGAAGTCCCAGGTTTCCTTCTCAACGCCTGCGGGGTCGGGTGAAGTCGCGGGCGAATAATTATCCCCCCCTGCCCCCTCCGGCTTGCACGTCCCGGCGTCGTAGAAGCGGTAAACGTTCCTGCCGTCCTGCTTGGCCCGGTACATGGCCAGATCCGCGTGCCGGACCATCCCGTCCATGTCCGTGTCGCAGGCGGGATAGATGCAGATGCCGATGCTCACCCCGACGCGAGCCTCCTCACCATCTATCTTGAAGGAGAGCGCGAACGACTCTATGATCCGCTCGGCCACAAGTGCCGCATCGTGCTGTTCCGCCATCTTGCTCAGGATGATGGTGAATTCGTCCCCCCCCATGCGGGCCACCATGTCGCAGGCGCGCACGCACTCCCTCAGCCTGTGCCCCGCCTCAACCAGCACCGCGTCCCCGGCCGCATGCCCCAGCTTGTCGTTTATCTGCTTGAAGCAGTCCAGGTCCAGGAACATCAGGGCCAGCGGGTGCTGATGGCGCTTCGCTTCGCTGACGGCGTGGCGCAACCTGTCGAAGAACAGAACCCGGTTCGGGAGCGAGGTAAGCGAGTCGTAGTGGGCCAGGGTCTCAAGCCTCGCCTTGGCGAGCTTTCTCTCGGTAATGTCTCGAAAGATCACCTGAAGCGCTTTTTCCCCCCGATACACGAACGGCCCCACGCCGAGTTCCACCTCGATCGAGGTCTGGTCGCCGCGTAACAGCCGCTCCTCTATCCAGGGAGCTGTCGCGCCGCTTTGTTCGGCATAAAGGATCTGCTCAGCGAAAAGCTGCTCGCTCTCCCGGTGGATAAAATCCTGCATCTGCCGGCCGGTCAGTTCCTCCTGCGAGGGGCAGCCGAGCATCTCGCATCCCGCCGGATTGATGAAGACGAAGCTCCTCCCGACCAGTATCGCGATGCCGTCCAGGGAGAGCTCAACCAGGCGTCGAAACCTCTCCTCGCTCTCCCCGATGGCTGCCACCATCCCCCGTAGCTGCTCCTCGGTGCTCGCCCGCAGCGTTACATCCTGCAGCGTCTCTATCGCGGCGATCACCCGCCCGTCCCCGTTTCGTATGGGCGCCGCGTCAAAGCAGAGGTACCTCTGCTTTCCTTTGAGCCGGTACCACCCCTCCGCCCGCAACCCCTCCGGTATCAGCGGCGAATCGGCATAGCAGGTATAGAGGTCCGACATCTCGTGGAGCGTGCCGTCCACCACGATATCAGCCAGCACCCGACGCGGCTCGTCGTAAAAGGCCCGCCAGGGCTCCCTCCCCCCGATCTGTGACTGCGCGCTGATACCGGTAAGCTCCTCGCACGCCCTGTTCCAGATTATGACCCGGTGCTCGGCGTCCAGGACGTAGCAGGGCACCGCCGAGTGATGCAGAAGCTGTACCGCGAATCCCTTCTCGTTTTCCAACAGCCGTCTCTGGCTGGCCAGCTCTTGCATCATCGCGTTGAACGCCTGTGCCAGCCCGCCTATCTCGTCGCTTGTGTTGACCGGAATCGGCGCATACCCGGCGCACCCTCCCCCCATCTCCCGCACGCGACTGGCGAAAAGCAAAAGCGGCGCGGTCAGGTGCCCGACGAAGAGCCATACGGCCAAAAGCGCCAGCGGAACCATCAGCGACAGGCTGTATCCGACCAGCTTTTGTGCCCGGTAAATCGGCGCGTAGGCCTCCGAGAGAGGTAGCTCTGTCGCGAGTATCCACCCGGTGGTAGCGAGTTTAGTGAAGGAGCAAAGCGCCTCTATTCCCGAGGGGCCGACCGTCTCGCCGCTCCCCTGGTAGCCGGCAAGGGCGCGGTCCAGAAGTTCGCCGCTGCCCCGGGCGAGCGCCGCGGCAGACAGCTTCTCCCTATCCCGGTGCACGATCATCTGCCTTTGGGCGTTGAACAGGAAGAAGCCCCCATCCGCCCCCACCTTCAGGCGAGCCAGCCGGCCCAGAAAGTTCTCCTCCATGAGATCGACGCGCCCGCCCAATACTCCCGTCATCTCGCCGTCCGGGCCGTGTATCGGCGCCGTGAAAACCACGACGAGGTTTCCTTCCCCTCTGATCGACGCGAACGGCTCGGAGATGTACGGTTTGCCGGAGCCCGCGGTCCGCTGGAAGAATTCCTGAGCGGAGAAGTCCTTCCCTATGAACGCGCTCTGCCCCGGCGAGAAGGCAAGCAGCACCCCCTTTGGCGATAGAAAGGCCGTGCCGTCGCTGAAGACCTGATGCAGATCCAGCCGACCATCCAGGAAGCGCTGCATGGCGGCAGGGTCGCCGCTCAGTGCCGGAGGGATGCTGTGGGCCACGGCCAGCAACTCTTGTTGCGCCGCGGCGATCTTGTCGTCGAGCTCGCCCCCCATGGCGCTCACCAAGGAAAACTGCCTGCTCGCCATGCTGACCTTGAACTCCCGGATGAAGAACAGCAGTCCCAGGCCGGCGACGACCGAGCTTACCGTGCAGATCAGGAGAAAGAGGACCATGGCCATCTTTATTTTCAAGCTGAACCTTGGCATAGCTCTGTGATCCCGTAGTTCAATCGCTTTCGTTGGAAAATATGCTCTCGAAATCGGGAGCCGCCGCCTGAAACGCCTCCAGCACGCTCGGGTCGAAGTGCTCCGGCAAGGTCCTGCCGTCCCCTTTTGTGATGATGTTCACGGTGCATTGATGATCCAGAGGGGGCTTGTAGACCCGCTTGCTCCTGAGGGCGTCGTACTGGTCCACCAGCATGACGATGCGTCCCTCGATAGGGATATCGGTCCCGGTCAAGCCTTGGGGATAACCGCTGCCGTCCCAGCGCTCGTGGTGGGTGAGGGCGATGGAGGCCGCCATCTGCAGCACCATGTGGCTTGAGCCCGACAGTATCCTGCCGCCGATTACGGTGTGCCCCTTCATGATGCCGAATTCCTCCCCGGTGAGCGGTCCGGCCTTGAGCAGTATGGAGTCCGGTATGCCTATCTTGCCGACGTCGTGCATCGCCGAGGCTATGGCGATCGCCTCCATGAAATCCTGCGGCATCCCCATCGCCTCGGCCAGCCTCTTCGCGTAAAGGCCGATCCGGGAGATGTGTTTGCCGGTGTCCTCGTCCCTGAGCTCGGCGGCGGCGGTCAACCTCTCGATGGTCTCGCGGCTCATGCTCCGCATCTGCACCAGCGCCTCGCCAAGCTCGCGGGTCCGGTCCTGGACCTTGCGCTCGAGATCCATCTTATAGTTCTTCTCCACGAGGAGCAGTCTCTGGTAATTGATTCCCTTTTCCACGGCATGGACCAGGTAAGGGGTCTTGAATGGTTTAATGATGAAGTCGAAGGCCCCCTTCTTGATGGCGGAGACCGCCATCTCCAGTTCGGCGTAGGCGGTCATCAGGATGACCGGGATATCCCGATCTATCTTGTGAATGCTTTCCAACAGCTCTATACCGGTGATGTGCGGCATATTCACGTCGGTCAGCACGACGTGAGGAGGGGATTGGCGCAGCACCTCGAGTGCGTCCAGCCCGTTGGAAAAGGGTTGCACCTCGAAACCGCTCACCGATAGGAGCAGCGCCACGCTTTCCAGCACGTACGGGTCATCGTCCACCAGGATGACCCGACCTGAAATCGTTGTTTCCATTCCTTCTCTCCCGTCTGTTAACCGATTATCAGTCCACTCCTTGTTTCGGCAAATTTAATGGGAACTTGAGAGGGAGATTTCTAAGCCAGGCTAAGGCGGGAGAAAGAGAGGCTGGAGACGGGCCGTCTTAAGGCAAGGGCGGGCTTCGCAGGGGATCCGAACACACCCGTCCGATCGAACGATCATGGTCGGATCTTCAGACGCCGGGTGCGCCGGGTAGTTAACGACCAATTCGGCCATTCCGAGTCCCCCCTCCCCTTACGGGGGAAGGGGGCTGAGCTAGGGGGGGGCGGGGCCCTGCTTGCCGGGAGTGACGTTGGGTGCCGGGGCCTGCTCCGGCGCAATTCCCGGCCTGGCCCCGGATCCCGGCAGAGGCACCGGGGCCGGCACAGGCGCGACTGTCGGCGCCGGGGTCGGCTCGGCCGGCAAGGACGCGGGCGGGGGCTCCGGCGCGGGGAGCGCCTCCGGGTCTTCCGCGTAGCCCTCTTCCTCGGAAGGTGGCGGTTCCTCAGTCCGGGCGCTGCTCAGGTTCTCCATGACCTCCACCTTTTTGATGCTCTCGTCTACCTTCTTCTGCATGCGCCCGACATTCGGGCTCTGGGCGAGCGCGCTGCGGTACTCGGCATCCGTCAGCACCCCCTTTTTCGCGAGCAGCTTCAAGATCATGTTGGATCTCTTCAGCACTTTCCTCATGTTCTTGTAAGGGTTGTAGGCCACCCTGGGACCGGGAAGCATGGCGGCCAGAAAGGCGCACTCCCTGGGGGTGAGGTTTGCCGGCGACTTGCCGAAGTAGTAGCGCGCACCGTGCCCGATGCCGTGGACCATGGGGCCTAGCTCTATCACGTTCAGGTAAAGCTCTATGATCCTCCCCTTGGTGAGTTCCTGCTCCATCCGTTTCGCCAGATAAAGCTCCTTCGCCTTGCGGGTCAGGGTCTTCTCGCGGGAGAGGAACAGGTTCTTTGCCACCTGCTGGGTGATGGTGGAGGCTCCGCGGGCGAAACTCTTCTGCTCCAGGTCGTACTTGATCGCTTCCTTGATCGCCTTTACGTCGATCCCCTCATGCTTGTAGAAGGAGGAGTCCTCGGCCAGGATGACCGCCCATTTCATCTCGGGCGGGATCTGCGCCGTCGGGGTCCAGTAGCGGTTCTTCGGGCCTACCACCAGCGGGTGGTACTTGCCCTGCCAGTCCTTCACCTGGATGGTGAGGTTCAGCTTGCGGTCCTTGAGCGTCGTTACCGGCGGCAGCAGGTACAAGGAGACCGCGACGTAGACAAGATAAAGGCAAACTGCGGCGGCAACCCACCAAAGGTACTTTTTCATGCCGCTTCCCCGCCGGTGCCGGCCGGCGCGCCTTTTTCCGCCATGCGCGCCGCCATGATCAACGCGGCCTTCATGCTGTCGGCGCAGGCCCGCCCGGTCCCCGCCAAATCGTAGGCGGTGCCGTGGTCGACCGAGGTCCGGATGATGGGAAGGCCCAGGGTAACATTCACCCCGTCGTCGAAATGCAGCAGTTTCAAAGGGATCAGCCCCTGGTCGTGGTACATGCAGACGACGGCGTCATACCCGCCGGATGAGGCGAAATGGAACAGGGTGTCGGCGGAGAGCGGGCCTACCGCGTCGATTCCAGCCTCCCTCGCGGCTGCGATCGCCGGCGCAATCACGAGCCTTTCCTCGTCGCCGAAAAGCCCCCCTTCCCCGCAGTGCGGGTTGAGGGCGAGCACGGCCAGGCGCGGCGCCGCGCAGAACCAGCGGCAAAGGGACGCGTGGGTGATCCTGATGGTGGAGAGGACCCGGTCGAAGGTAACCAGTTCCGGCACCCGGGAGAGCGCCTCGTGTATGGTCACCAGCGTCACCCGCAGACGATCCCCGGCGAGCATCATGACCACCTCTTGGGCGCCGGTCAGCTCCGCCAGGAGCTCCGTATGCCCCGGGTAGCTGTGCCCGGCGCCGTTCATTGACTCCTTGTTGATGGGGGCGGTCGCCATGGCGGCCGCGCTCCCCTCCAGGCAAAGCCTGGCCCCCTCGCAGATGTAGCGATAGCTGGCGTCCCCGCCTGCGGCACTCGGCCTGCCGTACGCCATCTGGTCCGGGTGGAGCCTTGAGAGCTCGCTTAGATAAAGCGATCCCGCGGCGGCCGCCGCCGGCAGCACCGAAAATCCGGTCGCTATCGAGAGCGGGACTCCGGCAACGGCGATGCCGCGCTCCATGGCGCCCCGGTCACCCAGGACCAGCGGCCGGCAGACTGCGGCGATGGCCGGATCGGCCAGGGCCGCCGCCACAATTTCCGGCCCGATTCCGCTTGGGTCCCCCATGGTTACCGCAATGACTGGTTTCTCCACTTCTTGTCTCCCCTGCTCGCTAAACAACTGTCCCAAAACGAATAGGGGCCCTTCAGCCCCTATTTTTCATCGGCGCCCATTCCGAACCGTCAACGCCTTCAACCGCCCGCGGCGCGCCATACGCCTCTCTTTATCCCCTCTCAAGACCGGCGAAGCGCACCAGGAGCTTCTTGGGCCCGATGGAGTTGAACCAGACAATCACCTTCTGGTTGTCCCCTTCCCCCTCGATCTTCCTGATGGTCCCGGGACCGAACTGCGCGTGGCGCACCCGCATGCCGAGGTGGATGCCGTCCTCCTCGTCGTCCGGAACCATGCGTACCTCGTTGCCGAAATCGGGCTCGATCTCCTCCTCGAAGAGCGAGGCGAGGTTGTGAGCGGGCAAGGCGGCCGCCGCATGGCTCTCCCGCCCGGTCCGGCTCGCTCCGCCCGCCGCCGCCCGTTGCCACTGGTCTACGTCCGCGGCACCGGCCCCACCGGTCGTTCCACGCCAGTCGTTACCCGCACCACGCCCGCTTGCCCCCCTCTGGCATTCGTCGCCGGCGTCGATCAACTCCGCAGGGATGTCGCGGAGGAAGCGAGCCGGAGGGTTCATCTGCTCCTGGCCGAAGATGTGGCGCCTGCGCACGTTGAGCAGGAACAGCCGCTTTTTGGCTCGGGTCATCCCGACGTAGCAGAGCCTGCGTTCCTCCTCCATCTGGACCGGGTCCTCCAGTGACCTCAGGTGAGGGAAGAGCCGCTCCTCCATGCCGACCATGAATACCAGGGGAAACTCCAGCCCCTTGGCCGAGTGGAGCGTCATGAGCGTCGCCGATGCCTTCTTCCCCTCCCCTTCCTGCTCCAGGTCGGAGACCAGCGCCACCTGCTCAAGGAAGTCCGCGACCCCTTTTTCGCCCTCTCCGCTGTCGAACGCCTGCATCGCGGTCACCAGCTCCTGGAGGTTCTCGATGCGATCCTGCGCCTCATCGCTGCCGATCCCCTTGAGCCTCGCGAAGTACCCGGAATCGTGAATTACGGCCGAGGCGAGCTCGGCAAGCGGCAGCGTCTCCGCGAGGCTCCGGTAACCGTCCAGCTCTCTGGCAAAAGAGGCCACCTTGCCGCGCGCACCGGCAGGCAGGAGCGACCCTTCGGCCGCCTCCAGCATGGCGTCGCAAAAGGGAATCCCCTTTTCGGCGGCGAAGGCGGAGATGCGCTGCACCGTGGTATGACCGATGCCGCGCGGGGGGTTATTGATGATACGCTTCAACGCGACGTCGTCGGATGGATTGTCCAGCACCTTCAGGTAAGAGAGGATGTCCTTCACCTCGAGCCTCGCGTAGAAGCGGACCCCACCCACCATGTGGTACGGGATGCCGGCCGCCACCATGGCGTCCTCTACCACCCTTGACTGGGCGTTGGTGCGGTAGAAGACCGCCACCTCAGAGAGTTCTCCCCCCTCGGAGAGAAAGCGCTCCGTCTCCCGGCAGACCAGGCGGGCCTCCTCCCATTCGTTCGGGAGCGTGCGGCAGTTGATCCTTTCACCGTCGGGGTTATCGGTCCAAAGCCTCTTCGGCTTCCTGCCGCGATTCTTTTCCACCACGTTCCAGGCGCCGTCAAGGATGGTTTTGGTGGAGCGGTAATTTTGCTCCAGCTTCACCACCTTCACGCCGGGGAAGTCCTTCTCGAACTCCAGGATGTTCCGGATGTCCGCGCCGCGCCAGCCGTAGATGGACTGGTCGTCGTCGCCGACCACGCAGAGATTTTGCCTGGTGCCGGCCAGAAGCTGCACCAGGCGGTACTGGACCGGGTTGGTATCCTGATACTCGTCCACCAGGATCCAGCGGTAGCGCTTCAGGTATTTATCCAGCACCTCGGGATGTTCCTCGAAAAGCCGCACCGTCAAGAGCAGCAGGTCCCCGAAGTCGGCGGCGTTGCATCGTTTCAGCCGCTCCTGATAAAGCTTGTAAACCCTGGCGAGCGTCGCCTGATAGGGGGAGTCGGCCGGGACCCGGTCAGGGGTGAGCCCCGAGTTCTTGAACTCGTCTATGGCCGCGCCGAGAGCCTTGGGCGGGTATTTTTTCTCGTCCAGGTTCAGTTGCGCCGCGCACTCCTTCATGAGCCGCTCGCAGTCCTTGTCGTCGTAGATGGCGAAATTCCCGTCGTAGCCCAGATGACGAATCTCGTTACGCAGGATTCTGGCGCAGCTCGAGTGGAAGGTCGAGATGAGCGGCAAATCGCCGTCCCCGAGGATCTGCCTCACCCTTTCCCGCATCTCTCCGGCCGCCTTGTTGGTAAAGGTGACCGCGAGGATCTGCCAGGGAGGGATGCCTCGTTCATGAATGAGGTGCGCTATGCGGTGCACGATGACGCGCGTCTTGCCGGAGCCGGCTCCGGCCAGGACCAGCAGCGGCCCTTCGCCGTGGAGCACGGCCTCTTTTTGGGGAGGGTTCAGATTGTGGAGCAGATTCATGAGGTCCCTTGAAACCCGTGGCGCTAAAGGCGCCGCAGGATGCGTTGCGCCTCTTTTATATCATCTCGCCAACTTTTGGTCAAAAGGGAATTCCCGGCGGAGCCTTAACCCTATTCGGTCGAGAGCCGGGGGGGAAGTTGCAGGGAACACAGAGGAAAAGAGGCCGGAGAAACCGGCTACTGGAAAGGCCTGAAGATTATCGCCTCGGTTTCACCGTCCTTGGTCGGTATGGAGCCGAAGATCAAGGTCCATGTCTTCCCCGTTAAGGTGTCAAGCAGGAAGGTGTGCCTTGCCGCCAACCCGGAGGTGAAGATCTGGAATCTCGGTACGTTGCCGGGTTTGATTTTCGGCATATCCTGTACCGGCACCTTTGCCCAGACGTTCTCCTGCTCCGCATTTAACAGCAACTGCATGACCTCGCCTGTGAATCTGTCCAGCCTGAAGGTCCATCTCGCTGCAAGCTGCGACTGGACAATCTCGAACCGGCTGTCTGAGCATGCTGCCGTGGTCTGGTGGAGCTTGGAGACTTCGCCGCGCGCCACAACCGGAACCAGCAGCAGGCAGCCAAAAAACATCGCCCGCAACAATTTCATGTTCATCAGATCTTCCTTTCTGCCGGTCTTTCGGCCGATACTTCGCCGGATGTGAAAATTCACCCGTCGAAGAGAAGCAATCGCAAATGCCGATAATATTCCGGCAAATAACCGTTTCAGTCAAGACAAAATGAGATCGCTTCATCCCGAAGCCAGAAAGTCCTCCACTTTCGCCAGCAACTCCTCAGAGGTGAACGGCTTAGCTATGAAATTAACCCCTTCCCGAAGCGCCCCCTTGTGCACCACCTGTGAGCTGGCATAGCCGGACATGAACAGACCCCGCAGGCCTGGGAGCAACTCATTCAGGCGCTCGTGCAACTCGGGCCCGCTCATCTGGGGCATCACCACGTCGGAGAGCAGCAGGTCCATCGGCTCGCTGCGTGTGCGCATCATCTCCAGGGCCTCTTCCGGATGCGACGCGGCCAGCACGAGGTACCCCGACCTCTCCAGGATCTCGCGCACCATCTCCAGAACCATGGCGTTATCTTCCACAACGAGGATGTTGCCGCTGCGGGGGAGCGCTCCCGCGGCTTGAGCTATTTCGGGTGCGCAGGTAGCGGCGGATGACTCGACACTGGGGAGGTAAATCCGGAAGGTGGTTCCTGCCCCGACGGTGCTGCTCACGTCGATGTTTCCGCCGTGCTGCTTGACGATGCCGTAGGTGGTCGAGAGCCCGAGTCCGGTTCCACTTCCGGTCGGCTTCGTGGTGAAAAACGGTTCGAAGATATGGGCAAGGGTGGCATCGCTCATGCCGCACCCGCTGTCTCCGAAGGCCAACAGGACGTATTTGCCCGGTACGGTCCCGGGATGCAGATGGCAATACTCGTCCTCGAGTACCACATGGCCGGTTTCCACGACGATGCGTCCGTTTCCGGAGATGGCGTCCATGGCGTTCACCGCGAGATTGAGCAGGATCTGCTCGATCTGGATACGATCAGCCATGATGCCGCAAGGGGTGCCGCTCAGCTGCTCCCGGAGCTCCACATTCTCGCGAATGGTACGGCGCAGCATGCCGCTGAAGCCGCCTATCACCTCGTTCAGATCAAGGGACTGGAACTGCAACTCCTGCTTGTGGCTGAAGGTGAGTAACTGCCTCACCAGGTCCTTAGCCCTGTTGGCCGCCTCCATGATCATGCCCGAGCGTTTGCGGGTCAGCTCGTCTTCGGGGTGCTGCTCGCCGATCATCTCGGCACAGAACAGGATCGGCAGCAGCATGTTATTGAAATCATGCGCTATCCCTCCCGCCAGCAGCCCGATACCCTCCAGTTTTTGCTGCTGGCTTAACTGTTGCTCCAAGATGCGGCGCTCGGTGACGTCACGGTTGCAGGCCCGTCGCCCGAGGTAGTCCCCCTTTTCGGAGAAGACCGACCGGCAGGAGTGCTCGATCCAGATCGTGCTTCCGTCCCGGGCCAGCAGCTTGAACTCCATCAGCTCCAGGTCCTGCGGGGATTCGGCGGCCGGCGCGCCGCAGGCATCGAGATGCTCCTGCATCCGGGTTCTGTGCTCCGGATGGATGATGCGCTCCAAAAGCTCGGGATCGGCGAGGAAGTCGGCGGCCTCGTGCCCCGTGATGCGCTCGCAGGCGGGAGACATGTAGAGGAATTTCTTTTCCGGCGAGAGCCAGTATTCCCAGTCGTAGGTCCAATCGGCCACCGTGCGGTAGGCCTCCTCGCTGTTCTTCAGTTCCCTTTGGGCTGCGAACAGTTCATCCACCTGCTGGCGCAGTTCCTCCTCGATGGCCGCCAGCTCCTCGTTCTTCTCGCGCAGTTCCGCCTCGACCTTTTCGCGCTCGTACACCTGCTCTTGCAGCAGGCAAGCACGCTCCTGGAGCGCCCCGGACATCCGCTGCAGACTCGCCGCCAGGTCGTTGAACTCCTCTATCCCCCCCTGGGGCCAGGAGACCGCCTCTCCGCTTTGTTCCACGCGAAAAGCGTGAACGGCCAGGTCTTCGAAACGCCTGGTGGTTTTGCGGGCGAAGTGCAGGGCAAGGGCCACGGCAAGGAACAGGGCGGCAATAAGTCCGAGCGCCGCGATGTTGGCGGAGGTGAGGAGCCGGCGGTACGCCTCCTGCCGCGGTTGCGCCACCAGCACGGACCAGCCGGTATCCGGGATCTGGTACAGGCTGCCGATCACCTGGCTCCCTTGCAAAGTGAAAGTTCCGGTGAGCGGCCTCTTTTCGCTCACCCCGAGGCGTACCAGAGTGATATTGTTCAGGTTCAGCTGCTGGGCCGTGAAGCTGCCGTCACGATCCGCGATGACCTGGCCGTGCTGGTCCAGCACGAAAATCTGCTGGTTTTTGAAGATGCTCACCTGGTCCAGGTACCGGGACAGGCGTCCCAGTTCCAGCTCTCCGATGAAAACCTTGTCCCCCAAAGGGACTGCCAGCGCCACGGAGATGCCGCCCCCCACCAGGGAGAGGTAGGTGTTGGACCACTGCTCCTTGCGATCCCCGATGGTGGCGAGATAAAGCGGATTTTGGGAAAGGTCGACGCCGATCAGGTCCTGCTGATGGGCTGAACCTTCCGCCATGCTGACCGCGACGATGCGGCCGTTGCCGTCCACCAGATAGCCGGCCTTCAGCCTCTTCAGTCCCCTTACGTTGCGGTCCAGGGTCCGCTGGACCCGCACCAGGCCGGCGGGCGTTTCGCTGTCGGCGCAGAAGCTTGCGATGGCTGAGATGATGGCGCGGGTGTTGAGCAGGTAGCTTTCGGCCTGCGTCGAGACGGCGACGGCAAGCTGGCGCTGGTTGTCTTCCAGATCACGTTTGGCCTGAGGAATGAGCCAGAGCGCCCCGAGCAAGAGCATGAGCAGAAAGGGAAGCCCGGCAGCAATAGCGGCATAACGGATGATGATCCAGCGCAGAGGTCGAACGACGGGCATCAAGTCACTCCAAGGTTTGGTAAGTGCCTTCGCGCACGACGGTAATGAAGGTTGCACGGTCGGCATCTCCGAAGCGGTCGATCAGGATGCTCTGTTGGGCTCCCTGGAACTCGCCGATCGCGAGGATGGTCTGTTTCAGCGAGGTCCCGTTAGTGCCACGGCGCCGGTAGGCCTCCAGAGCGACCAGGGCGGCGTCATAGCCGGCCAGCCCTGCAAAGCCCGGCTCCGCGCCGAAACGGTCGCGGTAGGCGTTGGCGAACAGCTGAAAGTGGGGCGAGCGGTCTGCGTGGTTGATGAACTGGGAGATGATGGCACCCTCGGCGGCGGCTCCGGCCAGTTCGATGAAGCGTTGCGTGGATGCCCACTCGGAGGCGGCCAGCGGCATGCCGGGCTGCAACTTTCTCAGCTGCTGGCAGATCATGGCGGCGTCGACGGCGTTGGCTATGACCAGCACCATGTCAGGCTTCGAGGCGAGCGCCTCCCGAGCCAGGGCGGAGAAGGGAACGCTGTAGCCCGAGCGGAATCCCGCGGTTGAAGCAACCTCGCCGCCGAGACTTTGGAATTCTCCTGCGAAATCCCTCATCCAGGATCCGGTATAGGAGCCGTTCCCCTCGTCGTGAAGGATGGCGACCTGACGGCGCCCGAGTTTGCGGTGGTAGCGGGCACTTTTGCGGGCGTAGATGCGGGTGTCGTCCATGACGCGCAGGAAGTTGTCGTCCTTGCCGGTGAGCTCTGTGGTGGTGACCGTAGGGCTTAAGAGGATGGTGCTTGAATTCCGAATATCGGGGAGCACAGCGAGCGCCATGCTGCTGGTCGCGGGACCTATGATCAGTTCCACCTTCTCCGCGATCAGCTCCCGGACGGCCTTGCGGGCCTTTTCCGGATCCTGACCGTCGTCGCGGATCAGGAGCTCGACCTGCTGGCCGTTGACGCCGCCCAGAGCGTTGCTCTGCTCCACGGCCAGCATGGATCCGTTTCGCACCGCGACGCCCAGATCCGCGACCCGACCCGACGTCCCCGCGAGGAAACCGATCCTCACCGGTTCCTTTTTGCTGCAGGCGGGCATTGCAAGCAGTACTAGCAGTAACCATACAGCACGCGTCATAATTCAAACCTCTATGGCCAAGCTTTGCTTTTGTCCCGACAACTACATGTGCTGTCACGGCTGCTTTCAATACGCTTTAGGCTTTATCCCGCTAAACACTTACCGGCACAATGGCCTAAACATTACGCCTCTCTCACTAATCTTCGACCTACCGCATGAGGTGCCGTATTGCGGGGCATTGGATATCATTCTGCACAACAAAAGATACAGTTGAAAAGTACAGTAGTCAACTACCTGCATTTCGTTATATCTGTCATGCCGTATCCATGTGAGTGTTTTTACAATCTCCAGGTTGTTGTTGCCTGTGCTCATTCATTCAATGAGCACAGTGATCTGCGGGCTTATCTTTTGTAATCGAAAAAGCTGCTCCGAGATCTTCAAGACGTGACGGCAATCGTACAGAGAAAGAGGTCCGTCATCGATATCGGCCCTTTCCTTATACAATTAAATGCTTCGCGCAGACCCAGAGCGTCTAGAGCTCGTGGTGGGAGGTAGGAGGAGGGATATTCATGTGCTCCCGAGGTAACGGGGGTCCGATTAAGTGAGGCGATCTTTTGATCAACGTCGGACATTCCGGGGACACAATACCTATTATTCGGCAACACATTAGGTTCCTGCTTTCAGAGTCACATGTGTCGCGATTTTATCTGTATTGTGTCCCCGGAATTCCAGGAACTCACGTCCGATTTTATCCTTAGCAACCACAGCTTTAATACTTGCCCCCGCACCCTTTGCAGTTCCAATGATGTCGGCAAAATCAAAAAAGGAACCTAGGCTGTCCCCAGGATTGATAACGCAGTTACTTGGCAGTGGCCCATCAAACGCGTCAATTTGCGGAACCATTGTTTTCCCGTCGCTCAACTCGATGTTCATTGAACTGTAATACAAAGGTTTTTCCGAATGATTTTGAACATCGATGCAGAGAAGGCTTTTGGTATAGAAAGTCGGAGGGTCAGGTCCAGACATTGCCCCGAATGAGTGTGTCTTTAAAAATCTAACGGTAGGAATGCCGGGTAGTCACCAAAGTGATCCAGAGATAAACAGCAGCGGGATTCGAGAGAACGTCGGGGGCAATGTCTGGACCTGACCCCCATGCTCATTGACACCCGCCGGTAGCTAACGGACACTACTGCGCTGCGAGGTAAGTTATTGTGGAGAACATTACGTCCTTTAGGGTATAACCCAGGCTCACTAATGGGTTTAGTATGTTCCCAAGCTCAGTTGGAATACTGCTGCCAAGCATGCCAACAAACAGCCATACCAAGCCAACCGTTTCAAGATGTATCCCTCCTACTGCCACGTCAGCAATCTTTTCCCGTAAGCCTGCAACATCTGATTTTCTCTGATCGGTTTCATCGTGGATAAGTGAGACAACTCCAGAGATACTTCGTTCGAGGCCTATTAGGTCTGTACCATGTTGCTCCCATAAGTGGCTCAGTGACTTTTCTAGTGCGTCCAGTCTCATTTCAGTAGTTATATCTGATACTGATTCGGCAGCCAGCAACTCAGCACTTGAAATATGAGGAGTAACAGTTACATCATCTGCGTAGAGTGTCTGGGGTTTGCGGAATGCGCACGCAACATATCGACACCAATCTTCTATCGTCTTATTATAGTCATGACGTAACCGTCTGATCCCTTCCGCGACAATCAAGAGACCACCCACCTGCAATGATGTTCCTGCGAAGAGGATTTGCTCTTTTAAATAAGGAGCCAGCACATATGAAAGCACCCAACATGTACCTGTACCAATGACAAGCAACCAAAACGGCTTTGCTTTTACTGTCAAAGCTATTCCGAGCATTCTATAGTTAATCATAATGATACCGTAGTATTGCTAAGCGGACATTCCGGGGACACAATAGAAATCGCCTTGGGGTCGGACCAAGCTAACTCACAGGAATTGCTAAGCTATTACCCCCCAAATAGGTGCTTTGAAGGCTTAAACACCCCTTTTCGGTGCCAAAATCAGCATTATAAGCAGCGGAGTAGGTGCTCGACATACCGGGGACACAATACCTATTATTCGGCAACACATTAGGTTCCTGCTTTCAGAGTCACATGTGTCGCGATTTTATCTGTATTGTGTCCCCGGAATTCCTCCGGCCGCACTCTGGACCTGACCCCCATGCTCACTTTCGGGGCGTCCCCCTCCCCCTCTCCTACGTGCAAGGCGTTGGTTATACCTCGTTTTCCTCCTCTGGTTGGCAAAAGAAGGGAGGTGCGTCTTTTTTTCCACCGGGGATCAACTGAAGCCGTTGTACGGCAGAGATGTCGCCAGCGCCACCTGAAACAATCTCAGATACTATCTTCGCAGCTTTCGAATATGAACATTCTATGTTCTCGGCTTGCGCTAGAGGTTCAATATTTTCGGCGACATATTGAAGTTTTGCAAGTAGGTTTTTCTGCTCTTCTGATGGCAAATTCTTCACAAGAGCAGTCATTATGCTAAAACAAGGCATTAGCTGTTCGTGTATGAGTTGATGTTGAATTTTTACCATTTCAGCCAGTAATTTTGTTGATTCAATAAGTTCGCTGATAATTTCATTGTCCATTTTATTCCCTTCTGGGTAATGGTGCCCACTACGAAGCACTCTGATTCTCGGTTTTAATTCGGGTCTCAAGCCCGCAACGGGACATTCCGGGGACACAATACCTATTATTCGGCAACACATTAGGTTCCTGCTTTCAGAGTCACATGTGTCGCGATTTTATCTGTATTGTGTCCCCTGAATTCCCTATCCAACCATGCACACGCCCTTCTACGCCCTACAAAGGGCAAGGGTACCTTGTCGGGATTGATGCAGCGCCTGCTGAACTGGTGTTGAACTAGACCGTCTTCTGCTAGCTCGCGCCACCTGGGATTAGCTCTCGATATTCGTCTTGTTGCGCGTGGATAATACGGTCTTTATGAAAGGAACTCAATAGTTATTGTGGCGGGATAACGCACTTCCAGATGCTTTTGCAACCCATTTGACGCTGCTGACTGTAAATCTGTGCCAAAATATTGCGACTGATGACCCTTTTCCAGTTTCATCCAAAGCCCAGACCAAGAAAAAGGGGCACAGCCTAAGCCATGCCCCTTGATCCCTTGATCGATTTGTAGCTACTGCCCCTTGGGCATCACACCCGTGTGTCTTCGGTACACAACTTTATTCCCCAGTACACGACTTTATTCCACGAGGACACCGCCGCCACAAGCAGCCGCATTTGCTACTCCACCGTGACGCTTTTAGCCAGGTTCCTCGGCTGATCCACGTCGGTCCCCTTGAGCACCGCGATATGGTAAGCCAATAGCTGCATCGGGATGGAAAGGATGATCGGGCTCACGTCCTCGCCGTCGACAGGTATCTCCAGCGCGACTTCGACCTTGTCCCGCACCTCGGTGTCCCCCTCCGAGCAGACCGCTATGACGCGCCCGCCGCGCGCGATCACCTCTTCCATATTGGAGCAGACCTTCTCGTAATTGGCCCCCTTGGGCACCAGGACCACGACCGGCATGTACTCGTCAATCAGCGCAATCGGCCCGTGCTTCATCTCGCCGGCCGGGTATCCTTCAGCATGTATGTAGGAGATCTCCTTCAGCTTCAGCGCCCCCTCAAGGGCGATGGGGTAGTTCATGCCGCGCCCAAGGTAGAGGAAATCGCGCGCCGCCATGTAGCTGCGGGCGATCTTCTCGACCTGATCGTTGAGCTTCAGGGCCTCCTCCATAAGCGCCGGCACCCTCACGAGCGCGGCTATCAGGCTTCTCCCCTGCTCCTGATCCATGCTGCCCCGGGAGCGCCCCAGGCGGATGGTGAAGAGGTAGAGGGCGACCAGCTGGGTGACGAACGCCTTGGTGGAGGCGACGCCGATCTCGGGCCCGGCATGGGTATAGACGACGCCGTCGGCCTCGCGCGCGATGGAGGAATCCACCACGTTGCAGACGGCGACGCATTTCCCGCCGCGCCTTTTCGACTCGCGCATGGCGGCCAGCGTGTCGGCCGTCTCGCCCGACTGGGAGATCAGTATCACCAGGGTCTTTTCGTCGATCACCGGGTTCCTGTAGCGGAACTCCGAGGCGATATCCACCTCGACGGGGACGCGGCAGTGCTCCTCGATCAGGAACTTGCCGACCAGCGCCGCGTGCCAGGAGGTGCCGCAGGCGATGATGCAGATGCGCTGCACCCCCTGCAGATCGGCGTCGGTCATGGAGAGATCCTCAAGGTAGACGTCCCCCTTCTCCTCCCTGAGCCTGCCGGCGATGGTGTCCCTGACGGCGCGGGGCTGCTCGAAGATCTCCTTCAGCATGAAATGCCGGTACCCCCCCTTCTCCGCCATGTGCGCCGACCAGTCGATGTGGCGCGGCGTCTTGTTCAGAACGACCCCTTCGACGGTGCTGAAATGCGCCTCCCCGCCCCTGAAGACGGCCATCTCGCCGTCCTCCATGAATATCATGGAACGGGTATGGGAGAGGATCGCCGGGATGTCGGAGGCGACGAAGAATTCGTGGTTACCGAGCCCTACCACCATGGGTGAACCGAGCTTCGCCGCTATCAGGAGGTCCGGCTCCCGTTCGCAGACGATGCAGAGCGCGTAGGCTCCTTTGAGAAGCGAGAGCGCCTCGCGTACCGCTTCCTCCAGTCCGAGGCCGGCTTTGCGCCGCTCCTCGATCAGGTGGGAAACCACTTCCGTGTCGGTTTCGCTCTTGAATATGTGACCCTGCCCCTTCAATTCCTCGCGCAGCTGCAGGTAGTTCTCGATGATGCCGTTGTGCACCACCACGATGGTCCCCGCCTGGTGCGGATGGGCGTTGATCTCGGAGGGGCGGCCGTGGGTGGCCCAGCGGGTATGCCCGATGCCGACAGAGCCGACCACGGGATCCGTAACCAGCAGGCGCTCCAGATTGGCAAGCTTCCCTTCGCTTCTCCTGATGCTCGCCTTGCCGCCGCTTATGGTGCAGATGCCGGCCGAATCGTAACCGCGATACTCAAGCCTTCTCAGCCCCTCGATGATGATGGAAGTGGCCTGCTGCCGCCCCGTATATCCCACAATGCCGCACATTTTGACTCCGTTTTAGCCTATAGTTCCACGTTCACTGCTCCAGACGTCACACTTTACCATCCGGAGTGAAACGGTGACCAGATTTATTTTTGCCTCAGCTTCCAACCGTCCTTGTTCACCTGAGGCGTCCGGGAGAGAGCGAGGGAATCGGGCGGGACATCCTTGGTGACCGTGGTCCCCGCGGCTATCAGCGAATTCCTGCCGATGGTGACCGGCGCCACCAGTTGCACGTCGCTTCCGACGAACACCTCGTCCTCGATCACTGTCCGGTGCTTCTTTACCCCGTCGTAGTTGCAGGTGATGGTGCCGCAACCGATGTTCACGTTGCGGCCGATGGTGGCGTCCCCCAGGTAGGTGAGATGGGACGCTTTCGACCCTTCGCCCATGAATATCTTCTTGGTCTCGACGAAGTTCCCTATCTTTACATGGGGCGACAGCTCGGAACCGGGCCGCAGGTGGGCCATGGGGCCGATGGCGACCTGCTCGCGCACCGTCGACTGCTCCATCACGCTCCCTGCCTTCACCACGACGTCGTCCCCTATGCTGCAGGAACGGATCAGCGCCCCCTGGCCTATCTCGCAACGCTCCCCGATGACGGTAGCGCCCTGTATGCATGCCCCCGGCTGGATGACGCTGTCACGTCCAATGCGCACCCCGCGATCAATGTAGACCGCCTGCGGGTCGATCATGGTGACCCCCTCGAGCATAAGGCCGCGGTTGATGCGCGCGCGCAGCACCTTCCCCGCTTCGGCCAGTTGCACCCGGTCGTTCACCCCCATGATCTCCACCTGATCGGCGACCTGATAGCTTCGGCATTTAAGACCCTTGGCGGCCGCCTGCCGCACCACGTCGGTCAGGTAGTACTCGCCTTGGGCATTACCGTTGTTAAGCCGCGCCACGGCCTGCTCCAGAAAGGCGCGCTCGACGCAGTAAACGCCGGCGTTCACCTCCCGGATGCGGCGCTCTTCGGGGGAGGCGTCCTTCTCCTCGGTAATGGCAACGATCTCCCCCGGATCCCCCTTGACGATCCTGCCGTAGCCGAAGGGTTCGGAAAAGGTCGCGGTCATCACGGTGACGCAGGCGCCGCTTTCACTATGCGACTGCAGCATGCCCCGCAGACTATCCGCGGTGAGGAGCGGCGTGTCACCGCAAAGGATGAGGACGGTAGCGGCATCCGGGTCCAGTCCCGGCATGGCGCAGCGTACGGCATGGCCGGTACCTAGCTGCTCCGATTGCACGGCATAAGAGACCTCGCCGCGCCCCTCGAAGCAGGCCCGCACTTTCTCCTGCTGATGCCCCACCACCAGCACGCACCGTTCCACCCCGGCTTGCAGGGCGGCGTCAACAGCCCAGGCGATCATCGGGGAACCAACCAGCGGGTGCATGACCTTGACCAGCCCGGACTTCATCCTGGTCCCCATGCCGGCCGCCAGCACGATTGCAGATATCTTTTTCACCATCGGTATCCTCCTTGGCGTAAGGGCTATATTAAACTGTACTTTTTAACAACAATACCGGACCCCGTCAAGCTGTTTCATTTCCCCCCGGCATTTCCCCCCGAGACCTAAAGTTCCGGTTTTTATCATTTACACGACGGTAACTTACCGCTATAGTCGCGCTTGGAGGGTGCATGGGGATTCCCGAGGACATAGTTCGCCTGGAGCTTGAACTGCGCGAACTTATCATCAAGTACGAGCTGTACTTCTGCGGCGCCGAAAAGAGGGAACCGCTCAAACTGCTTGCGGAGGTGGACCGGCTTGCGAAGCGCTACCAGAACGCGAGCATTCCCAACACCAGCCAAAGGTTCAAATACGACTCCCTGGTCTCTTCCCTGAGCCTGCACCGGCAGAAATGGGGCCGCACCAACCGCCTTATCGAGGAGGGGAAGTACCAAAGGGACCGCTTCAAGATGTCGCTGCACCAGGGGGAACGGCCCCAGGAGCGCCCCGCTCCCCCCTCTCCTCCCAGCGCCGATAACGAGCTGGAGAGGGTGTATCGGCAGTACGTCGACGCGCGCCTCGCCTGCAACCTTCCGGTGCGGAGCGTCACCCGCGAAAAGGTGGCCCAGGCCATCAACCGGCAAAAGCCCGTCCTGATGGAAAAGTACCACTGCAGCAACATCGATTTCGTTGTGGTGATAGAGGGGGGAAAACCCTCCCTGAAGGCCCGCCCGAAAAAACAATGAAGATAACCCTGATAGCCATACACCCTCATCGCTCCGCGCAGGCGGTACCGCTTGCCTGCGCCTTCCTGAAGGAGGCGCTGCTGGCTGACGCCGACCTCCGTGAGACGGTCGGCGCAGAGATCGTCGAGTTCTTCCTCGACGACCCCGCCGATCGGTGCGCCGAGGCGATAGCGCAGAGCGCTCCCGACCTGATCGCCTTCTCCGTCTACGTCTGGAGCCGGGACCATGCCCTTGCCATCGCAAGACGGTTGCGCCGCAAGCTTCCCGCAGCCGTCCTTTGCGCAGGCGGCGCCGAGCCTACGGCAAACCCGGCCGGACTCCTCGACTCCGGCCTCTTTCACTACCTGATCCGCGGCGAGGGCGAGGCGCCTTTCCTGCAGGCGGTCCGGCTGGCAAAGCGCGGGATCCTGCCTGCCGGAGTGCCGGGGGTGGTCATGCCGGGGGAGCTTCCAGGACCGCTTCCCGTCCCGGTCGACCTGAATTCGATCCCATCCCCTTACCTTTCCGGGCAGCTCGACCCCGGCGTTCCGGGAGGGGCGCTCTGGCAGCTTTCCCGCGGCTGCGACTTCGCCTGTGCTTTTTGTTTCGACCACAAGGGGAGCGGAGGGGTGCGGCGCTTTTCCATGGAAAGGGTCGAGGCCGAGCTGCGCCTGTTCGCGCGCCTTCAGGTCCCCCAGGTGTTCGTGCTCGACTCCACCTTCAACAAGGTGCCCAAGCGCGCCAAGGAGATCCTGCGGCTGATCGGCAAGCTCGCCCCGCAGGTGCACTTTCACTTCGAGGTGCGCAGCGAATTCATCGACGCCGAAATGGCCCAGCTGTTCGCCTCCATCACCTGCTCGCTGCAGATCGGACTGCAAAGCGCCGACGCCGCCATTCTGCGCGCCGTGGGGCGCGGCTTCGACCGGGAAGATTTCGCCTATCGCGCCTCCCTGTTGAACCAAAGCGGCGCCATCTTCGGTTTCGACCTGATCTACGGCCTTCCCGGAGACAGCCTGGAGGTTTTTCGTTCCTCGCTCGACTTCGCCCTTTCTCTGTACCCGAACCACCTCGACATCTTCCCCCTGGCCGTGCTCCCCGGCACCAAGCTGCACGCCAGGGCGGGAGCGCTGGGGCTGCAACACCTACCCTCCCCCCCCTACACGGTGATCTCCAGCGCCGGCTTTGCCCCCCGGGCTCTGGAGGAGGCGGGACTTCTTGCCGCCGCCTGCGACATCTTTTACAGCCGCGGCAAGGCGGTGGCCTGGTTCAACTCCGTGGCAGGCGCGCTGAAACTATCCGCTGCCGCCTTTCTCACATCCTTTTCTCGATTTCTAGGCAGCAGGGGGAAGAAGGGGGAGCAGGAAATCGCCGAGCAGGAGATATGGGCGTTGCAGCGCGAGTTTCTTGGAGAGTTGTTCCGTGAAAGGAAGAAGGCGCGCCTGCTACCGCTCGCCCTGGATCTAGCCGACTATCACCACCACTACGCCTGCGCCTTGCTGGCGAGCCCCGCTGCGCCCCCGACCGCGCGTCAATTGCGCAAGCTCGACCTTTTGAAAAGCCCGCTGGCGCTCTCCCCCTGCGCCGCGCTCGCCCGGTTCAGCTACGAGATCCTGGACATACTTGAGGCCGGGGACCTGGAATTACCCGATTTCGCCTCCCGCTTCAAGCCTGCGGGCTCATACGTGATCATCTATCCCGCCGCAGGAGAGGTCTGCACCGAATCGGTCTCCTTCGCCTATTTCCAGCTGCTGCAGGCCCTGGACGGCAAGCGCCCGGCTCGGGCCGTCTGCGGGGAAATAGATCTCCCGGCGGAAGAGGCGCTCGCCTTCCTGGAATTCGCCGTTTCAGAGGGGGTGGTCACCCTGGGCTAGTACGCGCGTTTCCTCCCGCGCCGTAAACTGCGAGAACCCGCAGCGCAAGCATTCCATTTTCCTCCGCCACCAAAATCCGTCACCATTTTTATTGCAAGGGCCACACCCAAACTTCGAGCAGATTCGGACTCCGTGGCAGCGCCCTCATCCCTCCCTTCGGGGCACCTTCTCCCGGAGAGCGAAGGGATTCTCGCTTACCATCGCCCTGCGGTTTGCAAACACCATCGGCGCCGCAAAGGCCGGCCGGACCATCTGGACTTCCCCAACTACAGATAATCGTTCATGCAATTAGCCCTCTCCCGCCATTTAAGTCTTGACTTATCACCAAATATCAATAGAATCCATTAATGTAAATTTCCACACATTCATTGCATGTTTAGATTGACAACCCCACACAAGGAGAGAGAAATGAAACTTCGTTTATTGCTTGCAGGACTGTTATTAGCAGCATCGGCCGTTTCGGCCCCTTCGGCCATGGCTCAGGCGGCTTACGTCGGAGTATCAGGCGGGGCGAGTTTCTTCCATGACAGCGATGTCGACGGACCGGCATTTCCACCGAAATCAGCTACGATGCCGGGCCGGCCTTTAACTTGAGCCTAGGGGTTCAGTCCACCCCGATGCGCCTTGAGGTGGAATACGGCTACAAGAACGCCGATATTGAATTTTTCGGCGGAGACGCGACCATACACAGCTTCATGCTGAACGGATACTACGACATCAAGATGGTAACCGGTGTAGAACCTTTCATCGGAATCGGTATCGGCTTTTTAAACGGTGACGGCGACAGTCAAGGTTTCAGTGACGATGACACCACTTTCGGCTACCAGCTCACAGCCGGGGCCTCTTTCAAGATGCATCCCGCGATAAATTTCGATCTTTCCTATCGCTTCCAAAGCGCGCCGTCAGATTTTGAAGTCAACGGCATCGACGTAGAATACAACAGCAGCAGTATCCTTGCAGGGGCTAGATTCAACTTTTAGGCGTTGTTTTACGGCTGCCGTGCTTTGAAACCGGCGGACCCCATCGGGTCCGCCCAGACAAGCGGCGAGGAACCGAATAGCGCAACTTCGCCTGGCGGGGCATTCCCTGCCAGGCGATCCAAACCAGAAATGAACAAACCTCGCATCCCCTTTTGTCTGTTCTTCCTCGAAAGCGTTCCTTTATCATCCTCATATTATTCACACGCTAGAGGTCCATCGGCAAGGCGGTCTTCGACAAGAACCGCTGCCTCCCCTTCGCCAAGCGGATTGACTGCATCGTTTGCGAGGAGCACTGCCCGATCCCCCATAAGGCGATCCGCTCGGAAGTCGTGGAGGTAGCAGGATTCGACGGGAACAGGGCGCGCGTGAAGCAGCCCTACGTCGTGGACGAGTTGTGCAACGGCTGCGGCATCTGCGAGAACGTCTGCCCCTTGGAAGGGAAATCGGCAATAGTGGTCCTCGCGCTAAAGGACAGGATGCCGTTGAGGCCTCCGACTGAAACTGCACCCGCCCCGGTATCCGATCCCTGTGGCAGGGGCAAGACGTGAGGCGAGATCTGCATTAAGGATGTGGACTTTAGCAGAACCGGATGATATCGTAAGACATGTAAGACAGCGGTGCGGGAGGAAACATGCGAAGCATGACGGTAAGGCTCGAAGACGATCTGGACGAGCGATTGGGAAATCTTGCACGTGAAACAGGCCGGACTAAAAGCTATTATACAAAATTGGCCTTGCAGGAATTTCTTGATGAACAAGAAGACTACGTACTTGGTATCGCTGCATTAGAGCGCAGAGAACCGACAACCAGCCTGGAATTGCTGGAGAAAGAACTTGATCTGGCGCGTTGAAATAAAGGAAACGGCGCGAAAGCAGATTAAGAGTCTCGACCGCCAGGTCCAGGCTTCGATTGTGAAGTTTCTTCGTGAGCGGTTAGCTGAATCGAGCAATCCGCGCCAGACAGGAAAGGCACTCAAAGGAGATATGGGTGATCTTTGGCGCTACAGAGTAGGCGATTATCGAATAATATGTGACATTCAAGATGAAGTAATTACAGTTCTTGTTCTATGCGTTCGGCACCGGAAAGAGGTTTACCGGCGTTGAAGACCATTCAACAAATCCCCTTTCCCGCAAATCAAGCCAGCCCCGGCTGCCGTCGAGTGTGGTGTGTAGGGGCAGTCAACCATTTTCAAAGGCCCTTCGGCATCCGCCGGCGGGCCTTTACCTTGCACGGGTAGAGTGTGTATTGCCAACTCGCCAAGATCGGTCTTTTACAAAACCAGTGGGTCGTACATTGACCCATTGATACAATGTTAAGTACTGTATTAACATGGTTCAAGAGCTATTGAATAGGTAGTCATGGCAATCGCAGCATAATGCTGTTATACTTTTTAAAGATAACAGCCATTTCGCGTTAACTGGTCCTAATTCACTTATGACTAAAGCTCTTTCAGTCAGAGGGAGGGAGCAATGGCAGCAGCTTTGGAACTGAGGAAATTTCTTGCCCCGGAGTTCATATTCGGAGTTGGCGCAAGGCAACTGGCGGGACGTTATGCCAAGAACCTCGGAGGCCGGAAGATCCTGGTGGTTTCCGACCCGGGAGTGGTCAAGGCAGGATGGACCAAGGACGTGACGGACAGCCTGGAAGCGGCGGGGCTCCCCTTTGTCCTCTTTACCGGCGTCACCCCCAATCCCAAGGCCGAGGAGGTCATGACCGGAGTCGCCCTCTACCAGGCCGAGCAATGCGACGCCTTGGTTGCGGTGGGCGGCGGCAGCCCCATCGATTGCGCCAAGGGGATCGGCATCGTCAGTTCCAACCGCAAGCACATCCTTGAATTCGAGGGGGTGGACATGGTGAAGTCGCCCATGCCGCCACTCATCTGCATCCCGACCACCGGCGGGACCTCGGCGGACGTCTCGCAGTTCGCCATCATCAGCAATCCGCTGGAGAAGGTGAAGTTCGCCATCATCAGCAAGTCCGTTGTCCCCGATATTTCCTTGATCGACCCGATCACCCTCACCACCATGGACCCCTACCTCACGGCCTGCACCGGCCTCGACGCCATGACCCACGCCATCGAAGCCTACGTATCGACCGCCCGCTCCGCCATGACCGACCTGCATGCCCTGGAGGCGCTGCGCCTGCTGTCGGCGAGCCTGATCCCCAGCATCCGCAACTTGGACGATACCGAGCTGCGCAGCAACGTGATGATGGGGAGCCTGCAGGCGGGACTCGCCTTCTCCAATGCCATCCTGGGCGCCAATCACGCCATGGCGCACAGCCTCGGAGGGGCGCTCGACCTGGCCCACGGGGAATGCAACGCCATACTGCTGGACCATGTCATCGAATTCAACTTTTCCTCCGCCCCCGAGCGCTTCGAGCAGATCGCTCAGGCCATGGGCCTTGATCTGCGAGGCAGGGATCTGCCCGAGAAAAAGAAGCTCCTGCTGCAGCATGTGCGGGACCTCAAGGCGCAGGCGGGTATCGCCCGGACCCTGGCGCAAGTCGGAGTGGGACGAAACGATGTTGCCCTTTACAGCAAACACGCCTTGAAGGATCCCTGCATGGCGACCAATCCGCGCAGGGCCTCGCGGAGGGATATCGAGGTCGTTTATGAAGAGTCGCTCTGACGCCCTGGCCGCCTTGCAGAAGCAGTTGGCCGGCCTGGGGGAATCCTCGGTCCGAAAAACCTACTATCCCGAACTGCAGCAGCGCCTTGAGGAACTGGAACGTTTCAAGGCCTTCATCGACAACAGCAACGACGCCATCTTTCTGGTCGAGACTTCCACCGGACGCATCGTGGATGTCAACGATTCGACGAGCCGCCAGACGGGGTGGAGCCGCGACGAATTGCTGGAGCGCTCCCTCTTCGAGCTTTCCGATCTGCAGCAAGACCCCGCCGCCGAAGCGCTGATCGCCTCCCCCCAGGAACAGGAAAACGTGCGGAGCATGACGGTCACCTACCTGCACAGAAAAGAGGGGGGACGCTTCTGCGCGGAACTCACCCTGAACCGCATGCATTTCCGCGACCGCGCCTACGTGCTTGCAGTGGCACGCGACATCACACAACGCAGGGCGGTAGAGGAGGCGCTGCGCGAGAGCGAGGAATTCCTCAAGAATATCGTGGATAACATCCCCGCCATGGTGTTCGCCAAGGAGGCGGAGAACCTGCGTTATGTCGCCATCAACAAGGCAGGCGAGGAGTTGCTCGGTTACTCCAGGGAAGAGCTGCTGGGAAAAAACGACTACGACTTTTTTCCCGCTGAGCAAGCGGAATTCTTCAGTTTCAAGGACAGGCAAACCCTGGAGCGCGGAGAACTGGTCGAGATTCCGGAAGAGGTTGTCAAGACGGGGTCCGGCGAGGAACGCATCCTGCACACCAAAAAGATTCCTCTCTTCGACAATCAGGGGAAAGCGCGCTACCTGCTCGGCATATCCGAGGACATCACCGAGCGGAAGCAATTGGAGGGAAAACTCCTGCAGTCCCAGAAGATGGAAGCGATCGGCCAACTGGCAGGAGGGGTCGCACACGACTTCAACAACATACTCATGGTGATCATGGGGTACGGCAGCATCCTGAAAAACGACGGCGCGCTGGATCCCCGGCAAAGGGAGCACGTGGATCATATACTAGACGCAGCGGACAAGGCGGCCCAACTCACCTCCGGCCTCCTGGCATTCAGCCGCAAGCAGGTAATGAAAGCACGAACCGTCAACCTGAACGACGTCATCCTGCACGTGGAGAAGTTTCTCTCCCGCATCATCGGGGAGGACGTCCGGCTCAAGTCCGTCCTGAACGACAGCGACCTCCTGGTGCATATCGACAGCGGGCAGATAGAGCAGGTCCTGATAAACCTTGCCACCAATGCCCGCGACGCCATGCCCAAAGGGGGGTCACTGACCATAGAGACCTCGGTCCACCAGATCGACGAGCTCTTCGTGCAGGCCAACGGTTTCGGCGAGCCCGGCGCTTACGCCATCATATCGGTATCGGACACCGGCATCGGGATGGACGAGGAGACCAGGAGGAAGATCTTCGAACCCTTTTTCACCACCAAGGAATTAGGAAAGGGTACCGGGCTTGGCATGTCCATCGTCTACGGCATCATCAAGCAGCACAACGGATTCATCAACGTCTATAGCGAGCCGCAGTTGGGGACCACCTTCAGGATCTATCTGCCGCTTAGCGCCTCGAGTGCCTTGGCGCATGAGGAGAGCGAAAGTGCGGCCCCGCCCCCCGGGGGAACCGAGACGATCCTGATCGTAGAGGATGAACCGGCCGTGCGCCTGCTATTGGAGAAGATCCTTACCGGCTTCGGTTACCGGGTGATACTGGCGGAAAACGGGCGGGAGGCCGCGGAAAAATTCGCGGCCGGCAGGGGAGAGATCAAGCTGGTCCTGATGGACATGATCATGCCCGGGATGAGCGGCAAGGACGCCTGCGACGCCATCAGGGAAATCGACCCCGGCGCGAAGGTGCTCTACACGAGCGGTTACACCATGGACATCATGAAGACCCGCGACGTGCTCGAGGAGGGGACCGAGCTCCTCATGAAGCCGGTCCGCCCGCTTGAACTTTTGAGAAAGGTGCGGGAGATGATCGATAGACGTTAAGCGTGAAACCGGGCATGCAGACGTTTCGGGCATGCGATAAGGTCCTTTTGATTCATCTCAGTGCAAAACCTACGGATTTCATGATTTAGTGCTTGTCTGATTTCCCCTTGGAACCGCCCTACTGGACGAGGCTTGGCCTGACTCCGATCATGTCGCTGCTGTTTGCACAATCAACACAGGTGATCTGATTTATTTCAATCAACTTGTCGCTGCCACCGCAGATTCCTGCTGGTGCGGTAAAACCCCTTCCTGAACAGGCACTTCCACCTCCGCTGCCGCAGGCTCGGGTCAATAATACCCGTGCATAACCCCATACCGGCTGTGGAGAGGGCTGAGTTGACGGGTCGTCAACTGTTGACACGGGAACAATAATTGACCAGCTTGATACGGTGCCATCCGCACCATAGCTCTTGTTTATCCTGTCGTAATCGGGGTCATAGAAATCGACCTCCACACCTTTGAAAACTTGGGCTGCTGTACCGTTTGTCGTATAGACCGAACCGCCACAAACTTCCACATCGGGCACTTTTTCAGCGGAGCATATGAAGTTATTCAATGTATCGCTGGTGTTGGTTGAATTTTCCAACAAGCTTGTCCAGGCCATATTGCCTGATGCGGGGGATAAAAAAACCGGAAAACTCGTACTGTTACATACCATGTTGCCAATCAGGAAATAGAAACCTGCTTTGGGAGACCGTTGTGCTGTCGCTATTGCCGAAGCACCCATTTGGGACCACTGAGAGGCGACTACCCTGGCAAAAAAAAGGTCGATGGGTCCGTCTATCGATGGTCCGCCGGCGTCTGAGGCACCCGTTCTTCTGGCTCTTACCTGGACGGCATTTATAGGCGTTCTGCCTGCGAGGTAGGGAGGATTCAAGGTTCGCTTCCAGTTCCCAACCGTTATGTCATTCTCCTCGGAGAGGGTATTGCCATAATCATTAGAAATATTGACGGGACTGTTCGCGACGTTATTTTTGGCGGCAAAATCCGTGGCGGTATCTCGGGCATCTGTTTGAGACGGCAGTTGTGAAGCACCTGCCAGTGCCGCTGCATCAGCGGCGTTTTGCAACTGGCCACGGGCTATGTACATATAGCCCATGTCAATAGCTAGTCCGAGGAAGCCGCATATGGCAACCATAAGGAGCGCTACGTAGACAAGTGCGATCCCGTTTTCATTTTTTATTAATGCTAGTCGCCGAGTGGGATCCATTTCAACTCCTTCTCCTGCTCAGGTGTGATAATGGATTTTGTACATAGAGGTTCCCCGCTCCCGCCAGAGCAGACGCATCCGCAGCCTTCTGGAGTTCTCCCTTCACCACATATGCGCGACTAACGTCTACGGCCAATCCCGCAAACGCAAATAACATAACGAGAGTGCCCGCTGCCAGCACAACTACTATAAATCCGCGTTCCTTTTTAAATAGCTTTCCAGTCATAAGAAAACCCCGCTAACTCTTTTAAAAACCACTTCAATGGGTCAGCTAAATCCGTGGCAGCTCTTTTCACAGGAAATTCCGACTGCTTATTGTTCGTAACGCATTGCGGCTTGGCCGGTTAATGTCAGGACAGAGGAGTCTTGCGACGCAGAGTTGGTGATAATTGCCGCGATCTTATAAAAAGGTGTGATCATAGGGAAGTCGGTCCAAGTAACAGTGACTTTGACCGTACCGCCGGGAAATGCCTCTCCTGCGCCGGCAGTGGTGCCGTCTACTTTCAGTCTATTCAATGTGTAGATGACTGAATCAGGCGCATTGAACAGGTTGATCTTGATTGTGTCCGCAGTTGCGCTAGTGCCTGAATTGAGCACTCCGGATTCGTCATTGTTCAACGGCTTGGTGACGGCTGCCGTCCGTGCACCTGAACGTGCCGCATTATTGAGGCTATTTTTCGTGTACATCGCGCGCGCAAAGTCGATAAGCCCGAAGATTAATAACAGTAAAAGCGGCAAAATAATCGCAGTTTCAACCAATACCTGCCCTTTTTGGTTTCTCATAGCGCTCGCCTTCTAGATTTTAAAAATGGTTCGTTCAGGTTCCACAAGAAAGCTTTGTGATGTGCCAATGCCGAGCCATAGAATGTTCAAATCCTGCATTTCCCTGCCATTATGGATCCACAAACATATGTATTTTTTTTAATTTTCCAATTGTAGTTTGAAGCCGATAGATGTCAAATTTAATTGCAAAAGGATTAATGCATAGCGGTCTGGGGATCAATAGGAAGCTGAACTAGAAAGGGAATGTAGATATGGCAGCAACGACATCGGCGGTGGAATGAGGGATTGTAATGAAAACTACATTCCCTGAGGGAGCACCATTGGTAAAAGCGTTACTCCACCTACACTTATCAGGTAGCCGGTATCAGAGAAGTTTGTTGGCCGGCCCGAGGAAGGGACAAGGCCGCCCCGGCCGGCGCCGGAAAGAACCGGACGTTCGGGTCCCGCCGGAGAGCGGGACCCGCGCCGATCAGAAATTAAACCTGTTCACCATCCTGGAAAGCTTGTCCACCTGATCCTCAAGCCCCTTTGCCGCGAGCAGAGACTCGGCGGCGCCGGAGGCGTTCTTCTCGGTGACCGAGGTTATCTGCGCCGCCGTCCTGCTGATCTGCTCCAGACCTACCGTCTGTTCCTGAATGTTTACCAGTATCTCGTCGGCGAAGACGGCAATGGAGCGGGCACCCTGCACAGCCCCTTCCAACTGCCGGTCTATCTCCTGAGAAAGCGCGACTCCGTCCCTGGAGAGGGTCGATGAAGATTTTGTGAGCGACCCAGTGGTCTTGGCCGCATCCGCCGACTTGACTGCGAGGCTGTGAATCTCGTCAGTCATGACCTTGAATTCGTTGCCGGCTCCCTCCACATGGGCCGCCTCGATGGCGGCGTTCACCCCGAGCAGGTTGGAGAACCTCGCTATGTTCAAAAGGCTGGCAATCAGGGCTCCGAATTCATCCCGATGCTCCTCCCCCAGTTTGGCCTCGAACTGCTTCATGGTATGCGCGGTCTGGGAGCACTGCCGCGAGAGCTTGCGGATCTCCTGCGCCACCACCCCGAAACCGCCCGCCGAAATCCTCATCCTGGCAGCCTTGGCGATGGTGCTGTTCGCCAAGATCCCGGTCTCCTGCGCTATGCCGTCGATGTCGATGGCCATGGTCGCCGTACTGTCGGCCGCGCCGCTGATCCCGTCCATAGAGACCAGCATCCTGTTCATGGCCTCCTTGGCCCGAAGTATGGTCTCGGTGGCTTGTTTCGCATCGGCATGCGCCTCTTTCGACCTCTGGGCGCTGCCGGTGGCGGCTTGTGAAAGCAGGGCAAGGCTTGCCGAGGTCTCGCTTAGTTCCCGGCTCTGCTGCTTCGCCCCCTCTGCAAAAGTGGAACTGATGCCGGCGATTTTCCGCCCCACATCCGAAACCATCCCGACGCTCTCCGAGACCTGGGTGATTGCCTCGTGCAGCGCTTCCGCCGTCGCGTTCATCGCCTTGCGAATGCCGGCATGCTCCCCGCGGTATTTCCCTCTCATCCTGCTTGTCAGGTCGTAGCGCGCCAGCTTTTCGAGCACCTCGCCCGCCTCATGGATGGGCGCGATGACGGCGTCCAGCGTGCTGTTCATGCCGGTGATCAGCTCCTTCCAGATCCCCTCGTAGTCCCAGTCGTTGCCCCGCGTCTTCAGCTTTCCTTCCCTGATGCTGCTGGTGAGATGCACCGTTTCGCCATGCATGCCGTAAAGGATGGCCAGCAGGGTATTTATATTCTGCTTGATCTTGTGGTATTCGCCTTGATACTCGTCGATCACGAAAGGGGGGAGATTGCCGTGGGCGATCTGCTCCAGGGCGTCGCCGGCAAGCCTCATGGGGGCGACCAGCGCGTCGATCATGCCGTTCACGAGGCGCACCGTTTCCGCATCCTCCGGGCCAAGCCCTTCCAGGTCGCCGCGCACCTCGAGCCGGCCCGCGATCATCGCGTCGGATAACTGCTTCACAACATGATAAACATCCTTACTCATCCGGGCCTCCCTGTACCAAGCCTCTTACCGTGGCGACCGCACGATCGATGGATCGCGAAACTTCCTTGGTCATGAACTCACGCGTTAGATTGAAGCAGCGCCCCTCGATACCTACCAGCGTCACCCGTTCGGGAACCTGCCCGGGGGAGAGAATCCTGCCGATCTCGATGGTCTCCCGCAGACCCAGACCATGGGCGGAGATCTCGGCGCCGCTTTGCGGCAGATCCCGCCACGGTATCACATGGACCGTCCCGGGCGCGGCCCCCAGTTGAACCGCGTCGACCACTATCAGGTCCGTTTCCCCGTCGAACAGCGGCAAGAGGTCTATGCCGCCGACTCCGCAATACTCAAGTCGCGCGGCAACGGGCGACAGCCTCGCGTGAACCTCGAAACCGACGGCATCGTCTGCGATCAACTCGTTGCCTATGCAGACGATTATTGTACGGCGGTCAGAAGACGGCATTGCTCCCCCACCGAAACGATCGTCGACTTCACCGGCCTGCAGAGCAGGCCGTTGGCAATGCCGTCGAAGTAAGAGTGGAACAGGCGGCACAGCGCCGCCCCGGTTTCGATGTTGCGCAGAGCGCACATCTCCCTCAGGATGCATCTCTTGAACAGGAGCCTGTCCTCCTCCAGGCTGAACTCGAACCCCGCCTGCATCTGACCGCTCAGGGCGTCGATCACGTCCTGCAGCGTCGGATCGTTCAGCTCCAGGGGAAGCTTTTGCGCGGTGTCCCTCCCGGCGATCCTCCCCACGGGCGCCGTGTTCCCACCCATGATGTTGTCGATGGTCCCTGCGAAGGCGTCCAGCAGGAAGGCGACCTCGACGTACGCCTTCTGGTAGTCCTCCGGCGTGAGCTCCAGGATGTAGTTTTGGTCACTGGTATTCATAGAAATTTCCCCATCTTCTTGCAGAATTCCTCGTCCCGGTAGAAGTTCTTGACCAGATGAAAATCCCGGTGGGAGATCGCGCCCGAAGGGCAGATGTAGGCGCAGGAGAGGCAGGCGATGCAATCCTCGCTGTGCCTGACGGTGCAAAGGCGCTTCTCGGCATCGAGTTCGAAGACCTTGGTAGGGCAGATGTCGATGCACAACTCGCAGCCGCGGCAAGACTGCTCGTGGACGGTTATCTCCAGTGACATGGCGCTACCTCCGAAGGGTTCTCAACGTCTCTTTGCCGCAGCTTATGGCTATCTCCATCGGCATGCGTCCCACGGCATGGGTGGCGCACGACAGGCAGGGGTCATAGCAGCGGATGCTGAATTCCACCGCGTTCAAAAGCGCCCGGTCGTCGGGGCGGTCGACGACGTGCGATTGCGCCGACTGCTCTATGGAACGGTTGATGATGGAGTAGTTTTGCTGCGTCGCCACTATCAGGTTCGCGGCCCGGACGATCCCCTGCCCGTCGATCTCGTAGTCGTGAATCAGGGTGCCGCGCGGGGCCTCCACGTGCCCTACCCCCCTCCCCCCCTTGAAGCTGACTGGGACCCGGGTTTCTCCCCAGATCGCCTTGTCGTTGGCGATTTCATCGGCGCGCTCTATGGCCCAGATGATCTCGATCAGCTTGGCGTAGGTTTGAAAGACGGTTGTGTGGCAGGGCCAACCGCCGAGGCGGGTGAACTCCGCGTACTCCGCGTCCGCCATCTCGGTGCCGAAGCGGCGCGCCACGTTCATCCTCGCCATCGGTCCCACGCGGTAGTCGTGCAGGGCGCCGTCGAGATTTATCTGCACCTTTTTCATGTAGGACCAGTCCACCACCGATTCGAGCAGGTACTTGTGGTAATCCTCCACCCCGAACTCCAGCCGGACGGCTCCCGCCTCGTCTATCAGCCGCAGCCTCCCTTCGATCAGGGAAACCTTGTCGTTCAGGACGGTGCCGAGCCCCCAGGACGGGACCACCCAATCGGCCCTCATGGCGGGGTGCTGCTCCAAAGCTTTAAGCAGCAGCCCCTTGACAGCGGGCACCACCGCCGGCAACAGCCCCCGCGCCTCGTCGATCCATTCCTGGATGGCGTTCTTTTTATCCTGATCCAGCGTGAAGGTGATTCCGCCGGCAACCGAGGTCACCGGGTGTGTTCCCCTTCCCCCCACCATCTCGTTGATCTTCTGCCCGATGGTGCGAAGGCGCAGCGCCATCCGGGCAAGCTCAGGATTGGCCTGGACTATCCCGACGATGTTCCTGACCGCCGGGTCCGCGTCCAGCCCCATCACCAGGTCGGGCCCCTGCAGCACGAAGATGGAAAGGCTGTGGGAGTGGATGATGTGCCCCAGATACATCAACTCCCTCAGCAGCACCGCGGCGGGCGGCGGGATGACCCCCGCGGCGTGGTCCAGCGCGTTGCTGGCGGCCAGATGGTGGGCCGTGGGGCAGACCCCGCAGATGCGCGCCGTTATATGCGGCATCCGGTCCGCTTCCATGCCGATCAGGATCTTTTCGAAGCCGCGCAACTCGTTCACCACCAACCCCGCGCTTTCCAGCCGCCCCGATTCGTCCAGGTTTATGAAGACCTTGGCGTGTCCCTCTATCCGGGTGACCGGATCGATCCTCAGCGTGGTCTTCATAGCTCTCCCCCTGCTTCATAATCCGCATGCTCGTCCTCGATCCACTTCTTGATGTGGAAGGTGGGCTTGTCGCCGATCATCGACGTCGCCAAGGTGTAGGAGTAGTGCGACTTCGCGGAGCGCTCGACCGCGCGGACGATCTCGTCCCTGTCGATTTTGGTGAGGCGCGACATGCGCTCGGCGATCTCGGTCCTGATGTCCCGGTTCGGTTCGGTCAGTATCTGCATGGTGGCGCCGGCGCAACCGGTGCAGGGTACCCCGTTGGTGGGACACGGTGCAAGGCAGCGATCTATGGTGACCGAGCCGAGGCAGGTATACCCCTGGCTCAGGAAGCACTGCTCGGCGTCGGGAATGCCGTCGGAGTTCGACCTGACGGCGGCGACCTCGGTCTTTTCCATCCGGCGCCGGCACTTGGCGCAGACCGAGCGGCGGCTTACTTCAGGTTGGCGCCCTTCCACCAGGGCGGAGAGCGCCTCGAAGACGAAGAGCGGATGCGGCGGGCAGCCGGGGAGGTAGAGATCGACCTCGATCACGGTATCGAGCGGAGAGACGACGGATTCAAGGGGGGAGACCTCCCGGCTTGGAGGGGGGGCCGGGGTGGTGGTCTTGTTTTCGAGGTACACGGCCGCGGCTATTTCCGCCGGTGTATGTATGTTCCCTGCGCCGGCCGGCCCTCCGAACACCGCGCAGGAACCCCAGGCTATGACGATATCGCACGACTTGCGCATCTCTTTGGCCGCGTGGCGGTCATGTTCGTTGCGGATGGCGCCGGAGACCAGACCGACGGTGGCGTGAGGATAGTCCTTGATGTCGGTCAGCACCGGACAGCGCTGGATTTTTACCGCGTGGAGCACGTTGAGAATCTTCTCGTGCAGATCGACTATGGCAATGTGGCATCCGGAACAGTCGCTAAGCCATTCCGTGTTGACGGTTACCTCACCCATGCACTCCTCCTGACCACCAGTTCGGGACACCAGCCCTTGAAAGCCAAAGCTGCCACCCCATCATTCAATCACACAGCCTTCAAGGCGGTGCGGCAAGTCGCATAAAGCTACTCCCGGCTAGGCACTTTTTACCACCAGCTTCTTGTAACAAGCGTTTTCTCCCGCGTGGACGATCTCAAGCGAGGATTCGCGCCCCATGATGTTCTGCAGTGCGCCGGCGAAGAAGCCGTACATCATGTTGCAAAGGGATCCCTTCTGGACGTGCCCGAAGCGAAACAGCGACTGCCGGATCATGCAATCCCTGAAAACCAGCATGACCTCGGTGCCATCGGCCCCCTCCTGAACGAAGCTCTCCTGATCATGGGCTTTAAACGGCTCGAAAAGCCAGAGATAGTCGTTTTCCCGGAGCACGTCCCGGGTGGAAGCCAACGCCTCTTCTATATCAGCTGTGCGAGGCACCCCTCGGGACAGCTTTTTCCCAAGGTTTACGCCGGCCAGATAGGAGATACTGTTGGCGGACTCCCCGATTGCCTGCTCTGTTCCTGATGCTATCGCACCCAGAAAGACCATCGCATCCTGTAAAGCCAGCCTCTGGCTGCTGCTTGTCTCCATGTGGCGCTCCTATGCAAGATGTTCCAGGTTCATGATGATGACCAAGCCACGCTCCATCGAGAGAATACCTTCAAACCACGGTTGGCCCCCTGCATCCAAAGGCGGCAATATTTCGCTGCGCGCGACGCGAATGACGTCCGATACCTCGTCGATCAGGAAACCTGTCAGCCGGCCGGCAAAATCCATCACCGCTATGCAATTGAGGGTACCGGCGTCTGTTCCCGGCATGCCGAACTGCTTTCTCAGAGAGACGATAGGGACTATGGAGCCTCTGAGATCTATCATCCCCTCGACATGGCTGGGAGCATTTGCCATTTTAGTGATGTCCGTCATGTCGATGATCTCGCGAACGTCCATGACATCGACGGCATATTCCTCTCGTCCCAGCAGGAAGGTAACCATTTGGATATCAGCATGTGACGAGGTTGATGCCAATGTCTCCCTCCTTTTTGTCATTAGTGTTATTCATGGAAGTCGTCATAGCGCTGTTGGGGAATGTCAGTAATGCCGACCACGCCCGCACAGAGAACGTCATTGAGCCTAACGTAAAAACCTGATCAGTCAACGCCGCTATCAATCCCCCGGCTTTTGTCATTGGGGAAACTACCGGTGCCTGTAATTCCAACCCGCTGTTCCTCCCATGATGCGGCGTATGTATGAATATCGGAGGAGGGGCTGTTTTATGTATAGGATTATTCGGACCTTTTGTTGCGAAAGCCCCTAATCAAAGGGGCTATATGGAAATCGCAGTGGGAATCGGAGTGGCGGGATGTGGGAGGATTTCATCATTAGGCAAGACATGACACGGCGAAGACATGTCTCGCGGGTCCAATCTTTTTATCGGAAAAAATTAGCTTTTATTTATCTTACAAGGTTTTGTGGTAAAAAGGATAGCTTACCCCACCCCAGTTCCTGCTGCCTGCAACGGAACAAAGGCAACCGGCACCAGTTTATATAAGTTTCCATTCTTAACCCGATGAAAATTTTGAAGGGATGGGAATGGCCGTTTGACTTATTTGGTCCGAACTCATGCAAGGCATTTATTATTTCACGCTCACCAAGCCTCATTTTTTAAAAAAACCGCTAAATATCGACAATTTATTTCCGATAACTGAAGTAACAGTTTGCGGCTCTCTCTCAAGCAATCAGATAAGAAGCATTCTTACACTGCTGCCGGAAAGCGGCATAAACTAAAATAGAAGGAGTGTCGATCATGTCTATCAAAGGGCGAATTGGGTTGTTTGTCGGTGTGGTGATAACTTTTGCCTTGATTATCGTGCTCACTGCTTATCAGAGCATCTCCCAGCTCTCCACTAAAATCGATGAGACAAATACAAGCGGCGTGATCGATACGCGTCGCCTGGCAAACGCCCAGGACGCCATGTGGAAGCTCAGATTCGGCATCGCACAGTACGTGGCCGTTCCCGATCCATCCGCACGTAAAAAAATCATAGACGACAGCCCCAAATGGTATGCCATCATCGACGAAAGCCTGAGGCTGTACCAACCCGGAGATCACGAGGAAGCCAAAACGGCGCTGAAGACGTTGACCGATGTTTATGGTCAATACAAGGAATCACGCCCCAAATGGTTCGAATTAATGGAAGCGGGAAAGATCGAGGAGGCGGCTGACTTCCGCTCGAAAACCCTACTGCTTTCAGGCGCCGGAACGGTCAAGGCGCTGGACAATATGATCGAGGTACAGACCAGGAAAAGCGATGCCCTTGCCCTCTCCTCGAAGAGCACGGCCCGCAACGCCATGATTGTCATTTGCGCCATCGGTGCATTCTGCATATTCATCTCGATCATGATCGCTCTCTGGATCACCCGCAGTATCACCGAGCCGGTGAAGAAGGTGCTGGACAGCCTTGAGCATATCAGGCTCGGCGACCTGAAAACGCGATGCCCGGTATCTTCCAACGATGAAATAGGCAAGCTTTCCGGCGGGTTGAACCACACAGCTGAAACCTTGGCCGGTATCGTCAGGCAGATCGCCGACACCGCGTTAAAGGTATCGTCGTCCTCCACCCAGTTGAACGCCACTGCCGAGCGGATAGCCGTCGGCTCCGCGGAAACGGCGTCGCAAATCTCAACGGTCGCATCCGCAAGCGAGGAGATGACCGGCACCAGTCAGAGCATCGCGCACAACTGCTTCTTGGCCGCCGAGTCGGCTACCAAGGCAAGCGAATCCGCCCGTTCCGGCGCCGCCGTCGTTAAGGAGGCCATCGACGGCATGGAGCGCATTTCCGGGCAGGTCCGGATGGCGGCCAGCACCGTGGAATCCCTCGGCTCGCGTTCGGACCAGATCGGCGCCATAGTCGGCACCATCGAGGACATCGCCGACCAGACCAACCTGCTGGCCCTGAATGCCGCCATTGAGGCCGCTCGGGCGGGAGAGCAGGGCAGGGGCTTTGCTGTGGTCGCGGACGAAGTCAGGGCACTTGCCGAGCGTACCACCAAGGCCACTCGCGAAATCGGTGAAATGATCAAGTCCATCCAGAACGAGACAAAAGAAGCCGTCTCCACCATGGAAGGGGGCGTCGTGGAAGTTGAAAAAGGAACCATCGCCTCCGTCAAATCCGGCCAGGCCCTGGAGACCATCCTCGATCAGATTCGCGACGTCACCATGCAGGTAAACCAGATAGCCACCGCGTCGGAAGAACAGACGGCGACCACCAGGGAAATCACCCAGAGCATCCAGAGTGTCAATGAAATTGTGCATTCGACATCGAAGGGATCCAATGAAGTCGCCACAGCGGCGTCCGACCTGTCGCGTGAGTCCATCGAGTTGCAGAAGTTAGTGGGGAAATTCAGATTTTCCTGACCGGCTTCATCCTCCCGGTACATCGACGGCAGAACATGAAAAAGGCCGTCAAGTTGGAAGTTAAAGAGGACGCATCTCGGTGCGTCCTCTTTTTATTGTCCTTCAATGCCCGCTTCTATCGCTCCAACGGCCCGGGGAATCCTGTTTCCCCAACCTCCAACTTGGCTTCCATAAACCAGCAGGAACATCTAAGGGACTTGACAAGATCGGACCCTAAAACCTATCCTTGAATCAGGCGAGAAGCCAAAAAGCTCTAATAATCGGGAGGTTTATCATGTCAAAGCCTATTCCTGAAGGATTCCACAGCGTCACTCCGATGTTCATGTTCAAGGATTGCCGCAAGGCGATAGATTTCTATAAAGCCGCCTTCGGCGCGCAGGAGAGGCACGCAATGCCTGGGCCGGGCGGCCAAGGGGTGATGCACGCCGAGGTTCAAGTAGGCGACTCCATCATAATGATGGGCGACGAAAATCTGCAGGAAACCTGCAAGAGCGCGGAAAGCATGGGCGGATCTCCAATCAGCTTCTACCTCTACGTCGAGAATGTAGATGCCTCTTTCAGGCGAGCCGTAGAAGCTGGAGCGACGGTACGGATGGAAGTCCAGGAAATGTTCTGGGGCGATCGCGCCGGCTCCGTCCAGGACCCGTTCGGTTACAACTGGATGCTGGCGACCCATACCAGGGACCCGAGTCCTGAGGAAATCAGGGAAGGCGCCAACGCCTTGTTCGAAAAGTCCGGAATTTGACCGTTTTAAGTGATAGCCGGCAAGGACGCCCATCTTGACGTTCTTGCCGATTTTCGGATTTTTCAGGGAATCAAGACCCCATGATTCTTGCCAGCTTTTTCTCCAGGGTGCCCACTCTTTCATAGGAACCGCGCCGCAAGATCTTCTGGGGGTTTGCCAGCAAATCGCGAATCGCATAGATCAGAAGAGTATCCCCAAAGGGGACATAGAAGCGCACCGGAACCTCCAATTCCCGCGCCAGAGCCATCATGCTTCCCGACGGCATCCCGAAAAATAGCTCCAACTGCACCGCCGAGCCCGCCCTCTTGCACCGCGTTAACGCCTCCCGGGCCAGTGCGCAATCGTGGGTCGCCACGGCCAACTCCGCAACGTCACCGGCCAACAGGTCTATCAACGCCAGGAATCCCTTCGTGGGAGACACCTCCTCGGATGAACCGGCCTTGAAATCCCCCTTTACCAACCTGGGTCTCACCCCTTTGCTGGCCGCCCAACGCGCGTCCGCCTGGCTTCGTTTCCAGCGGGACGGCAAGGTAAGGCCGAAAATCCAACCTCGCTCCGTGTCAGAGGATCTTTCTTGATACTGCTCCATCACGTCTTCCAGTAATTTCAAACCGCGATTTGCGTAGACGAACGCGTGCGCATCGAAGTGAACGCCGTGCCCGTTCCGCAGCGCCGTGGCAACAATGTCCGCGGCATGGTCAGGATTGAAGTTCAGTGCGGGAGGTTTCAAAGAAAGGTAGAACCTGTCCCTGGCGGCATTGATGCCGAGAGAGTCGCTCGCGAGTTGATACTCATGAACGATTTGCGCCGGATCGTCTCCAGACTTGCTCAATTTACCCAACGTCGAGGCTATACCATGACCGGCGAGCGTCCTGCATACCTCGGCAGCGTCCGAACCATTCCCGGGCCTGATGGCGCAACACCTCGCCAAGGCATAGGCCAACCTCTTCAGCTGGTTCTTGTAACCTTGACTACTTTTGGGTTCCATCTAAAGCTTCACCGTCATGATCACGACCTCGAGTTTGACAGCCAAGCGGCGGTCAGGGGAACGTTCCCTTGCCTAACCGAAGATTTAAGCAATTGAGCGATAGAAGCAATATCCGACAGGTAAGGCACCAGCAAATTGCATGAAAGCCATGCTGCGAAAGATGAAAATTTACCAACCCACTCCTCCATGTCAACCCACCACTACAGCTTAAGCTCGCCCGCCGTCCACTCCCACCCCTTTACTCACCCCCGGCTCACCACGGTCCGAGCGTCTCTTTCCAGGCCCCCAGGCCGCGCATGATCATCTCGATAGCGAAGGTCCCGACGACGAGGGCAGTGACACGTCCGGCGATATCGATATATCGCTGCACCAGCTCTTCATTGCGCACCCGCACATAGTCGTGGATATATTTCAGTAAAATCATCAGGATCACGCTGGACAGAACCGCGAACACGATGCAGAGGACAGCATTGACATGGCTTAGACGCTTTCCCACCACAATGCTCGCTCCAATGGTCCCTGGACCGATCATCAGCGGCATGGCGATGGATCCCGCTATATGCTTGGATTCGCCGCGCAATCCCTGGATGGCCGAGTTACCATCGAAAACGAAACGAAGGGCGATCAACAGGAAGACCACGCCGCCGAACACCTGGAAAGATGCGAATTCCGCCTGCAGCAGGTCTCGGAACAGGACATCCCCAAGCACCGCCGAGACGGAAAACACGCCGATGCTGATCATCCCCGCCCTTATAATCACGCGGCGAAACGTTTTGGCAGGCAGTTTGTCGAAAACATCGATCAGATACACCACCAGCAGGAATGGATTGAGCAACATGAGCAACAATATCGTGGAGCTGAAGAATTCAGGCATACTACCTCGCTAGTCTGGTAACAGTTGTCGGTCCACCATAGACCCAAGGGTCGCACGATACAAGGACAAGATAAAAGGCTTCAGGGTTATAGATTCGATACCCCTGATTCGCTGGCCTCACCTTGGCCCAGGATCATTCATTAGTGTGATGACCGTCACAAATCTTTCATGGGAAACGTGCTACCGTCACACAAAATCCAAAAAACCCATACACGACAATACTAAAACTTCCGCGAGGAAGTGACGGAAAGCCTATTGGGTCTCATGCAGACAGCCGGGTCGCCGAAATATCAATATGATATCGGCACCCGGTTTTTTGCGTCCTACCGGGGTGAACGCATTACACGACGAGCACCGGGAAAAGGGGATAGGAGGCGCACCGACGTGGAGAGAATAATCCCAAAATGGACCGAAGAGCTTGCTAAAGGGCCAGATCCGGGGGTTGCCCGGCAAGTTACTGAACGAGCAGCGCTAAATCAAGGAGGCATTCAAAACCCATGAGAACAATCAACCGCATTAGACCTGCAGCAGTTTCCCGCATCGCGCTTTTCGCGCTGATGTTCATGACCATGACGGCGACGTTCCTAGGCACTCACGCGGCGCATGCCGCCCAGGCGACCCTGTCATGGTCCGCACCGACCACATACGCGGACGGGAGCACCTTAACAGACCTGAGCGGTTATATAGTTCACACAGGCACAGCTTCGGGTAGTTACTCGCAGAACATCCCCGTCGGCAACGTGACGTCCTATACCGCGAGCAGCCTCGACGACGGGACCACTTATTATTTTGCAGTATCGGCCAACGACACCTCAGGAAACACAAGCGGACCTTCCGGGGAAATGTCCTTTACCACCCAGGCAGCGTCTACGTCTCCGTTACATACCCTGACCGCCTCCGCAGGCGGCGGCGGGTCGATCACCCCCTCGGGCTCCCTCGTCGTTTCCGAAGGCGCCGGCCAGACCTTCGCCATAGCCCCCGCCACCGGGTACACGATTGCAGGCGTATCGGTGGACGGCGCTTCGGTCGGCGCAGTATCCAGCTACACCTTCAGCAACATCACGGCAGATCACTCCATCTCCGCCAGTTTCAAATCTGCAACCACGGCATCATACTCCATAACGGCCACGGCCTACTCCAACGGCAGCATTTCACCCGCCGGCACCACGACCGTGACCTCCGGAGGGAGCCAGACCTACGCAATCACCCCCGCCGCCGGT
>Ga0209317_1000563_pt1 | contig 42433 bp, 54 predicted proteins | sample RifGroB2_FD_183994 | JGI IMG/M metagenome (GOLD analysis project Ga0209317, IMG submission 183994) | Soil microbial communities from Rifle, Colorado, USA - Groundwater B2 (SPAdes) (version 2) | ecosystem: Environmental > Terrestrial > Soil > Unclassified | place: Rifle, Colorado | collected... | reverse complement strand
GTCGCGTACACATCGATCAGGCGTTGCGTCATTTCCTTGGGATGCGAAGTGGTGTAGCGCAGGCGCTCCACGCCCTCCAGCGCGGCAATGGCCTGCAGCAGAAAGGCTAAATCCACCGTATCGCCGCCCTCCGTCGCGCCGCAATAGGCATTCACGTTCTGGCCGAGCAGGGTGATCTCCTTTACGCCTTGTTCGGCCAGCACCTGCACGTCGCGCAGCACATCGGCAAGCGGGCGCGACACTTCTTCGCCGCGCGTATAGGGCACCACGCAATAGGTACAGTATTTGCTGCACCCTTCCATGATGGAAACGAATGCCGTGCCGGAGGCCGCTTGCTGCTCTTCCCCCTGCGACAAGCTCAGGTCTGGGGCGGGCAGGTGATCGAATTTTTCGATTTCGGGAAAACTGATATCCACTTGCGGGCGACCGGTATCCCGACGTGCCTGCAACAACTGCGGCAAACGGTGCAAAGTCTGCGGGCCGAACACCACATCCACATACGGCGCGCGCTTCACGATCGCTTCACCTTCCTGGCTGGCTACACATCCGCCCACGCCGATCAGCAAATCCGGCTTGGCCAGTTTTAGCGTACGCACACGCCCCAAATCCGAGAACACCTTCTCCTCCGCCTTCTCGCGGATCGAACAGGTATTGAACAGGATGACATCGGCCTCTTCCGGCTGATCGGTCTGTTCCATGCCCGCGCAGGCACGCAGCAGATCCGCCATCTTGCCCGAGTCGTACTCGTTCATCTGGCAGCCATAAGTTTTGATATAGAGTTTTTTGGTCATGCTGGAATATTGGCTGGATAATCGCCGCCTGATCTCAGGGAATCCGGCAGGGGAAACAACGGGCTGAATTTACGCTCAAATTCCATGCGGGAGCGCTGAACAATTCTAGCAAAAAAGGGCTTGTTTGCCCAATGGATTATGCTACGATTCGCCTCGCTTGGACTTGCTATCATGTTCAAATCAGTTCTCTCGGGAGGAGAAAAATGGCGATTATCGCCGACATAGCATCAATCGGCACCGCAGTGGCAGCAGTCCTGTTTTCCTTGTGGATGCTGAAGCAACTGTTCACCGGCAAGTAATACAAAAGCAAATAAGAAACCAGCTTCGGCTGGTTTTTTATTGGCTGCAACGGCAGATGAAATCACCTCATGCCTTGAAGGCTTCACCGCGGCCAGATTCGCACTACCCGACGGTTGACAGACGGTATACCCTCATCCTTTCCCGTTGCCAACACAAAGCATCCTCGCGCCCGGAAGTGAAACTATGCGCGTAATTTGGTAGAATCAGCCGTTGCCTAAATCCGCGCACCCGAGGAATTGAATAACACGATGAATATGTTCAACCGTTTTAGCAAAACTCGCCTTACTCGTTTTGGAGAAGCTCGCCTCGCTCGTTTTCACCATCATGCCGCGCTGTTTGCCGGCGCATTGCTGTTAAGCGCCAGTCTCGCTGTTTATGCCGATGACATTCAGGATGCCCACAAGCTGTTCAAGCAAGGGCAGCACAGCCAGGCGCTGGACAAGGTAAATGGAGTTTTGGCCGGCAAGCCAAAAGATGCACAGGCGCGCTTCCTGAAGGGGCTGATCCTCACCGATCAGGGCAAGACCGCCGAAGCGATCAAGACATTCTCGGCCTTGACCGAAGACTATCCGGAACTGCCCGAACCGTATAACAACCTCGCCGTGCTGTATGCCGGCCAGGGCCAGTACGACAAGGCCAAGCTGGCGCTGGAAATGGCGATACGCACCCACCCCAGCTATGCCACCGCGCACGAGAACCTCGGCGATATCTATGCCAAGATGGCCAGCCAGGCTTATGACCGCGCGCTGCAACTGGATCGCAGCAACACCGCGACGCAGACCAAGCTGGCCATGATTCAGGATTTGTTTGCCGGCGGCACACGCGGCAAAGCGGCACCGGCGCGCAACAACCCTGCCCTGAGTAAAGCCGAAGGGCCTGTCCTGAGCAAGGCCGAAGTGGCCGCGCCGGCCAATGTGGCGGCAAGCCAACCCGTCGAGTCCGAGCCTGTTGCGCCTGCCGCAACCAAGCCTGCACCCGCCGCGACGAACAACAGCGGCGAAGTATTAAAAACTGTCAATGCCTGGGCTGCCGCATGGTCTGCCAAGAATGTGAAGAAATACCTGTCGTTCTATGCCGCCGATTTCAAGGTGCCGGATGGTGAAAGTCGTGCGGCTTGGGAAGCTGCTCGCCATGAGCGCATCGGCAAACCGAAATCCATCCAGGTCGGCATCAGCGGCGCGACGGTGAACTTCAGCGACAGCAATCATGCCACCGTGAAGTTCCGCCAGTCCTATCGCGCCAGCCACATGAAAACCTCGGGCAACAAGACCTTGCTGATGGTGAAATCCGGCGGCAACTGGCTGATCCAGGAAGAACGCACCAAGTAAGCCATGCTGCCCCGGACACTGTTTTCTTTGTTGTTATGCGGCTTGCTGACAGGCATGGTGCATGCCGCGCCGGACTTGCGCAATGCCGAAACCTCGCACAACAGCGAAGCGCATCTGGCAAAAAGCCTGCAAGCCATCAAGAACAGCCGCCTCGATATCGCGCTCAACGAAGTGGACAGCCTGTTGCGCATCAACCCCAATTTCAAGCTGGCGCACCTGGTCAAAGGCGACGTGCTGATGGCCCGCGCCGGCGCGATCGACAACTTCGGCAGCGCGGCGCATGCGCCGCGCGACAAGATCGAGGACCTGCGCGACGAAGCGCGGGTGCGCCTGCAACGCGTTCTGTCCCGATCGGACATCAAGCTCATACCGCGCTTCCTGTGGAAGCTGGATGCGCGGCAAAAATATGCGCTGGTGGTGGACACCAGCCGCGCCACGCTGTTCGTTTATGAAAATGTGAATGGTGAACCGCGCTATGTCACCGACTTTTACATCACCATCGGCAAACTCGGCACCGAAAAATTTGCCGAAGGCGACAAGCGCACCCCCATCGGCGTGTATTTCGTCAAGGCCGAACTGCCGAAGAGCAAGCTTGCCGATATGTATGGCAGCGGAGCCTACCCGCTCAGCTATCCGAACGAATGGGACCGCAAGAACAAGCGCACCGGCAGCGGCATCTGGCTGCACGGCACACCCAGCGGCACGTATAGCCGTCCGCCGCGCGCCAGCGACGGTTGCGTGGTGCTGGCGAATGAAGATCTGAACAAACTTGCCCCCTATCTGCAAGTCGGCATCACGCCGGTCATCATCACCAACCAGATGGACTGGAGCAACGAACAGGACCAGGGTGAGCGCGATGCGCTGCTGCAGGAGGTTGAACAATGGCGCAAGGACTGGGCCAGCCTCGATACCGGCGCCTACCTCAGGCATTACTCGCGCGATTTCTCCAGCGACAGTGCGGATTACGCGGCATGGGCGAAACAGAAGCAACAGGTGAACAGCGCAAAATCCTGGGTGAAGGTCACTCTTTCGAATGTCAGCGTGTTCACCTACCCGGAGCAACCCAACATGGTGGTGGTCAATTTCGAGCAGGACTACAACAGCAGCAACTTGTCCAACCGGATGAAAAAGCGCCAATACTGGATCAAACACAACAACCGCTGGCAGATCGTTTATGAAGGAGCCGCCTGACATGAAACGCCTGTTTACCGCCCTATTCGCAGTGCTGCTGTGCTGCGCAATGCAACCCTCCCATTCTTTAACTCAAACTCAAGGCAAAAAAACCATGGTCAAACTACACACCAATCACGGCACCATCACGTTGCAACTGGATGCCGAAAAAGCCCCGAATACCGTGAAAAATTTTCTGGAATATGTGAACAGCGGCTTTTACAACGGCACCATTTTTCATCGCGTGATTGCCGATTTCATGATCCAAGGCGGCGGCTTTGAGCCCGGCATGAAGCAGAAGAAAGTCAATGCGCCGATTCAGAATGAGGCGGCGAACGGCCTGAGCAACGACACCTACACCGTCGCCATGGCGCGCACTTCCGACCCGCATTCCGCCACCGCACAATTTTTCATCAACACGAAAAACAACCGGTTCCTCAACCATGTTGCGCCCAATATGCAGGACTACGGCTACTGCGTGTTCGGCAAGGTAGTGGAAGGCACCGAAGTCGTGGATGCGATACGCAAGGCCAAGACCGGCTTTCGCGCCGGACATCAGGACGTGCCCGAAGAAGACATTATCATCACCAAAGCGGAAGTGGTGAAATAAATCAGGATCGAGGATCGTGGATCGAGTATTGAGGTGGAACCACTGCACCGCTTTTAACTCGATCCTCAACCCCCGATCCTCGCTCCTGTAATGCCCCATTCCTTATTCATCTCCGACCTGCATCTCAGCGCCGACCAGCCGCACAGCATGGCGGCGTTCCGGCGCTTCATCGCCGGGCTCGCGCCGCAAGCCTGTCCTGATGAAACTACTGATGAAACAACTAGCCATCCCACTAAGCAACCAGAAGACGGTTGCCAAGTGGTTGGTTATAGCCATTCGACTAGGCTATCAAAAGACGATAGCCAAGTCGCTGGTTATGAGCCCAGTCGAAGGGCCGAGGCGCTTTACATCCTCGGCGACCTGTTCGATTACTGGGCAGGCGACGATGATCTGGAGAATGAATTTCACGCTCAGGTGATTGCCGCATTGCGCAGCCTCGCGCAGCACGGCACCCGGATTTATCTGCTGCGCGGCAACCGCGACCTGTTGATGGGCGAGGCGCTGGCGAACGCCTGCCGCGCCACGCTGCTGAACGACCCGGCGCTGGTCGATTTATACGGCACGCCGACGCTGCTCAGCCACGGCGACATGCTGTGCACCAATGATGCCGAATATCAACGCTACCGCGCCCAGGTGCATGACGCAGATTTCCAGCGGCAGTTCCTCGCAAAGCCGCTGGCGGAACGCAAAGCCTATATCGCTCAACTGCGCGAACGCAGCATCGCGGAAAAGCAAAGCAAGGACAGCGCGATCATGGATGTAAGTGATGAAGCGGTCGCCGCGCTGCTGCGCGAGCATGGCTACCCACGGCTGATCCACGGCCACACCCATCGCCCGGATCGCCATCAGCATATGGTCGACGGGCACATTTGCGAACGCTGGGTGCTAGGTGACTGGCATCAACAGGGCTCGGCGCTGCGCTGCGACGCGCAGGGGTGCCGCTCAATCAGCTTTTGATTCCTTGGGAGAACACAGCTTCTCGCACGGCACGCCGTCACTATTGCCGTCCAGTGTCTTGATGCCGCAATGCGTCAGATAATGCCTGGCTTCTTCGCACGAAGACATCTCCGAACAATACTTCTTGCTGCCGCAGGTGGTGCCGGGCGGAGTTGCCGGAGCGACGTTTGACAAGTCAGCCGCAGGGGGCTGATCGCCGATGATGCCTGGATGCAATTTGCGCCACTCCCACGGCGGAGTCGGATTGCTGAGCGCCCACAAACCGCGCGGAACTTGTTTGGCTTCTTCCTGCAAGGCGACCAACGCTTTGTTGCCGTGAAAATGCGAATACTCCCATGCCATGCCGCGGCGGATTTGTTCGGCATTCACATCCAGACCATTCAAGCCGAGATGCGCGACCATGCGCCCGTATTTGTCCACCGCCTGGCTGGACACCTTCACCTGCTTGCCCAGCACCATGTCGGAGAGCGAACGTCTGGATGTTTCGCCGAAGCTCTGCATTTTTTCCGGCGCGTCGATTTCGGCAAGCCGCACTTTAACCGGATGGTTGCCTCCGCATCGGGGACGCTGCAGGGTTCCCGGAGCCTTTGGCTCCACCCTCTCGCAGTTGCGCAACACCAGCAAGGTGTCGCCATCCAGCACCGCGATCACCTTGCCGAAGAAGTCGGCCGCTTCCGCGATGCCGCCGATAAAAAACAGCAGGGCGCATGCCAGGCAGCGCAAACCGTTCATCATGGCAGCACGCTCCTGATGACGGCCAGGCACAGCAGGGCATAGCCGGCGGCGAGCAGATCATCGAACATCACACCCAACCCGCCGTGCCAGTTGCTATCGAAATAGCGGATCGGTTGCGGCTTGACGATGTCGAAAAAACGGAACAGCACGAAGGCCAGCAGCGACCATTCCCAACCCGGCGGGGTAAAAAACAGCACCAGCAACATTGCCACGATCTCATCCCACACGATGCCGCCGTAATCGGCGACACCCAATACTTTGCCGGTGATGTTGCACGCCCACACGCCGACGGCGAATGCGCCCGCCAGCATGAGCATAAACATCGCGTCCGACAGGCGCGGCGCGAGATACCAGTACATCGGAAAGGCGGCCAGCGTGCCGAATGTGCCGGGTGCCTTGCGTGCCAGCCCGCTGCCGAAGCCGAACGACAACAGATGCGCCGGATGGCTCAGCACAAACTGCAAGCTGGGTTTGACGAGCAATTCACCGGAAGTGGTCATAACCGCAAGCCTCGACGTTGAGTGGATTACCCGACGCATCGTGCACGATACAGCCGCGCCCCGCAACAATTTTCCCGATGCGCGTCAGCGGCAGGTTATGCCGCGCGGCAATATCCGCCAATTCCGCATGATGCACGGCAGGAGCGGTAAAGCACAGCTCGTAATCATCGCCACCGGACAAGACGCATTGTCTTGCCAGCGTCCGCGAAACACAGTTATTCAAGACTGGAGAAACCGGCAGCGCCGCAAAATCAAGCTGCGCACCCACTTGTGAGGCCTCCAGGATATGCCCGAGATCGGCGAGCAGGCCGTCGGAAATATCGATTGCGCTGCTGGCGATGCCGCGCAACGCCAGCCCCAACGCCACGCGCGGTTGCGGCCGATGCAGGGCCGGCAGGCAGGCGGCGAGTTCGGCAGCGGACAATGCGATGCGGCCTTGCAGATGCGCCAGCGCCAGCGCCGCATCGCCGAGGCAACCCGACACCCAGATTTCATCGCCGACCTGCGCGCCGCTGCGGCGCAACGCCTGTTGCGCGGGCACTTCGCCGAAAATGGTCACACATAGATTGAGCGGTCCGCGCGTGGTGTCGCCGCCGACCAGTTCCACATCATGCTGCTGCGCCAGCGCGAAGAAACCCGCGCTGAATTGCGCCAGCCACGCCTCATCCGCCTCGGGCAACGCTATGGCCAGCACCGCCCAGCGCGGCGCGGCGCCCATCGCCGCCATGTCGGACAGGTTCACCGCGAGGGTCTTGTGGCCCAGCAAAAACGGGTCGGCATCGGGGAGGAAGTGCGTTCCGCATACCAGCATGTCGCTGGATACCGCCAGCACATTGCCCGCGCTCGCTTGCAGCAGCGCGGCATCGTCGCCCACCCCTAATATTGCATGGGGCGTATCCCTGGTAAAAAACCGGCGGATCAGATCGAATTCGGACATGGTTTGTAGGATGGGTTGAGCGCAGCGATACCCATCATTTTACGTTAACAGATTGATGGGTATCGCTGCGCTCAACCCATCCTACGACCAACGTCTACTTATTGCGCGCCGCAAATTCCGGCGCACGAACTTGCGGCGCCAGCTTGTCCAGCACACCGTTGACATATTTGTGGCCGTCGGTGCCGCCAAAGGTCTTGGCCAGTTCAACCGCTTCGTTGATGACGACTTTGTAGGGCACCTCGAGATGTTGCGATAATTCGAACGCCCCCAGCAGCAGCACGGAAAATTCCACCGGGCTGAGTTCGGCAAGCGGCCGGTCGAGATGCGGGGCGAGCAACACCTCAATATCGGCATGCTGGCTCAATGCGCCGCGCAGCAGCTTGGAGAACAGCTCCTTGTCATAGCGACCCAGGTTTTTTTCGCCTTGAATCTGCTTTTCGATCTGCGTCTCATCGCCCGCAGTGACGCGCCATTGATAAACACCCTGCAACGCCAGTTCGCGCGCGCGATGGCGCGGGCTTTTGTTTGGCGCTTTTTTTACTTCATGGTCAGCGGCCGGATTGCTCATGCCCAGGTTGCTCATGCCAATTCCCGCAGCAGATTGGCCATCTCGATGGCTACCAGCGCGGCTTCGCTGCCCTTGGTGTGCATGCGCGCGATCGCCTGCTCATCGGTGTCGGTGGTGAGAATCGCATTGGCAACCGGCACACCGCATGCCAATTGGACTTCGTTCACGCAGCGCGCCGACTCATTCGACACCACCTCGAAATGATAGGTGTCGCCGCGTATCACCGCACCCAGCGCAATCAGCGCGTCAAACTTCTCACTTTCCGCCATGCACAGCAGCGCCAGCGGGATTTCCAGCGCGCCGGGTACCGTGGCCAGCGTAATATCGGCCTCTGCGACACCCTGTTGCGCCAGTTGCACACGGCATGCGCCGAGCAGGCCTTCGCATACTTCGGTATTGAAACGGCTTTGCACGATGCCGATGCGCAGGCCTCTGCCGTTGAGATTTTTTTCCAGTTCTTTCATATCAGCCTCTGTAATTCCGGTCGGGTTAGCGCAGCATAACCCGGCGGTTCCCTTGTTGATTGATGAGCAAACGTCGGGTTACGCTGCGCTAACCCGACCTACCAACTCCGCTATTCGTGATTGGCGTACCCCACCACTTCCAGGCCGAAGCCGGTCATGCTCGGCAGCTTGCGCGGTGTGGCCATCAGGCGCATCTTGCCCACGCCGAGATCGCGCAGTATTTGCGCGCCGATGCCGTAACTGCGCGGATCCCAGCGCAACACCGGATGCGCCTCCTGCGTTGCGGCGGCACGCGCCAGCAAATCCTGCGAAGTTTCTCCATGGTGCATCAGCACCAGCACGCCGCATGGGGACTGGCTGATTTTTTTCAGCGCATCATGCACGCTGGTGGAATGCGAATAGTCGACCTGTTCGAGAAAATCCATCACCGACAGCGGTTCATGTACGCGCACCAGGGTTTCAACATCGGGGCGAATCTCGCCCTTCAGCAGAGCCAGTTGGGCACGCTGCGTGGTCTTGTCCACATAGGTAAACAAATCGAACGGGCCGTAAGCCGTCTGCACGCTGCGTTGCGCCACGCGTTCGACCAGTTTTTCGTTATGGCTGCGATATTCGATCAGGCTGGCGATCGTGCCGATCTTGAGCTGGTGCTGCTTGGCGAACTCGATCAGATCCGGCAGCCGCGCCATCTCGCCGTCATCCTTGAGAATTTCACAGATCACCGCTGCCGGCATCAGCCCGGCCAGTTGCGCCAGATCGCAGCCCGCCTCGGTGTGCCCGGCGCGCACCAGCACCCCGCCGTTCTGCGCCATCAGCGGGAAGATATGGCCGGGCTGCACGATGTCGGAAGGCTGCGCATTCCGGTTGGCCGCCGCCTGGATGGTGCGCGCGCGGTCGGCCGCCGAAATGCCGGTGGTCACGCCCGATGCCGCCTCGATGGACAGGGTGAAATTGGTGCCGAGCGGCGAACCGTTCTCGCGCACCATCAGCGGCAAATCGATCTGTTTGCAATGCGCCTCGGTCAATGTCAGGCAAATCAGGCCGCGACCATGCTTGGCCATGAAGTTGACCTTCTCCGGCGTGACGAATTCGGCGGCAAACACCAGATCGCCCTCGTTTTCGCGGTCTTCCTCGTCCACCAGCACGACCATGCGCCCGGCGCGTATCTCCGCGATGATTTCCTGTATCGGTGCTATGTTGGGCATTATTATTCTTTCTCCGCCTGCATCATGCGCTCGACATAGCGCGCGATCAGATCTATTTCCAGATTAACTTTCGAACCCGCTTTCAGTTCGTTCAGCGTCGTCGCTTCCAGCGTATGCGGGATCAGGTTCACATCGAACTCCGAACCCGCGACGTGGTTCACGGTGAGGCTCACGCCGTTGATGGTAATGGAACCCTTGGTCGCGATGTATTTCGCCAGCTTCTGCGGCGCGCGCACCGCCAGCCGCCAGCTCTCGCCGATGTCGTTGAACGCGACGACTTCGCCCACGCCGTCCACATGCCCGCTGACCAGATGCCCGCCCAGGCGGTCGGACAGGCGCAAGGCTTTTTCCAGATTAACATGGCCGCCCTGCCGCTCCAGCCCGACGGTGCAATTCAGCGTCTCGCGCGACACGTCCACGGTGAAAGTGTGGCCGTCGAGTTTTACCACGGTGAGGCACACGCCGTTCACCGCGATGCTGTCGCCGATCTGCACGTCATCCATGCCGAGCGCTTCGGTCGCGACACTCAGGCGCAAGCCGCCGTCGCGATTCTCCGCGCGGGTGATGATGCCGACATCGGCAATGATTCCACTAAACATTTCTCAACTCCTTGGTATCCCGTCATTCCCGCGCAGGCGGGAATCCAGTGCCATTTTAATATGGCTTTTGATTTTGTCTCCGCGTTGCGGAGAACCTTTTCCATTGGCTGGATTCCCGCCTGCGCGGGAATGACAACCTTATTTTTTCACTCGCACCGTAATGCGCAAATCCTCGCCTACCTGGCGCATATCCTGCCACTTGAGATTCACACGCTGATCCAGACTGGTCAGCTCGCCCAGTTGCGCCATGCCGCGCGCCGCATCGCCGAGCAATTGCGGCGCGAGATACAGCAGCAATTCATCCGCCAACCCGGCGCGCAGCAATGCGCCGTTCAGGGTGCTGCCCGATTCCACCAGTACCTCGTTGCAGCCGCGTTGCGCGAGGTCGCGCAGCATGGCCGGCAAATCCACCCGTCCCTTGCCGTCCGGCATCACCGTCACTGTCGCGCCCAAATCCTGCAACAGGGCCGTCTTCCGCTCGTTGCGCAGCGCCGTATAGATCAGCGTATTGCCGCCGTCGTACAACACGCGCGCTTCAAGCGGGATGCGCAACTGGCTATCCAGCACCACCCGCAACGGCTGGCGCAGGGCGGTGGCAAAACTTGCAGCGGCATCTTCCGGTGTGCAAACCACCGCCTGCTCACCCCTCCCGCACCCGGAGGCTTCGCCACACCGTGTCGGGGTGAGCGCATCAATTTCGCGCACATTCAACCGCGCATCATCCGCCAGCACCGTATTAATCCCGGTCAGCACGGCGCAGGAACGCGCGCGCCAGCGCTGCACATCCTGCCTGGCCGCATCGCCGGTGATCCACTGGCTCTTACCGTTGCCCAGTGCGGTGCGCCCATCCAGGCTCATCGCGATCTTGCTTCTTACCCAGGGCATGCCGCGCGTCATGCGCGCAAAAAACCCGACATTCAATTCGCGCGCTTCCGTTTCCATCAGTCCGCTTTCGACCGCGATGCCGGCCGCGCGCAACCGCGCGATGCCTTCCCCGGCCACCTGCGGATTCGGGTCCTGAGCCGCAACCACCACGCGCGCCACGCGCGCTTCGATCAACGCGTCGGCACAGGGCGGTGTGCGGCCGTGATGGCTGCAAGGCTCCAACGTGACATAAGCCGTCGCGCCGTGCGCCGTTGCGCCCGCTTCGCGCAGCGCATGCACTTCGGCATGCGGCTCGCCGGCGCACCGATGCCAGCCCGTACCGACGACATCGCCAGCCCGCACCAGCACGCAGCCGACGCGCGGATTCGGGCTGGTGCCGTACAAACCGCGCTCCGCCAGCCGCAATGCCTGCGCCATCCATACGCTGTCTTGCGCGGAGAACATGCTAAGTTGTCCGCTTCGCCCTGCGCGCCGGCGACTTGCGCACCGCCTCGACCGCTTCGGCGAAATCGCCGACATCCTGAAAACTCTTGTACACCGAAGCGAAACGGATATAGGCGACCTTGTCGAGCTTCAGCAATTCCTTCATCACCATCTCGCCGATCTGGCGCGAACCGACTTCGCGCTCACCCAACGCGAAAACTTTCTGGGTCACGTGATCGATCGCCGCATCCACCAGTTCGGTCGACACCGGACGTTTGTGCAGCGCGCGGCTGAAACTGGTGCGCAGCTTTGCCGCGTCGAATTCGCTGCGCATCCCGTTCTGCTTGACCACCTGCGGCATGCGCAGCTCCACCGTCTCGTAAGTGGTAAAACGCTTGTCGCACGACTGGCAACGGCGGCGGCGGCGGATGCTGTCGCCCTCCTCGCTTTCGCGGGTATCCACTACCTGGGTGTTGTCACCTTTACAGAAGGGGCACTTCATTGGTGAGTAGGAAGTGGGAAGTAGAAAGTGGGAAGTGGTTTCTCCACTCCCCACTGAGGCACGAAGTGCCGCTCCACTTTCCACTTTCCAGCTTTAATTTCCATAGACCGGAAACTTGTCGCACAGCAGCTTCACTTCGCCGACCACGCGCGCGATGACCGCGTCGTCTTCCGGCGCGTCCAGCACGTCGGCGATCAGGTGCGCCAGTTTCTCCGCCTCCAGCTCCTTGAAACCGCGTGTGGTCATCGCCGGGCTGCCGATGCGGATGCCGCTGGTCACGAACGGTTTTTGCGGGTCGTTGGGGATGGAATTCTTGTTCACCGTGATATGCGCGCGTCCCAGCGCGGTTTCGGCATCCTTGCCGGTGATGTTTTTGGCCTGCAAATCCACCAGGAACAAATGGCTGTCGGTGCGCCCGGACACGATGCGCAGGCCGCGTTCCTGCAGCACCTTGGTCATCACGCGCGCATTGTCCACCACCTGTTTCTGGTATTCCTTGAATTCCTTGCTGGCCGCCTCCTTGAACGCCACCGCCTTGGCGGCGATCACATGCATCAGCGGCCCGCCCTGAATGCCGGGGAAAATCGCCGAATTCAGCACTTTTTCATATTCCGCCTTGGCGAGAATAATGCCGCCGCGCGGGCCGCGCAGGGTCTTGTGGGTGGTGCTGGTGACGAAATCCGCGATGCCGACCGGGCTCGGGTACACGCCCGCCGCGATCAGGCCGGCGTAATGCGCCATGTCCACGAACAGGTATGCGCCGACGCTGTCGGCAATCTCACGGAAACGTTTCCAGTCGATCACCAGCGCATAGGCCGACGCGCCCGCCACGATCATCTTCGGCTTGTGCGCCGTTGCCAATGCCTGCACCTGGTCGTAATCGATTTCCTCGTTCTCGTCCAGGCCGTACTGGATGGCGTTATACAGCTTGCCGCTGGCGTTGACCGACGCGCCATGCGTCAAATGCCCGCCATGCGCCAACGACAGGCCGAGGATGGTGTCGCCGGGTTTCAGCACCGACATATACACCGCCTGATTGGCCTGCGAGCCGGAATTCGGCTGCACGTTGGCGTATTCCGCGCCGAACAGCGCCTTCACGCGGTCGATCGCCAGTTGCTCGGCCACGTCCACATATTCGCAGCCGCCGTAATAACGCTTGCCGGGATAACCCTCGGCGTATTTATTGGTCAGCTTGCTGCCCTGCGCTTCCATCACCGCCGGGCTGGCGTAATTTTCCGAGGCGATCAGCTCGATGTGATCTTCCTGGCGGCGGTTTTCGTTCTGGATCGCTACCCACAATTCCGGATCGGTCTGGGCAATGGTATTTTTGCTGGAGAACATGGCGTTTATTCCTGAAATAATGAAAGCGGGAAAGACGCGCATTCTACCATGCAGGCGGGGGAGGCTGGAATTGTAGGATGGGTGGTGTGTAGCGATGCCCATCAATTGTGGCTAACGGGCATGGCAAATATGCCTCCCTTGATAATGAAACCCGCCATATCCGTTCCCCCCATCCCAACCTTCCCCCGCACCCGCAAGGGGCATCCCCGCCGGGTTCCCGCTGCTGCGCAGCGACCACGGCGAGACAAGCGGGGGAAGGGGCAAACGAATCGCTGCGCGAGTTTCACGTTAACGATGGGTATCGCGATGTCCAACCCATCATTCCGCGCTGCCGGACCGCAAGCACGCCCTTCGGAACTCACAAAACACGAGATAGGTGGATTCCGGGTTATCCGCCAACGATCTGATCGTCTTCCATCTTGCTGCGCAGGATAAATTCGATCTGTCTGGCGGTGCAGTTACCACGATGAATCCAGACGGTTGCAATGTGAACCTGCCGAGCCTTTCCCTTATTTCATGCGCTTCACGGCACTCAGCGCAAGAAGCGCCACACTCGGGTGCGATCGGTTTTAATTCCCTCGGGATTCGGATGCGCCAATATTCTTGAATCGTATTGTCTATTCTCTGGCGGGCAACGAAAGTTCTTGGCTTGACAGGGCGGTATGATTTTTCTTGAGATACGCAAGAAATTCCAAGGCCGAGCCGTTTGCATCCAGGTCAGCCGCATGATTAGGCAACAAAAAAATGGAAATATCACGTTCCACAATCTGGAGACCACTCTGCGAAGCAGTATCGATGATGTACTTGATTTTGTCGACCAGCTTCTCCTCGGCAGGTGCAAAAGGTATCAAAATCCAGAAATCAGCCCCGTCACGCGCGACCAAATCCGATTTGCGGAAAGCCTTGCGCAAAGTATGCAATACCTCGTCAAGCTTTAGTGCTGTTTTTTGTGCCCCATAAGTTTCGCTGAGGGTTCTGGGAGTTTCGTAATCAATATAGGCTAGACCAAAATGCAGTCCCTCAGAGTAGCGTCTTGTAACTGCCAGCAGCCATTCCAGCGTAAAAAGAAATTTCTCGCGTGCCTCGATGTCTTCAAGTGACATAAGCCCCTCCCGCTTGAATTATTGATGAATCTGCAAAATCACTGCGCCAGTTGGCGCCATGCCGTTGATCTGGAAATGCATTCGAAAACTCAGCTGCTACCGCCAACCTTTGCGCTTTAAATTTTAAACGCCTATCGCAATTTGAAGATATTAACAGGAACACCGGGAAAGTGTGCCAGCACAAACTGGCAAGTGTCAACGGCCTCGTTGCTTTCAGGCCTGCACGCAGCGAGCCCTGTTGGTTCGCATCGTCATGCTGTTCGGACTGTCCGCTTGCCCGTGTCTCGCCCGCCGCCCCAATACGGTTTCGATCTCGCGCTGGAAGCGTTCGCTTCCCAATGCAAAATTGCCATTGTAAAGCGCTCTGTCCGACGATTTCCTTACCGAAATGCGTGTTGAAAAAATCCTGTGGCCTTTTTATCGCAAAATAACCGGCTTTTCCGCATTTGGTGCCTTACCGGCCCGCCACGGTCATGCCTTCCACCAGGATCGACCCGCACTGCCGCGAGCCTTGCACCAGGATGTCGTTGCCGGCGGCGACGATGTTGCGGTACATGTCTTTCAGGTTTCCGGCGATGGTGATTTCCTGCACCGGATACTGGATCTCGCCATGCTCCACCCAGAAACCCGCCGCGCCGCGCGAGTAATCGCCGGTCACCGCATTGACGCCGCTGCCCAGCAATTCAGTGACCAGCAGTCCGCGCGACATGGTTTTCAGCAGCCCGGCAAAATCGAGTTCTCCGGATTGGCCTCCAGACGCTTTCAGGATCAGGTTGTGATTGCCGCCCGCATTGCCGGTGGTGCGCAAGCCGAGCTTGCGCGCCGAATAGCTGCCGAGGAAATAACCGCGCAGCACGCCGTTCTCGACAATCGCGCGGCGTTGCACCCGCACACCCTCGTTATCGAACGGGCTGGAGGCCAGGCCTTTGCGGATGTCCGGGATATCTTCGATGTTGATATGCGGCGCAAAAACCGGCTTATCCAGCTGGTCGAGCAGGAACGAAGATTTGCGGTACAGGCTGCCGCCGCTCACCGCGCCGACGAAATGCCCCAGCAGGCCCGATGCGATCGGCGCCTCGAACAGCACCGGCACCTGCATGGTGTCGAGCTGGCGCGCGTTCAGGCGGCGCACGGTGCGTTCCGCCGCAATCCGCCCGACCTGCTGCGCATCCAGCAAATCCCTGGCATCGCGCGCCACGCTGTACCAGTAGTCGCGCTCCATCGCGTCGTCCTTGCCGGCGATCACCGCGCAGCTGAGGCTGTGGCGCGAAGTAGGGTAGCCGCCGATAAAGCCGAGGCTGTTGGCATGCACGAACTGCGCCTCATGCACGTTCACCGTCGCGCCTTCGGAGTTGCCGATGCGTTTATCGGCATCCAGCGCGGCCTGTTCGCAGCGTTTGGCCAGTTCGATCGCATCATCCACCGGCAGATCCCACGGGTGGTACAAGTCCAGATCGGGGCAGTCGCGCGCCAGCATGTCCGCCTCCGGCAATCCCGAACAGTCGTCTATTGCGGTATAGCTGGCGATCGATAGCGCCGCATCCACCGTGTCGCGCACCGCCTGCGGCGAGAAATCCGAGGAACTGGCATTGCCGCGCTTCTGGCCGATATAGACGGTGATGCCCAGGCCTTTATCGCGGTTATATTCGATGGTTTCCACCTCGCCCTGGCGCACCGTGACGGCCTGGCCGAAACCTGCCGAAACTTCGGTGGAGGCGGCTGATGCGCCGCGCTGTTTTGCATAGTCCAGCATGTCCTGGGCGATGTTGCGTAACGCATCGGCGGAATGGGAGAACCTGTCCTGATAACCAGCGACTTGCCCGCTTGCGGGCTTAGTCGAATGGCTAGTAGTTCCATCAGCATGGTCGAAGGGACGCGAGTTAGAAGATACCGGGGAATTCATAAGCAAAGCGGCTAATTGGCGAAAAGCGGTATCATAGCAGCATCGGCCTTCCACATTAAGGCCAGCCACATTAACTGTTATGACCACGCACAATAAAACCCCCAAAGCTCACGGCGAAAACGAGCCGCTCTATATTCATCTGGGAGATGACGAGGATGAGGACGTTGCCGAGAAACATGATGCCGAGGAACACGATGATGGTCACGTAGAGGTCATCCACCCCCATGCGCGCAGTACCAGCGGCACATATACCCGGGGGCGCGGCCTGCGCAATCAACCCCAGGTTGCGGAGGATGAGGAGGAACTGCCTCCGAGCAAGACCAAGATCAAAAAGCAGATGCACGAGTTGCGCGATCTCGGCAAGGAATTGACCGAGCTGGGCAAGGACCAGATCGCGCAACTCGACATCCCCGAGAACCTGCGCGATGCGATCCGCGAGATGAAGAACATCAACAAGTTCGGCGCGCAGCGCCGCCAGATGCAATACATCGGCAAGCTGATGCGCGAAGTGGATACCGCGCCCATCCTCGCCAAGCTGGACGCATGGAAGGGAAAGTCGCAACATCACATCGCGTATATGCACCAGCTGGAGCGCTGGCGCGACCGTCTGATGGAAAACGACAGCGCGTTGACCGAGTTGCTCGCCGCTCATTCGCAAGCCGACGCGCAACGCTTGCGCGCGCTGATCCGCAACGCGCAAAAAGAAATGGAAGCCGGGAAGCCTCCTAAGAACTACCGCGAAATTTTTCAGGTGCTGCGCGAGATTATTCCCGAACCAGCGTGAGGCGAGTCGCATAGACCGGAGGCTTGCTGGCCCTTCCCGCACCAGAGGGCTGCGCCCCACCGTGTCAGGGCCACCCTCCCAAGAACTACCGCGAAATTTTTCAGGTGCTGCGCGAGATTATTCCCGAACCAGCGTGAGGCGAGTCGCATAGACCGGAGGCTTGCTGGCCCTTCCCGCACCAGAGGGCTGCGCCCCACCGTGTCAGGGCCACCCCTCAGTCTGGCTTGAAGTCGTACGGATAGGTTTGCAGCACTGGCTTCATCAGCATATCTTCCTGCAGGATGTGCTCAACCATCCATTCACTCAAAAAATAAGAGTAGTACACCGCTTCACTTTCTGACCACGAGCCATTTTTGGCCACCAGTTCTTCTCTCATCTGCCGAAGCTCATTTTGCACATATTGATGTTCCAGCCTGTTTTGAGTAAAGTCAAAACCGATTGCCTGCGCAATCTTTTCCTCATCTGCAAAATGAACAGCTACGCAATCCTCGAGCAGTTTAAACGACCGTGGCAGGGTGGAGCTGTCCCTCACTCTGATCGCACTTTCCACATCGTTGATCACTTTCAGCAAATTTCTGTGTTCAGAATCGATCGTTGCATTTCCGACACTCAACTGCTTTGACCATTCCAGTTCCATCATGCCCCCTGCGATATATCCGATCAAGGATTGCTGCCAGTTCAAACACAAACCTTTTATATATTACCCTGTCGGACAGACGGCGTCATAGAACCGAGTCAGAGAGTGTTGCGCCGACAACCCTGCTAAACTGCGCGACTAAATTTTCAATATTTAATTTACCATGCTTATCACCGAATACCGTTTAGAGCTCGTCATCCAGGCACTGCGCGCCATCCTGCCGCTGGCGCACCCCGCCGACACCACGCTGCGCTATTTTTTCAAGGACGAGCGCATTGGTTCGAATGAACGTGAACTGGTCGCCGAGACCGTGTTCGGCGTATTGCGCCATCGCCTGCTGCTGGAAATCACCTGCGCCGGCAGCGCTACGCCGCGCCGCATGGCGCTCGCCTGGCTGGTCAGGTTCGGCGGCTACAACCTGCGCGAGATCGAGCCGGTATTGAAGCACGACGAGAAGGAATGGCTCGCCACGGTGAAGGGCGTGAAGGCCGATGACCTGCCGTTGCCGGCGCAGGCCGAGCTGCCGGAATGGCTGGTGGAAAAAATGCATGCCTCCTATTCCGATGAAGACATTCTCGCCATCGGCCTGTCCATGCAGCAAGGCGCGCCGCTGGACATCCGCGTCAACACCCTGCTCGCCAAGCGCGACGATGTGCTGCAACTGCTACATGACAAGAATATCGAAGCCGCCGCCACCCCCTACTCGCCCGTCGGCATCCGCTTCAAGGAAAAAATCCCGCTGAATAAAGACGCGCTGTTCACCGAAGGCAAGATAGAAGTTCAGGACGAAGGCAGCCAGTTGCTCGGCTTCCTGCTCGCGCCGAAGCGCAACGACATGGTGGTGGATTTCTGTGCCGGGGCGGGCGGCAAGACGCTGATGCTGTCCGCGCTGATGAATTCGCAGGGCCGTTTATACGCGATGGATACATCCGAAAAACGCCTCGCCAACCTCAAGCCGCGCCTGAAACGCTCCGGCGCCAGCAACATCCAGCCGATGCTGATTTCACATGAAAACGACCTCAAGGTTAAACGCCTGTCCGGCAAGATCGACCGCGTGCTGGTGGATGCGCCGTGCAGCGGCCTGGGCACGCTGCGCCGCAGCCCGGACCTGAAGTTCCGCCAATCGCCCGGCAGCATCGAAGAAGTTACGCGCAAGCAGGCCGCCATCCTCGCCTCCGCCAGCCGCCTGCTGAAGAAGGGCGGCCGCCTGGTGTACGCGACTTGCAGCATCCTGCCGGAAGAGAACCAGCTTATCGTGCAAGCCTTCCTCGCCGCGCATCCCGACTTCGTGCTGCGCCCGGCCAGCGAGGTGCTGCAACAGCAAAAGATCGCGCTGGATACGGGCGACTATCTGGAGTTGCGCCCGCACCTGCACAACACGGACGGATTCTTTGCTGCGGTGCTAGAACGAGTTTAGCAAGCGTAGCGTGCGCTGTGCGCACGGGCCGGTTGAATATCGTGCGCACAGCGCACGCTACGTCGCCTGAAAACTGGAACGGGTTTGACCGGCTTGTTCAGCAACGTAAAACGGCCGCATTTGCGGCCGTCATTACATCAACCTGGAAAACTCAGTCAAGCCACGGCTTGATTGGAACGCGGGCTTCCAGCCCGCAGGCGGACAGGATGTCCGCGCTCCCGGTATCCATTCTTGGACTCACCCGAAAGGTGAATCGCATCAATAGCGATAAAATTGATCATCACGTGGGTCTCAACTGAAATAGCAGCGTTCAACTGAGGTTTTTAGGTTCAAAACTACCGATACGTCCTAGAACGGGATATCGTCGTCGAAGTTATCGAAGCTGCTCTTGGCTGCCGCTGCAGGTTTGGCAGCAGCAGGAGCAGCGGAACGCGCAGGGGCAGCTTGGTTTTCAACCACTTCAAAACTGCCGCCGCCGGATGACTTCCCGCCGAGCATGGTCATTTCGTTGACCACGATCTCGGTGGTGTAGCGGTCCTGGCCTTCCTTGGTCTGCCACTTGCGGGTTTGCAGCTTGCCCTCGACGTAAATTTGCGAGCCTTTCTTCAGGTACTCCCCGGCGATCTCGGCGAGGCGGCGGTAAAACACCAGGTTATGCCACTCGGTTTTTTCCTGTTTCTCGCCGCTCTTGTCCTTCCAGTTTTCGGAGGTCGCCAGCGTGGCGTTGGTCACCGCTTCGCCATTGGTCATATAGCGCGTTTCCGGGTCTTTGCCCAGGCGGCCTATCAGAATCACTTTGTTCACCGACATGTCATGCTCCTTTCGCTATGAGTTGTTCCACCGCCGCTTCGTCAAACCCATGCCTGTCCACCTTGAGGCAGGCCATATTTTCCGCTGCGACCACCATCACTTCGCGCACCCCGGGAAGTTGCGCGAGACGCCGGCGCAATTCTACCGCAGCGGCGTCATCCATTTCCGGCAAATGATACAGCCGAGTGCGCACCGGCGCCGGAGGCTGCATGCCGGAGGCCACCGCCAGCCACACCAGCAGCAGCACGATGCCGAACACAAACACCGCATCGCCGCCGACAAACTGCATCAGCGCGCCGCCCACCGCCGCGCCGAAAAACGCGCCGAGGAACTGCACGCTGCTGTACACGCCCATCGCCGTGCCCCTGGCGGACAGCGGCGCGATCACGCTGATCAACGCTGGCAGCTTGGCTTCCAGCACGTTGAACGCGGTAAAGAATACCAGCAGCCCGGCGGTCACGCCCCACAGGCTGTGTTGCGCGAACAGCAGCATGAATTGCGCAAGCACCGACAACGCGATCGCCAGCACGAACACCTGCTTCACCTTGCCCTTCTTTTCCGAGATGATGATAAGCGGCAGCATCAGCACAAATGCCGCCAGCATCACCGGCAGATAAACCTTCCAGTGCTGCGACACATCCAGATCGTCGGCCTGCAGCAGGAACGGCACCTGCATGAATACCGACATCAGGATCGCGTGCACCGAGAAAATGCCGAAATCGAGGCGCAGCAATTCCCTGTTGCGCAGCACCTCGCCGAAACGTTTCCGATTCGCCTCAGTGTCGCTATGGAAGCGCGTAATCGCCGGATCGGGAATCACGAAGCGCACCACCAGCAAGGCCAGCACGGCCAGCACGCCGGTCAGCGCAAAGATGCCGGGCACGCCAAGCAGGCCGTTGAGCACCGGGGACAAAACCAGCGACAGCGAGAACGTGACGCCGATGGTCATGCCGATCATCGCCATCGCCTTGGTGCGCACTTCTTCGCGCGTGAGGTCGGCAGTAAGCGCCATCACCGCGGCATTGATCGCACCCGCGCCCTGAATGGCACGGCCGGCAATCACCCAATAGATGTTATCCGCCGACGCGGCGATGAAACTGCCCAGCGCAAACACCAGCAAGCCGCCGTAAATGACCGGCTTGCGCCCGTAGCGGTCGGACAGCCAGCCGGCCGGGAGCTGCAGGATTGCCTGGGTCAGCCCGTAGGCGCCGAGCGCGATGCCCATCAGCAGATGGCTCTCGCCGCCGGGCAGTTGCTCCGAATACACCGCGAAGATCGGCAGGATGATGAACAGCCCCAGCATGCGCAGGCCATAAATGCTCGCCAAGCCAAAGCTGGCGCGGCGTTCAACCGCAGTCATGGTATTTGTCGCAGGCATGGATGATTTTGGAAAGGTGCAAAAAGTCGTACATTTTAGCAGGTCGCCACGCTTGCCAACAAATATAGCAAGTGCAGGCCAATTGCGAAGCCACCATCAGCTATGAGTTAAAACCAGCGGATTGAAGAGCGCAGTTAATATCCCGCAGCAAGCTGCGGGATGCTTTATTTCGCGTTGGACTTGAACCGCTCAGTCTCGGCGGTCATCGATTGAACATCAGGCAAACCGGGCGCGATCGGCCTCCCGCACCGCTGCATCGATGGCCGGCCAGCGGCTGCACAGTTCTTCGAAATCGTTGCGACGCAACTGGTAGAGAAAGCAGGGGGTGACCGCGCGGCAAGTCGCATTGCGCGGCTCGCCATGGAGTAACGCCTGCTCGCCGAAGAAATCGCCGGCGAGCAGCGTGCCGAGCGCGTGTTCCTCGCCATCCCCGCCTTCCTCCTTGCGCAGGACGCGGACAACGCCGCGCGCGATCAGGTAGAGCGCGTAGCCAGGTTCACCCTGAGTAACGATGTCTTCGTTTTCCGCAACGCTATGCTGTTTGAGCAGCGGCATGATCTCTGCAAAATCGGTGTGGGAGAGTTGCCGAAAGAACGGCACCTTGCGCAGCAGTTCTTCGGGGCTGACCCCCAGTCGGGTGCGCGCCGGCGTGCGCAATGTATTCAGTTGGCGGAATACTTCGGATATTTGGGTTTCGCCGATGCCCGGCGGCAGCAGGCCGCGTTCCATTTGCGCTTCGGTGGCTTCCTGCTCTGCCAGCAGCGCAATGCGCTGGCTCAGCCTCTCCTGCATGGCGGTGATGAATTCCGGAAACTGTGCGCCGACGCCATCGAGTTGCGCGCGCGCCAGATCGTGCCAGTGCCGGTAGCGGCTGCGCACTTCTTCGGCCACCGCCGCCGGGATACCTTCTTTTTCGGCCATCCGGTCGATGCTGGCGAGCACCCAGCCGTTGCCTTGGTAGTGGGCCAGCACTTCTTCGTAATTACGGACGATGCGGCGGGTGCGCATGCCTTCGCCGAGATTCGCCAGCCATGCCCAGCCGATGCGGTCGGTCAGTCGGTACAGCCATTGCTCCAGTTGACGGATGAGGCGGTGGGAATGCACATGCTCGAAGTGTCCCTGGTAGCGGATTGCGTCGATCTGCAGCATCAGCATCGCTACCAGTTCGCGATAGGCGCCCCCGCTCAGGTGCCCGTTGTGGAAGAGGCGCTGGTAGTAGGCCTGTTCTTCGGAAAACGCGCGCAGGTAAAGCAGCATCGTTTCCTCGTGGCACCCCATCTCCTGGCGGCGCAGATCGGCGATTGTTTGGCGGATACGCTCGGAATTCCGCCGGCATTTGCGCTCGAGGCGCGCGGCGATGGGGTGGGCAAAGAGGCCGCCGCGCAACAGATCGGAGATGCGTTCGAGTGTCAGCTCCTGTGCGGCGAGATCGCGCTCCAGTAGCGCGAGGCGGTCGGTCAGCGGCAGGCGGTCGAGGCCAAGCCGTCGCATCAGTTTTTCGATGGTGAGCCCCTGGGCCAGCAGTGTGAACAGCACAGCGCCGGTGGTCAGCGGTATGAACAGTTCGGAGTGCGGAAACGCCGGCAAGCTCAGCACAATCGCCAGCGCGATGGCGCCGCGCAGTCCGCCCCAGAACATCACGGTCTGGTAAGGAAGTTTCACCGGCTGCGACCCCGGCAGCCGGCCCAGCAACGGCATCAGGCCGTAAATCATGATGGCGCGCGAGAGCAGCATTGCCAGCACCACCCAGGGCAGGTAGGCGAGCGAGCCCCATAGCGCAGACAAATCCACTGTCAGTCCGACCAGCAGGAAGATCAGTGCATTGGCGACGAATGCCATATATTCCCAGAAATGGTCCAGATAACCCTCCACGGGTGGCGAAATCTTGGAGCGCCCCCAATCGCCACCGATCACCACGCCGGCGGTCACCACCGCCATTACGCCGCTGACGTGCAGCTCGTGTTCGGCGATGAAGAAGGATAAGTAGGCGAGGATGGAGGTGAGCGAGATTTCGATCTGCGGCGAGTTGTTCACCTTGCCGAGCACCCAGCCCGTTGTGAGGCCGGCTATCCAACCAACCGCAACCCCGCCGACGAACACCCGGAAGAATTCGCCGACTCCTGATGCCGCCGTTTCCCAACTGAAGTACCCCGCCAGCACCACAGCGAGCAATATCTTCGCCGCCACCAGCGCAGTGGCGTCGTTGAACAAACTTTCGCCCTCGACCAGGATGGTGAGGCGCTTCGGCGCGCCCATCTGCTTGAATAGCGCGATCACTGCTACCGGGTCAGTGGCGCTGAGGATTGCGCCGAGCAGCAAGGCGGCCGGCAGGTTGAGCGGCGTGGCGGCCCACACCAGCATGCCGATGAGGCCGGTAGAAACGATCAGGCCGGGCACCGCCAGCGCCAGTATGGGCAAAAGGTTGCGCCGTAACAGGCGCGTATCCATGTTGTAGGCCGATTCGAAAATCAGGGTCGGCAGGAAGACGAACAGGATTACCTCGGGGGCGACTCTGAGTTCCGCGAGAAAATGCAGGGTCGACGGACCGAGCTCACCTAGTTCCTTGAGAAGGATGCCAACCAGCACCAGCATGACCGTGAACGGCAGACGGAGCCTGTCGGTCAAGCCCTTGGTGGCGGCCGCCACCAACAACAGGCCGACGATGACGACGACCAACTCTGGGATGGGCATGGCATGGTTCATGGTACGGCGCTCCTTATTGATCTTGGGCGCATCACGGTTTGTCCGGGTATTTATTCACGGCAGCCCGGAGCCGAAACGCCAAACAATCACATGACGTAAGCGTATATATGTCGATGAAAGCATTCTACACGCTGTTACCGTCGCTCAATCATGACAGTTCGTTTCTGGCACCCGGACACAGGGTCGGGCCAATAGATCGTGATCAGATGGCAGTTGCCTGTTTCAATCTCGCGCGCAACCACGGCATGAACCGGAGGCTCTCCGCAATACCCGAGCAGCAAAACATTGGGGAACGGGTCATCGTCTGGATATTCGGCAATCCATTTTCCGATCATGCCCTTGTCGACCATGCGATGGGCTAGTATAAACTGACAAAATTGAACTCGCTGAATTCGCCATACGCCGTTTGGGGAAGCATCGAAACTCGCGTATATTGTCCGGTCGTTTTACTCATTCGCAGCCTGGCATGGAACAAATCAAAATTCGCGGTGCGCGCACGCATAACCTGAAGAACATCAACCTCGATCTGCCGCGCCACAAGCTGGTGGTGATTACCGGGTTGTCGGGTTCGGGCAAGTCCTCACTCGCCTTCGACACCTTGTATGCCGAGGGGCAGCGGCGTTATGTGGAATCGCTGTCGGCCTATGCGCGGCAGTTTTTGCAGTTGATGGAAAAGCCCGATGTGGACTTGATCGAGGGGCTTTCTCCGGCGATCGCGATCGAGCAGAAGGCCACGTCGCACAACCCGCGCTCCACCGTCGGCACCGTCACCGAGATTCACGATTACCTGCGCCTGCTGTTCGCGCGCGCCGGTGACCCGTATTGTCCGCAGCATGATCTGGTGTTGCAGGCGCAGAGTGTCGGGCAGATGGTGGATCATGTGCTGAATCTGCCGGAAGGCACGAAGATCATGATTCTTTCTCCTTTGGTCGTGGAGCGCAAGGGCGAGCAACTGGACTTGTTCGACGAGCTGCGCGCGCAGGGTTTCACGCGGCTGCGCATCAACGGCAAGGTTTATGAAATCGACGCTTTGCCGGCGTTGCAGAAAACCAAGAAGCACACCGTCGAGATCGTGGTAGACCGGCTGAAGGTGAATGCGGAAGCCAAGCAGCGTCTGGCGGAATCGTTCGAGACCGCGCTGCGCCACGCCGACGGACGCGCGCTGGCGGTGGAGATGGATACGGAGAAGGAGCACCTGTTCTCGGCAAAATTCGCCTGCCCGATTTGCAGCTACTCGCTGCCGGAACTGGAACCGCGCCTGTTCTCGTTCAACAATCCGATGGGTGCCTGCCCGAAGTGCGACGGTCTCGGCAATATCAGCTTTTTCGATCCGAAGCGCATCGTCGCCTTTCCGCAGCTGTCGTTGAGTTCCGGCGCGATCAAGGGCTGGGATCGGCGCAACCAGTTTTATCACCAGTTGCTCGCCGGCCTTGCGAAGCATTACGGCTTCGACATCGAGCAGTCGTTTGAAAGCCTGCCGGAGAAGATTCAGCAGGTGATCCTGTACGGCAGCGGCAAGACCGAGATCGCGTTCCAATATATCAACGAGCGCGGCAAGCCGATGCTGCGCGAACATGCCTTCGAGGGCATCGTCAACAATCTGGAACGCCGCTACAAGGAGACCGACTCGCCCGCGGTGCGCGAGGAGCTGGCGAAATACCTGAACAGCTGCCCCTGCCCGGAGTGCAAGGGCACGCGCCTGCGCCTGGAAGCGCGCCATGTGCGCGTCGCGGAAATGAACCTGTACGAGATCAGCGCGCTGCCGCTGAAGCAGGCGCTGACTTTCTTCCAGGGCTTGAAGCTGCAAGGCCACAAGCAGGCGATTGCGGAAAAAATCGTGCTGGAAATCGCCAGCCGCCTGGCCTTCCTCAACAACGTCGGGCTGGATTATCTGTCGCTGGAACGCTCCGCCGAGACGCTGTCCGGCGGCGAGGCGCAGCGCATCCGCCTCGCGTCGCAGATCGGCTCCGGCCTGACCGGCGTGATGTATGTACTCGACGAGCCATCCATCGGCCTGCACCAGCGCGACAACGACCGCCTGCTCGCCACGCTGAAAAAGCTGCGCGACATGGGCAACAGCGTGATCGTGGTCGAGCACGACGAAGAGGCGATCCGTGCCGCCGACCATGTGGTGGACATGGGGCCGGGTGCGGGCGAGCACGGCGGATTGATCGTGGCGCAAGGCACGGCGGAGGAAATCTGCGCAAGCAAGCAATCGCTCACCGGCGATTATTTATCCGGCAGGCGCGGCATTCCCGCGCCGGAAAAATACCGCAAGCCGGATGCGCAACGCATGCTGCATATCGTCGGCGCTTCTGGCAACAATCTGAAAAGCATCACGCTGAATTTGCCGGTCGGCCTGCTGGTGTGCGTCACCGGCGTGTCCGGCTCGGGCAAGTCCACGCTGATCAACGACACGCTGTATCCCGCCGTGGCGCAGCACCTCTACGGCAGCAGCGCCGAACCCGCGCCGTTCGCCGAGATCAGCGGACTGGAATTTTTCGACAAGGTAATCAATGTAGATCAAAGCCCGATAGGCCGTACGCCGCGTTCCAATCCCGCCACCTACACCGGCCTGTTTACGCCGATCCGCGAGCTGTTCGCCGGGGTGCCGTCGTCTCGCGAACGCGGCTACGGGCCGGGGCGTTTCTCGTTCAACGTCAAGGGCGGGCGCTGCGAATCCTGCCAGGGCGACGGCATGATCAAGGTGGAAATGCACTTTTTGCCGGACGTGTATGTGCCGTGCGACGTGTGCCACAGCCAGCGCTACAACCGCGAGACGCTGGAGATACAGTACAAGGGCAAGAACATCCACCAGATCCTGCAGATGACCGTGGAACAGGCGTATGAATTCTTCAAGCCGGTGCCGGTCATCGCGCGCAAGCTGCAAACCCTGCTCGATGTCGGCCTCGGCTACATCACGCTGGGGCAATCCGCCACCACGCTGTCCGGCGGCGAGGCGCAGCGCGTGAAGCTGTCGCTAGAGCTGTCCAAACGCGACACCGGGCGCACTTTGTACATTCTCGACGAGCCGACCACCGGCCTGCATTTCCACGACATCGCCCTGCTGCTCAAAGTGATCCACAAGCTGCGCGACCAGGGCAATACCGTGGTGGTGATCGAGCACAACCTCGACGTGATCAAGACCGCCGACTGGGTGATTGATCTCGGCCCGGAAGGCGGCGACGGCGGCGGCCGCATCATCGCGGAAGGCGCGCCGAAGGACATCGTAAAAGACAAGAACAGCGTGACGGGGAAATATTTGAAACTGGCACTCGACAGGAAATAGGCTGGCGAAATTATCTACGCAGCGAGTCCTTTTTCGTCGAACATTCCTTCAAACAGAATCGAGCTAAGGTAGCGTTCACCAGAATCGGGCAGAATGACGACAATGGTCTTGCCTGCGTTCTCCGGGCGCTTTGCCAGACGCACGGCAGCAGCGACCGCTGCACCGCTCGAGATACCGGAAAGAATGCCTTCTTCATGCGCCAGGCGGCGGGCATACAGCACGGCATCTTCGTTGCTCACTTGCTCAACCTCGTCCACTAGCGACATATCGAGCGTGTCCGGCACAAAACCCGCACCAAGACCTTGTATTTTGTGTGGTGCGGGTTTAAGCGGCTCACCGGCACGCCACTGGGTAAGCACAGGGCTGGCAGCTGGCTCAACCGCAACCGAGATGACGGCTTTGCCCTTGGCATGCTTGAAATAGCGTGATACGCCGGTAATTGTCCCGCCGGTGCCAACCCCGGAGACAAAAATATCAACCTTGCCGTCGGTATCATTCCAGATCTCCGGGCCGGTAGTTTGTTCATGAATGGCAGGATTGGCCGGGTTTTTGAATTGTTGCAGCAGCACATATTTTGGGTCGGAAGCGGCGATCTCCTCGGCTTTGGCTATCGCGCCACTCATGCCTTTACTTCCTTCGGTCAGCACCAGTGTGGTGCCAAAAGCGACCAGCAGTTTGCGCCGTTCGATGCTCATATTTTCCGGCATGGTCAGGGTAAGCGGGATGCCCCGTGCGGCGGCGACAAAAGCCAGCGCGATGCCTGTGTTGCCGCTGGTCGGCTCGACGAGTTTCTTGTCTGGGTCGAGCAGGCCACGCTTTTCGGCATCCCAGATCATCGCCGCGCCAATGCGACATTTGACCGAATAGGCGGGATTGCGTCCTTCAATTTTGGCGAGGATGGTGGCAGGCGCGCCATCAGTGATGCGATTAAGGCGCACCAGCGGTGTGCGACCTATGGACAAGGAGTTATCTGCGAACCAGTTTGCCATAGGTATCTCCTGTTAACTGCGCACCAAAATGAAAAAGCCGGATGAATCCGGCTTCTTGCTTAACGCTGAAACGTCCTTCGACAAGGTTTTCCTGAGTTTACCGAAGAACTCAGGATATACCGATGTACCAGTTATTCAGCATCAACCGCCGTGGCTTCTGCCGGGCGATCCATCAGTTCGATCAGTGCCATCGGCGCATTATCGCCCTGACGAAAACCGAATTTGAGAATGCGCAGGTAGCCGCCGTTGCGTGCCGCGTAACGCGGACCGAGTTCGTCGAACAGCTTGCCAACCATTTCGCGGTCACGCAAACGGGCAAATGCGAGACGGCGATTTGCCAGGCTCGGATTCTTGCCCAACGTCAGGATGGGTTCCGCAACACGGCGCAGTTCCTTGGCTTTGGGCAGAGTGGTCTTGATGACTTCGTGACGCAACAGCGATACGGTCATGTTGCGAAACATCGCCAGACGGTGGCTGCTGGTACGGTTGAGCTTTCTTAAACCTGAACGGTGACGCATGATTTACCTCTCTTGACTTCTCGTATTGTCGCGCCGCCTTAAAGGGCAGCAACAGGCCAGTTTTCCAGCTTCATACCCAGCGACAAGTTGTGCTCGGCAAGAACCTGCTTGATTTCATTCAGCGACTTGCGCCCCAGATTCGGCGTGCGCAGCAATTCGTTTTCGGTGTATTGAATCAGATCGCCAATGTAATGGATGCTTTGCGCCTTGAGGCAGTTGGATGAACGCGGGGTCAGTTCCAGATCATCCACCGGACGCAGCAGGATCGGGTCAACCTTGGGCGCTTGCACCTTCTCGGCAACCGGCTCGGTGCCTTCCAGCGCGGCAAATACCGAAAATTGATCGAGCAGAATGCGCGCCGCATTGCGGATTGCCTGTTCCGGGTCAATCGCGCCATTGGTTTCGATGTGCATCACCAGCTTGTCAAGATCGGTGCGCTGTTCGACGCGCGCGCTTTCGACCGCGTAGCTGACGCGGCTGACCGGGCTGAACGATGCGTCCAGCGCGATATGGCCAACTGCACGCGTTTCGCTTGAGACCTGGCGGGACATGGCCGGAACATAGCCGCGCCCCTGTTCAACCTTGATTTGCATGTCCAGTTTACCGCCCGCCGTCAGGTGCGCAATCACGTGATCTGGATTGACCACTTCGACATCGGCATTGCCGCTGATATCTGCGGCAGTCACCACGCCCTGACCTTCCTTCTTGATGGTCAACACGACTTCCTGCACATTGTGCAGGCGCAACACTACGCCCTTCAGGTTCAGCAGGATGTCCACAACATCTTCCTGCACACCATCAATGGTGGCATATTCATGCAACACGCCGGCCATCTTCACCTCGGTCAGTGCGGCGCCGGGCATGGAGGACAGCAGGATACGCCGCAATGCATTGCCCAATGTGTGGCCGTAACCGCGTTCAAAGGGTTCCATCACCACCTTGGCCTGGGTGGCGGAAATCTTTTGCACGTCGATGATGCGGGGCTTCAAAAATTCATTCTTAGGCATACGCTACTCCGCGTGGGTTACTTGGAATACAACTCAACCACGAGATGCTCGTTGATGGTTGCGGGCAATTCGGCACGTTGCGGCTTGGCTTTGTATGTTCCCTTGAATGCCTTGGTATCCATTTCGATCCATTCCGGAAAACCGCGCTGCTCTGCAGCCTCGATAGCTGCCTTGATGCGCAACTGCACCTTGGACTTTTCGGCTACTTCAACCACGTCACCGGCGCGCACTTGGTAGGAAGGGATATTGACACGCCTGCCATTCACCAGCACACCGTTGTGACGCACCACCTGACGCGCCTCGGCACGCGACGCACCGAACCCCATGCGATAGGATACGTTATCCAGGCGGGATTCCAGGTTCTGCAGCAGATTCTCGCCGGTAATGCCGCGCTGTTGCTCCGCCGCCCTGTAGGTCAGGCGAAACTGTTTTTCCAATACGCCGTAAATGCGACGAACCTTTTGTTTTTCACGCAACTGGCCGCCGTACTCGGACAGGCGGGTATTTTTCTTCTGGCCATGCTGACCCGGCGGATAAGCCCTGCGCTCAACTGCGCACTTGTCGGTAAAACATTTTTCACCCTTCAGAAACAGCTTTTCGCCCTCGCGGCGGCACTGACGGCATTTTGCATCAAGATTTCTAGCCAAGGTCAACTCCCAAAGATTAGATACGACGCTTTTTAGGCGGACGGCAACCGTTGTGCGGCACCGGTGTAATATCGGAAATGCTGGTAATTTTAAAACCAGCCGCGTTCAACGCGCGCACAGCCGATTCACGGCCAGGGCCGGGCCCCTTGATGCGCACTTCAAGATTCTTGACGCCGCATTCAACTGCAGCCTTGCCCACCAGCTCGGCAGCAACCTGTGCAGCGAACGGTGTGCTTTTACGCGAACCCTTAAACCCACTTGCACCACTGGTAGACCATGCCAAGGTATTGCCCTGGCGGTCGGTAATGGTGACGATGGTGTTGTTGAAAGAAGCATGAACGTGCGCGATACCCTCCGCCACGTTCTTCTTGATTTTCTTGCGCACTTTCGTGCTTGGCTTGACCATAATCTAATCCTCTAAGCGTCGTTATAGCAAACTTACTTCTTGGCGCCCGCAATCGCCTTGCGTGGCCCCTTGCGCGTTCGAGCGTTGGTACGGGTGCGCTGACCACGGCACGGCAAACCGCGACGATGACGCAGGCCACGATAGCAGCCCAGATCCATCAGGCGCTTGATGTTCATCGTCGTTTCACGACGCAGATCACCTTCTACCGTAAATTTGGCGACTTGTTCGCGCAGCTTTTCCACTTCTGCATCAGTCAAGTCCTTCATTTTGGTGCTGGCATTCACACCAGCCAACGCACAAATATCCTGTGAACGCATACGTCCAATACCGTAGATTGCAGTCAAGGCAATCACGGCGTGTTGATGGTTGGGGATATTGACCCCTGCAATACGTGCCATGCAGCTACCCTATCTCTAAAAAAGTGGAAATTGTATCACCAAGGATTGATTTTATTCAATCAGCCCTGGCGTTGCTTGTGTCGGGACTCCGTGCAAATGACACGCACCACACGCTTGCGAATAACGATCTTGCAGTTACGGCAGATCTTTTTTACTGATGCCTGAACTCTCATTTTTTTCTCCTTGCTCGCTCAATTATTTGGCGCGGAACACAATACGCGCCTTACTCAAATCATAAGGCGTCAATTCCACGGTCACCTTGTCGCCAGGCAAAATGCGGATATAGTGCATACGCATTTTTCCAGAAATATGCCCCAACACCACATGACCATTTTCCAGCTTGATTCGGAATGTCGCGTTCGGCAACGATTCCTCTATCTCGCCCTGCATCTGAATCACGTCTTCTTTAGCCATTAGCGCGCAATACCGCCCTTGAAATTGGCTTTTTTCAGCAGGTTTTCATACTGATGCGTCATCAGATAAGACTGCACTTGCGCCATGAAGTCCATCGTCACCACCACCAGAATCAATAACGATGTCCCACCAAAGTAAAACGGCACGTTCCACTTCACCACCAGAAATTCCGGCAGCAAACAGACCAGAGTGATATACACCGCGCCAACCATGGTCAGGCGCAACATGATCTTTTCAACATAGCGCGCAGTTTGCTCGCCGGGACGGATCCCCGGCAAAAACGCGCCGCTTTTCTTCAGGTTGTCCGCCGTTTCTTTCGGGCTGAATACCAGCGCCGTGTAAAAGAAACAGAAGAATATAATCGCTGCCGCATACGTCAACACATAAATCGGCTGGCCGGGAGACAACATATCGCTGATGTCCTTTAGCCAACTCATACCCTGCCCGCTACCAAACCAACCCGCGATCGTCGCCGGGAACAGGATGATGCTTGAGGCAAAAATCGGCGGTATCACACCGGCCATATTTATCTTTAACGGCAGATGGGAGCTTTGCCCGCCATAGACTTTGTTGCCCACTTGCCGCTTGGCGTAATTCACCAATATCTTGCGCTGACCGCGCTCAACAAACACCACCAGCGCCGTCACCGCAATCGCACCAAAGAACAGCAACAACACCAGCGGTATCGAGAAGGCCCCGGTGCGCGCCAACTCCAGGGTGCTGCCAATCGCACTGGGCAACCCTGCCGCGATACCGGCAAAAATAATCAGCGAAATACCGTTGCCCAGACCACGTTCGGTAATCTGCTCGCCCAGCCACATCAAAAACATCGTGCCGGTCACCAAGGTAACCACCGAAGTCAACTGGAACAGCGCTCCCGGATTCGGCACCAACCCCGGTTGCGACTGCAGCGCCACCGAAATGCCGAATGCCTGAAACAAAGCCAGCACCAAGGTGCCATAGCGGGTGTACTGCGTTATCTTGCGGCGGCCGGCTTCGCCTTCTTTCTTCAATTGCTCAAGATGCGGGACAGCTATCGCGCCCAACTGCATGATAATCGATGCCGAGATGTACGGCATGATACCCAGCGCAAAAATGGTGAAGCGCGACAACGCGCCGCCTGAGAACATATTGAACATGCCCAGGATGCCATTTTTTTGCGACTTGAACAAATCCGCCAACACTGTCGGATCAATCCCCGGCACCGGAATATGCGCACCGATACGGAACACCACCAATGCACCCAGCAAAAACCAAAGGCGTTGGCTTAAATCGCCGTACTTTCCTTTGCTTACACCCTTGGTAACTGTGCTCACGTATAACCTATTCGGTGATGCTGCCGCCAGCGGCTTCGATCGCTGCACGTGCACCCTTGGTTATCAGCAAACCCTGCAATTTGACCGCACGGGAAATTTCGCCGCACAAAATGACTTTCGCGGACAATGCATTTGCATGAATCACTCCAGCCTGCTTGAGCGCCAGCAAATCAACGCTATCCACCGGCAGTTTTTGCAGATCGGACAAGCGCACCTGCGCCGTATCATTACGCGTCAGCGAGACGAAACCGCGCTTCGGCAAACGACGTTGCAACGGCATTTGACCGCCCTCAAAACCGACCTTGTGAAACCCGCCGGCACGGGATTTTTGCCCCTTGTGACCACGGCCGGCAGTCTTGCCCAAGCCAGAGCCGATACCACGGCCAACGCGACGTTTCGCGTGCTTTGCGCCCTGTGCAGGCTGGATATTATTGAGTTGCATTTTTATACCTCACACTTAACCAGGTAATACACCTTGTTGATCATGCCACGCACACATGGAGTATCTTCCAGTTGCACGGTATGATTGATACGGCGCAGACCCAAACCGCGCACGGTGGCGCGATGCGATTGCTTGGTACCGATCAGGCCTTTGACCTGCGTCACTTTGATTGTCTTGGCTTGTGTCATGACTTACCCCAAAATCTCGTCAACCATCTTGCCGCGCTTCGCAGCGATCTCGGATGGTGAATTCATTGCCATCAAACCGTTCAACGTGGCGCGCACCACGTTATATGGATTGCTGGAGCCGATACATTTCGCCAGCACATCACGCACACCGACGGCTTCAAATACGGCGCGCATCGCACCACCGGCAATAATCCCGGTACCTTCGGAAGCGGGTTGCATCAACACCTTGGCAGCGCCATGCTTACCGATCACAGTGTGATGCAATGTGCCGTTCCTCAAGCTGACTTTTGCCAGATTGCGGCGTGCCTCGTCCATCGCCTTTTGCACAGCCACCGGAACTTCCTTGGACTTGCCTTTACCCATCGCCACGCGGCCATCGCCATCGCCAACCACGGTCAGCGCGGCAAACCCCATGATACGGCCACCCTTGACCACTTTGGTGACGCGATTCACGGAGATCATTTTCTCGATCAGACCGTCATCACGCGCTTCCTGTTGCTGCATTTTTCCTTGCGGCTTAGCCATCACTCAACTCCAATTAGAACTGCAGACCATATTCGCGCGCAGCTTCAGCCAGCGCCTTGACCCGACCATGATACCGATTGCCGGAACGATCGAACGCCACTTGAGTGATGCCCGCGCTCTTCGCCTTTTCGGCGATACGCTTGCCCACCACCGCAGCAGCAGCGATGTTGCCACCATTCGCCAGATCTTTCCGAACTTCAGCTTCAACGCTGGATGCACTGGCCAATATCCTGCTGCCACAGTCCGAAATAACCTGCGCGTAAATATGCAGATTAGTGCGATGAATGGCCAGACGTACTGTCTTTTTCTCAGCAATGCGCGCACGGGTTTTGCGTGCTCTGCGCTGACGCGCTTCTTTCTTGATCAACATATCCGCCTCAATTATTTCTTCTTGGTTTCTTTCAGGATCACCACTTCGTCGCTGTAGCGCACACCCTTGCCCTTGTATGGCTCGGGTTCGCGGAAGGCGCGAATTTCAGCGGCAACTTGTCCGATACGCTGCTTGTCGGCGCCCTTTAATACAATTTCAGTTTGCGTCGGGGTTTCAACCTTGATACCGTCAGGCATCTTGTATGCGACCGGATGGGAAAAACCCAAAGTCAGGTTCAGCGTATCACCAGCGGCCTGCGCACGATAACCCACACCCACCAGCGTCAGTTTGCGTTCAAAACCTTTACTCACGCCCTGAACCATATTGGCCAGCAGAGCACGGAGCGTGCCGGACATCGCATGGGCCTGCGTGGAATCGTTCTGTGCCTTGCACAGTAGGCTATCGCCCTCGCGCACCACACTGACATCACCCGACAGGGCTTGCTTCAAGGTGCCCATTGGCCCCTTGATCGAAATTTCGTTCGCTGCCAGCGCAACTTCAACGCCACCGGGCACGACGACTGGATTCTTGGCAACTCTAGACATATCTACCTCGTTACGCGACAACGCACAGCACTTCGCCGCCAATACCATTGGCACGCGCTTTGCGATCAGTCATCAAACCCCTGGATGTGGAAACGATGGCGACACCCAGACCATTCATTACCTTGGGTATATCGCCGGAACCCTTGTAAATACGCAGGCCGGGACGGCTGATGCGCTGGATTTTCTCGATCACCGGACGTCCGCTGTAATACTTCAGCCCGATTTCCAGCGTGGCCTTTCCGCTCTCGCCGGCGATGACCTGGTAGCCATCGATATAACCTTCATCTTTCAACACCTCAGCAATCGCCGCCTTCAACTTGGAAGAGGGCATCACCACTGTGGCTTTTTCCGCCATCTGCGCATTGCGAATGCGCGTCAGCATATCGGAGATCGGATCGCTCATACTCATATAATTGCTCCTACCAGCTTGCCTTAACGATACCGGGAATATCGCCGCGCATCGCGAATTCACGCACCTTGATACGCCCCAAACCGAATTTCCTGAAAGTACCGCGTGGACGCCCGGTCAAAGCACAACGATTACGCAAGCGCACCGGGCTTGCATTACGCGGCAACGCCTGCAACTTCAGGCGAGCAGCGGCACGCTCTTCATCGCTGAGCTTCACGCTGGAAATCGTTGCCAGCAATTCAGCACGCTTGGCCGCAAATTTCTTTACGGTGTCACGGCGCTTTTGTTCGCGGTTAATTAATGCCATCTTAGCCATTAGTGTTCCCTCATTTCTTTAATGGGAGTTTGAATGCCAACAGAAGAGCCTTGGCTTCTTCGTCCGTCTTCGCGGAGGTGGTGATGGTGATGTTCATACCACGCAACGCATCAATTTTTTCATATTCGATCTCGGGAAAAATGATCTGCTCTTTCACGCCCATGTTGTAATTTCCGCGCCCGTCAAAAGATTTACCGGAAATGCCGCGAAAATCGCGGATACGCGGAATCGCGACAGAAATCAGGCGATCCAGGAACTCATACATGCGCTGCTTGCGCAACGTCACCTTGCAGCCGACCGGATAACCATCACGAATCTTGAAGCCGGCGATGGATTTCTTGGATAGCGTGACCACCGGCTTCTGGCCGGCAATCTTCTGCATGTCGCCGACCGCAAACTCCATCACCTTCTTGTCGGCAACCGCTTCGCCCACACCCATGTTCAGGGTGATTTTCTCGATGCGCGGCACTTCCATGACGGACTTGTAGCCAAATTGCTTCATCAGATCCTTGGCGACCTTGTCTTTATAAAATTCATACAAACGAGCCATGCACTTACCCCTTAAGCGTCAATCATTTCGCCGCTGGACTTGAACACGCGCACCTTGCGCCCGTCTTCCAGCGTTTTAATACCGACCCGATCACCCTTGCTGGCGGCCGCGTTGTAAACCGCCACATTCGAAATATGAATGGGCAATTCCTTTTCAACGATTCCGCCGGTCAAACCCTTTACCGGATTAGGCTTTTGATGTTTTTTGACTTTATTGATACCGCTCACCAGCAGGTGGTCACCCAAGACTTGCAGCACATTGCCGCGATTACCTTTGTCCTTACCGGCGATTACGATAACGTCATCGTTTTTCTTGATCTTGCGCATGATTTTCCTCGACTCGATCTGTTGACGCTTACAGCACTTCAGGTGCCAGCGAAACGATCTTCATGAACTTCTCGGTACGCAACTCGCGTGTCACCGGCCCGAAGATGCGTGTTCCGATCGGTTCCAGCTTGGCATTCAGCAGCACTGCAGCATTGCCATCAAACTTGACCAATGAACCATCCGTACGGCGCACCCCCTTGGCAGTGCGAACCACCACGGCGTTGTATACCTCACCCTTCTTTACGCGGCCGCGCGGCGCGGCATCCCTGATGCTGACCTTGATGACATCACCAACAGAAGCATAACGGCGCTTGGAACCGCCCAATACCTTGATGCACATCACGGAACGCGCACCAGTATTGTCAGCCACATCTAGTACAGATTGCATTTGTATCATTATTTAATCTCCAACTTTTTCCGCCCAATGCGGCCAGTTTTGGAACCCGTTCGGGTTAGGTCGCCGCAAGCGGCGATGAAACGAAGCCGTGCATTATATCCAAGTCCTGAGGAAACGCAAGCCAAATGTTAAACTGCAGCAGTCTTTCCAATCAACTTGGTAACGCGCCAGCTTTTTGTTTTGGCAATCGGACGGCATTCCTCAATTGACACTACGTCACCGGCATGAAATTCATTAGCTTCATCGTGGGCATGATATTTCTTGGAAACGCGAATAATCTTGCCCAATAACGGGTGTTTTACTTTGCGTTCGACCAGAACCGTTACGGTCTTGTCCATCTTGTCACTTGTCACCGTACCGGTCAGGGTACGTTTCAGTTTGGAATCGCTCATATTATTGCGCACCCTTCTCTTTCAATATGGTTTTTACACGGGCGATATCGCGGCGTACTTTGCGCAATTCACTGGTATTAGCCATCTGCTGCGTCGCAACTTGCATACGCAGGCCAAACTGCGCCTTGGTCAGTGACAACACCTCCTGCTGCAAATCTGCCGCAGACTTGATTCTCAATTCGCTGGCTTTCATATCACGCACCTACCTGTCTAATTACGAACGTGGTCGCAATCGGCAACTTCGCGGATGCCAAACGGAACGCTTCGCGCGCCAATGTTTCATCCACGCCATCCATTTCGTACAGCATCTTGCCGGGTTGAATCTCGGCAACGTAAAACTCAGGGTTGCCCTTACCATTACCCATGCGGACTTCGGCCGGTTTTTTGGAGATCGGCTTATCCGGGAAAATACGAATCCAGATACGCCCGCCGCGCTTGATATGGCGTGTCATTGCACGACGCGCAGCCTCAATTTGACGCGCCGTCAAACGACCACGCGCAACCGCCTTCAGGCCAAACTCACCGAAACTCACCTTGTTTCCACGAGTGGCAATGCCAGTATTACGGCCCTTCTGCTCCTTGCGGTATTTTCTTCTAGCTGGCTGTAGCATGCTTTGCCCCCGACTTTCTTACTTTCTTTTCCGGCTCAGCAGCGACTGGCACAGCAACTTCCTGACCAATTTCGCCTTTGAACACCCAAACCTTCACACCGATAATGCCGTACGTGGTCTTTGCTTCCGAAGTGCCGTAATCAACGTCAGCGCGCAGGGTATGCAGCGGCACACGGCCTTCGCGGTACCACTCGGTGCGTGCGATTTCAATTCCGTTCAAACGACCCGCGCTCATGATCTTGATGCCCTGTGCACCCAGGCGCATCGCATTCTGCATCGCACGCTTCATGGCACGGCGGAACATGATGCGCTTTTCCAGTTGTGCGGTGATGCTGTCAGCGATCAATTGCGCATCGATTTCCGGCTTGCGCACTTCCTCTATCGCCACATCAACGGATTGCAGCCCCATGCGCTTGCGCAATTCGGCGCGCAACGATTCGATATCCTCACCCTTCTTGCCGATCACCATGCCAGGACGCGCGGTGTAAATTGTCACCTTGGCGTTCTTGGCCGGGCGCTCGATAATTACCTTGGAGACGCCGGCGGAAGCCAGCTTCTTTTTCAGGAAGGCACGAACTTCAATATCCTTGAGCAGCAAATCAGCAAAATTCTTGCTGTTGGCATACCACTTGGAGTTCCAGTTTTTGCGAACGCACAACCGGAAACCGGTTGGATGAATTTTCTGTCCCATAATCTACCCTTAGCTCCCGACGCTGACTGTAATGTGGCAAGTTTGCTTTTCGATGCGATTGCCACGGCCTTTGGCACGCGCCATAAAGCGCTTCAGCGATGCCGCTTTGTCAATGTAAATGGTTGTCACCTTCAACTCATCAATATCAGCGCCATCGTTATGCTCGGCATTTGCAATCGCCGACTCAAGAGCCTTTTTGATAATCCCGGCGCCCTTCTTCGGGCTGAATGCCAGGATATTGAGCGCTTGCGCAACCGGTAAACCGCGAATTTGATCAGCCACCAGACGGCCTTTCTGCGCGGACAGATGAATGTTTTTTGCAACTGCAGTAGTCGTTGTCATCATGCCCCCTTATTTCTTGACCGCTGCTTTTCTGTCGGCAGCGTGTCCCTTGAATGTGCGGGTCAACGAAAACTCACCCAGCTTGTGCCCCACCATGTTTTCGGATATGTACACCGGGATATGCTGTTTACCGTTATGCACCGCGATTGTCAGGCCGACGAACTCGGGCAGCACCGTGGAACGGCGCGACCATGTCTTCACCGGACGCTTGTCGTTGGTTGCACGCACCGCCTCAACTTTCTTGAGCAAGTGCGCGTCAACAAATGGACCTTTCTTAATGGAACGTGCCATATTTATTTACCCCTTAAACCTTAAAGCGACGGCGTACAATCATGCCGCTGGTACGCTTGTTGCGGCGAGTGCGGAAACCCTTGGCCGGCACACCCCACGGGCTAACCGGATGACGACCGGCGGCTGTCTTGCCCTCACCGCCACCGTGTGGATGATCGACCGGATTCATCACCACACCTCGCACGGTCGGGCGCACACCGCGCCAGCGCATCGCACCGGCCTTGCCGATGGAGCGCAGACTGTGTTCGGAATTGCCCACCTCGCCCAAAGTCGCTTTGCAATCGATATGCACTTTGCGGATTTCACCGGAGCGTAAACGCAACTGCGCGTAGCTGCCTTCACGCGCCAGCAGTTGCACCGAAGTGCCGGCGGAACGTGCAAGCTGCGCACCCTTGCCCGGCAACATTTCTATGCAATGGACAGTAGCGCCGACCGGAATATTGCGCAGTGGCAAAGCATTGCCCGGCTTGATCGGCGCCTCCGAACCACTCACTAGCGTCGAACCGGCAGCAACACCTTTGGGCGCAATGATGTAGCGGCGTTCGCCATCGGCGTAGCACAATAAAGCCAAGTTAGCGCTACGGTTCGGGTCGTATTCGAGGCGTTCAACGGTAGCCGGGATGCCGTCCTTGTTGCGCTTGAAATCAACCAGGCGATAGTGCTGCTTGTGACCACCACCCATGTGACGGGTCGTAATATGGCCATTATTGTTGCGCCCCGCGGTCTTGCTCTTCTTTTCAACCAGCGATGCAATTGGCTTACCCTTGTGCAGGTCAGGATTGACCACACGCAATACTGCGCGCTGCCCCGGAGTTGTTGGTTTAAGTTTGATCAATGCCATGATTTATCCTTGCTCACTTGCAGCAAAATTGATTTCCTGGCCGGCGGCCAGGCAGACATAGGCCTTTTTCCAGTTGTTGCGGCGACCGACGAAACGGCCAGCGCGTTTGACCTTGCCCTTGACATTGGCCACTTGCACACTGTCAACATTCACCTTGAACATCATTTCGACCGCCGCCTTGATTTCCGGCTTGGTTGCGTCAGGCGCAACACGGAAGATCACCTGCTCGTTCTTCTCGGCGACATAAGTCGCCTTCTCGGAGATTTGCGGGGCGAGCAGCACCTTCATCAAACGCTCCTGGCTGAATTGTTGCGTGCTCATGCGAACATCTCCTCAATTTTGGCCACCGCATTGCGCGTAACAACCACGCTCGGGAAACGTACCAGACTGACCGGATCGGCCTGATTGGCTTCCAGCACCAGCACGTTTGGCAGGTTACGCGAAGACAGATACAGGTTCTCGTCCAGATTATCGGTGATAATCAGCAACCGCCCATCCAAACCCATCTCCTTGATTTTCTGCGCCAGCAGCTTGGTCTTGGGCGCCTCAACCGTCAGGCTGTCGACCACCACCAAGCGGTTTTCGCTGACCAGTCTGGACAGGATCGATGCCAAGCCGGCGCGGTACATCTTGCGGTTCACCTTGTGCGTGTAATTCTCTTCGCCGGTGTTCGGGAAAATCTTGCCGCCGCCACGCCACAACGGACTGGATGCCATACCGGCACGCGCACGGCCGGTACCTTTTTGCGCAAACGGCTTGCGGGTGCTCTTGGCGATTTCGCTGCGACCCTTTTGCTTGCTGTTCGCCGCACGCGCATTGGACATGTAGGCTGTAACCAGTTGATGCACCAGGTCTTCGTTGTATTCGCGACCGAACAATTCGTCGGATGCGCTCAGATTTGCTGTCGCCTGGCCTTTGTCGTTGATGACTTTCAGTTCCATTATGCACCCGCCTTCACTGCGGGACGCACGATAATGCTGCTATTTATACAGCCAGGAACAGCGCCTTTTACCAGCAGCAATTGACGCGCAATATCAACACGCACGACCTGCAAATTTTGCACGGTCCTTTGCACGTCACCCAGATGACCGGTCATGCGCTTGCCGGGGAACACGCGGCCCGGATCCTGCGCCATACCAATAGAACCCGGTACGTTATGCGATTTGGAGTTGCCGTGCGATGCACGGCCAGATTTGAAGTGGTGACGCTTGATGGTGCCGGCGTAACCCTTACCTTTTGATGTGCCCGTCACATCAACGAGTTGACCCACCTGAAAAACTTCCACACTGACCACAGAACCTGCTTGCAGGCCGGACAGTTGTTCAGGGGATACGGTGAATTCCTTGAGTGCACTCCCCGCTTCCACACCCGCCTTGGCGTAATGTCCGGCGGCAGCCTTGCTGACGCGACCGGGACGGCGTACACCATGTGCAAGCTGCACAGCGGTATAGCCATCGGTATCCACGGATTTAACCTGAGTGACACGATTATTGGACACTTCCAGCACTGTCACCGGCAACGAAGAACCGTCTTCGGTGAACACGCGGGTCATGCCAATCTTGCGACCGACAAGTCCTAAGCTCATTTTAATTTCCTCTTGTTAAGGGGCTGACTACAATTGGCCAGCCGATCTTTTTACTACTGGATACGACAATAATTACTGTAATTTAATTTCCACATCCACACCGGCCGGCAGATCCAGCTTCATCAACGCATCCACCGTCTTGTCGGTAGGATCGACGATGTCCATCAAACGCAGATGGGTGCGAATTTCGAACTGATCGCGCGAAGTCTTGTTGACATGCGGGGAACGCAACACATCGAAACGCTCGATCTTGGTTGGCAATGGCACCGGGCCATTCACCACCGCACCGGTACGCTTTGCCGTATCGACAATCTGCGCAGCCGACTGATCAATCAAACGATAATCAAACGCCTTGAGGCGAATGCGAATTTTTTGACTTTGCATAATTCTCTCTTGCTTCCATGCGGCAATGCCGCTAATTAAAGAACGAAAACGCGTGGACGCAGCCACGCGAGGGCGCGGATTGTAGTCCTACTCGATAATCTTTGCAACCACTCCCGCACCGACGGTACGGCCGCCCTCGCGAATCGCGAAGCGCAGGCCCTCTTCCATCGCGATCGGGTTGATCAGGTTCACCG
>Ga0209317_1000562_pt1 | contig 42433 bp, 36 predicted proteins | sample RifGroB2_FD_183994 | JGI IMG/M metagenome (GOLD analysis project Ga0209317, IMG submission 183994) | Soil microbial communities from Rifle, Colorado, USA - Groundwater B2 (SPAdes) (version 2) | ecosystem: Environmental > Terrestrial > Soil > Unclassified | place: Rifle, Colorado | collected... | reverse complement strand
ACGATCTGTGCGAAAACATATTTTCCTTGATTCATCGTCGGATGTTTTTCCAACTAACCTAATCAATTCAAATCGTCACGCAACTTAAACTCTTGCAAATTATAGATTATCAATGATTTCAATGAACTTATTTATTTTTTTAATGGACACTCATGATGTAGCATCTCTGTTAACTCCTGGTTTAATTCCTTTTCCAAGATTTTCAAGTCCCAGAGATTTGAGCAAATAGAAAAGAAAATCAAAATTGAAATTTTCACTCTCTTCAACATAGTATGCTACATCTGTTGTCCATGAAGGAACATTACATTTGTTCAATGCACCTGCTGAACCTTTTCTTCCAATTATGATTGTTTTCTTTTCAGTTAAAAATTTATCGTAGTAACCGACAATTCCGTTTGAGCCGTATACAGGATACTTTCCATCCACTTTACATTGCGCTTTTGTTAAGCCGTCTCCATAAATCATTCTGACTGCTTCCCCCAATCTGCAACAAATCCAATTTTTTGGAAGGTCAAATTGAATTTCATCTTCATCTATTGGTGGTAGCGGTTTTGGCCTGCTTAATTTCTTTCCCTCAATTAATTTTTCCTGTTCACATTTTATTTTTTTTAGTAAATCACTTGCATCTCCATCTTTTGGATTTTGCTTTGTTAATTTACCTTGCATTGCTTCTCTCAAAATTGCCCAACGAAGTTTGGTGACATCACCATCTTGGTCAATCAATCTTTCTTCCAACTCTTTTTTATACTCTGATGCTACTTCTTCCAGTGCAATTATCTCTAATTGTCTGTTTAAACTTGGTACTTCAATTTCTACATCGGCTAATTTGTTCATTGGCAAACTTACATTGGCAGCTCCTTTCATCAATGGCACCAACAAAGTTTCTTTAAACTGTTGCAATAACAAATGAAGATATTTTGCATTTAATTGTGCTTCGTCATTCGGAATAACAGCACACAAAATATTACCCAATGCAAATTTTCCTTCCTGATAATGTACCCGCTTCATGCTTGCATGTCCGTGCCCTGTGCTGCTAATTAGCGGAACAATTACTGCATTTGCATCAAACTGAAATTCGCTGTGGCTTCTGCGTTCATCACTCAAAGCCACCAATGGATATTTCCCTCCATCGGCTTTCATTATTCCAGTTGCTCCTTTAGTAATGGTGCAAATATCTTTTAATTGATACTTCATTCTGTTTTTAATAATGATTTTAGCTTTCCAACTATTTCGTGAATTTTATTTTGTTCCGTATCAATCCGCGTCAATATTTCGTTAGATGTTTCTTCATTTTCTTCCTGTACGATGTTCGGATTTTTAATATCCAAATCATAACCTCTTTCGATAATGGTGTTAATTGACACTTTCCAACTTACTTCGCTTTCGACTCTTTGGTTCCACCATTTTTTTATTGGTTCAAATTCTTCCAACTTTAACGGATTGGTTTTATTATAAGATTTTACTCCATCCAGATAGTTATATTGGTAATACCAAACGTCTTTTGTCGGGGTTCCTTTATCAAAAAATAAAAGATTGGTTGCAACTGTTGCATAAGGTTTGAAAACAGAGTTAGGTAAACGGATAATGGTATGAAGATTACAATCTTCCAGTAATTTTTGCCTAATTCTCTGCTTAACTCCATCGCCTGAAAGTGAACCATCAGGTAAAACAATTCCAGCTCTACCACCTTGTTTAAGCAACTGAATCATCAGGATTAAAAACAAGTCGGCACTTTCTTTTGTGCGGTAGTTTTGCGGAAAATTATTCTCGTTGCTGTTGGCCACGGTCCCGCCAAAAGGTGGATTGGCTATAATAACATTCACTCTGTCCTTCTCTCGATATTCCGATAAAGGTTTATCCAACGCATCACGATAAGTGATGTCGGGCAATTCAATATCATGCAAAATCAAATTGGTTGTTGCCAGCACATAAGGCAGCGGCTTCCATTCCCAGCCCCTCACATTTTTCTGAATGGCTTTACGCTGCTCAATGTTCTTGGTTTGCTTTTTTAAATGCTCAATGGCAGAAGTGAGAAAGCCACCTGTTCCGCAAGCTGGGTCAAGAATTTTATCATCCAATTGCGGATTGATAATGTTGGTAATGAATTGCGTTACTGCTCTTGGGGTATAAAACTCTCCGTAGTCGCCTGCATTTTGCAGCTCCTGTAAAATAGTTTCATAGATTTCACCGAATAAGTGTCTTTCGGATGCAATGTTGAAATCAACTTCATTCAGTTTATTCAATACCTTCCGAATGTTGGTTCCGCTTTTCATGTAATTATTGTTGCCTTCAAACACTTCACGCACCATATATGCGCGTGGGTCAAGGGCTGACAATTCTTTCAGTGTTGGATACAGTTGCTGGTCAACAAAATTTAAAAGAGTATCGCCTGTTATTCCTTCGTCGTCGGCTGCCCAGTTTCTCCACTTAAATTTCTCAGGAATGGGCGATTTGTATTTATCGTCAAGTAATTCAAGTTCTTTATCCTTGTCGTCAAATATTTTCAAGAATAGCATCCATCCTAATTGTTCTATGCGTTGTCCGTCACCGCTTATTCCACGGTCTTCGCGCATGTCGTTACGGATGGATTTTATAATGCCTGATAGGTTGCTCATTTATATTTTATATAATTAGAATTGTTACTCCAAAATTCAATACATTTTTTAATTTGTTCGATTTCAAAAACACCTTCTTTCTTTAAATGTTTCCAGTCCCCAAAACCAAGTTCCTCAGCTAGTTTATAAAATCCATCGCCTTCAAGTTGATCCCCAACTCTAACAACTAATGCGCTCAGAAAAGGTCTTTGAAACGAATTTTCATATTTAGAGATTTCACCAAGAATTCGCCCTATTTCGGCACGTACATGATCTCCCTCTTGCATATTAAGGTTAAGGTTGCAAGCATCTGATAATTTTTGATATGTAATTATCTGATTAGATTTTTTTCGGGCCAATTCAATTAAAAAGCTTCTTACAATTGTATTCATTATGCAGTTTTATAAAGTTCGTTTTCTAATTCTTTTACTGCCTGGATATATTTTTCCTTACTACCAAATCCATTAATAATTTCAATGGGTGAACCTAACTCGTTAATAGGTTTTATTTTCAATACTTCCATACTTTCTAAATTCTCGATTCCTTCATCAGCGTATTTGTCAAGCAATGCTTCCATCACTTTTCTGCTTTGCTCACCGAACTTCGTAAAGTAGTTTCGTTTTATTACATTGTTTGCTCTCTCTTTTCGGGTTAGCGGTGGCTGGTCAAAAGCGATATGACAAATTAAATCAAACAGGTCACAATTATTATCTACAGCTTCCATTAATGCTTCCACCAAAACTCCCTGCTCTTGTAACTCTTGAATAATGGCCTCCTTTCTTTCTGTATTCTTCCATTTCTTCAAGAAATCATCCAGAGAAGCAAATTTTCCGTTAATAATATGTCTAGTATGATCTTTCAAGCTCTCAGTGATTAGACTACCGTTTTGGTCAAAATACAATTCACGTGTGATAAGAATGGAAACATCGATTCCGTTTACATAAATCTTCTTTCTTGGCTCTTTTACAATGCGTTTTCCATCGAACTGGCTGCCATCTGGATAACGAATTTTGGGTTTTTCGAATTTTATTTCTTCCCCTGTTTCCGGGTCCGAAACTGGAAGTGGGTTTTCTTCTTCTTCAATTTCAACCAATGATAAATCTTCGTATTGCGAAACCGGTTTAATCCGAATCGGATCACCATCAAAATCTTTATCAGAAAATAAATCAGTTGCGTTTCTGAAATCAAGGATTGTAAAATAGAGTTTGTTAAACTCTTCGTTTATTCTTGTGCCTCTGCCAATAATTTGTTTGAATTTTGTCATTGATTTTATCACACTATCGAGCACAATTACTTTACAAGTTTGTGCATCAACACCAGTTGTCATCAATTCAGAGGTTGTGGTAATGACCGGATATTTTTCTTCTGGATTAATAAAATTATCCAACTCTTTTTTCCCTTCATCATTATCACCTGTAATCTGCATTACATATTTGTGATTTATAGAAACCAAATCACTATTTTCATTAGCGATACAGCTTCTCATGCCTTCGGCATGTTCAATATCACAACAAAAAACTATTGATTTTGAAAAGCGGTCTGTTCCTTTAAGCAACTCTGTTATTTTTTGCGCAACTAATTTTCTTCGTTCGTCAACAACAATAGTTTTGTCAAAGTCGGTGTTGTTATACTTTCTGTCTTCAACCTTATTTCCTTCTTTATCTAAAAAACCTTTGGGTGGTCGCCAGCCTTCAAGATCAATATTTAATCCAACTCTTATTACTCGATATGGAGCTAAAAATCCATCATCAATTCCTTGCTTTAACGAATATGTATAAACAGGAAGACCAAAATATTCAGAATTGCTTGTTACTTCATCTTCTTTAGGTGTGGCAGTTAAGCCTATTTGAGTAGCACTACCGAAGTATTCTAAAATCTTTCTCCATGCGCTGTCATCTTTTGCACTTCCTCTGTGGCACTCATCAACAATAATCAAATCAAAAAAACCGGGACTAAAATCTTTGTAAGCATCTTCGATGGTTTCATCACTGTTTGTCAATCCCTGGTATATGCCAAGAAAAATCTCGTACGCCTTATCACTACTGTCAATTCCGCGTTTTTTATTTGATACTAATTTTTCTTTACCGTCGACATCAATAACTTTCTTTTTGATGACTGTCATTTTATCTTTAAAATACTTAAAGTCACCCCTTCGTGTCTGGTCAATTAAATTATTCCGGTCAGCTAAAAAGAGGATTCGCTTTTTAACACCAACTTTCCAAAGCCGATGAATAATTTGAAACGCAGTGTAAGTTTTTCCTGTACCAGTTGCCATCACCAACAGAATTCTGTTTTGTCCATTGGCAATTGCTTCAACACTTCTGTTTATTGCAATTTGCTGATAATATCTCGGCTTTCTACCGCTTCCATCAAAATAGTAGTCCTGTGAAGCAATTTTTTCTGCTTTTGGTGTTAATATGCCTTTATAGGTTTTATATTTCTCCCAAAGTTGTTCAGGTGTGGGAAAATTATCAATATCTAATTCGGTTTCAATATTTCCCTCGGTTGCTGTTCGGTCATGAAATAAAAATCCATCACCATTACTGCTAAATACACAGGGGATGTCAAGTGTTTTTGCATAGCCCAATGCTTGCTGTATTCCTGCTCTTACGGAATGATTGTTGTCTTTGGCTTCTATAATCGCAACGGGAATGTTCGGTTTGTAATAAAGTATATAGTCAGCCCGTTTTGCCTGGCCTCTTGTTGTTAGTTTACCACGGACATATATTTTTCCATCAGTAAAATATACTTCTTCCAACAATTGAGTGAGTTTATCCCAACCCGCTTTTTCAATAGCGGGAGCTATAAACTTGGTACAGATATCACGTTCAGATAAACTTTTTTTATCTATCATTTTAGGTTTCTTAAGACTTCACTCTTGGCCTTGCAAGTTACAACATCTTAAGAAATAAAGCTTTATTGCAAATTGTATTTTACAAATAATATTTCATCAGCAAATAGGCTTTCGCCTCTTGCTATTCTTATAAGTTGTTACGGTTAGTTCCCGTAACAACTCTTGTAAGCTTCATATTCGAAGTTGACCAATTCCTGATCGAAATCTTCTGCTCCACACTCGAAATAAAATATTTATGGAAGCAAAAGTGCGATAAATATGAGTGAGCGACTAAAAAAAGTGGCGAAGCTACTTTCTGGAATTAACTGAAGTATGGATTTCCTATTCCAGAATAAACCTCTTCATCTGCAACCGATGAAAGGAATTTCCGGGAAGGAACTTAATCACGTTTGAGGCAGAAAATCTTTCGGTTTGATTGCCAGTAATACTCAGGCAATGCAGTCTAATGGATAGTCAAATCAAATTACAAAACGTGATGATTTCGAGAACTCATTTGTTTATTTTTGATTTCCCGTCAGCTGAAAATCTAAAATTCGGATATGTTTATTTTCTTTGTGTTACCCAATTATCATAAATCAGATTTTGCATTGAAAATAAGCTGAATTATGAAATTATTTCCGGTGTTACGTCTGCACTTGCAGCGGCTTCATTATATGGTATACCACTCACCGAACGTGGCAAAAACAGCATGGTACTTTTTGGAACCGGGCATTATAGTGAGGGCGAATTCTTGGATCTCGATACCTTTGTTTCTGTTTTGAATCAAGGCTCCCCAATCATCATTTTTATTGGGTTGAACAAACTGATCCAATTAGCCAACCGATTAATAGAACAATCCATTTCAGGAGATACACGCGTCCAGATTTTAAGCAAAGTTTCGCAACCCGATGCCATAGCAGTCGAAGGTACACTGAAAAATATTTCGCAGATAATTGAAGATAAAAAACCATCAATGCCTGCATTAGTTTTTATTGGAAAAAATGTAATAAGACTGAATGTGTTGGGCAGAGAATGAAAATTAAACTTTTGGCAGTGAAAAATATATCATTTAGGAATGGATTAGTTATTATCAATTCATTTATAAAGTTTTAATCCCTGTCGTAAGCATATCCAATGATGTATTTGTCAACTTATTAAATGTATATTCCCGGATATCCCTGAATGTTTCGCGGATCGAACAGTTTGCCTCGTCTTTGCAGTGTTGGCAAGGCTCGTAATATTTCTCTGAAGTACATTTTAACATCGCAATGCTTCCCTCAAAAAGCCGGACGATTTCCAAAAGGTTTATTGTCTTCGGATCCTTCATCAGAAAATAACCTCCGTTTTTCCCCAATTTAGAACCTAAATAACCGTTATTTTTAAGTTCAAGCAAAATGGATTCAAGAAAACGTTTTGGGATTCTTTCACTTTCGGCTATTTCGTTAATCATCAATGTGCCTTTGCCAAATTCTTTGGCCAGCCTTACCAGAGCAAGCATCGAATATCTTGTTTTTTGTGTTAACATCCTTATCCTATTTTGCTGATATACTTCAGTTTATCCATGTCTTTGATCTCAATGGTTTTCCCTTCAATGGTTATGATTTTCTCGGTTTGCCATTTCGATAAAGTCATGATTACATTTTCGGTTGAACAACCGGCAAATTCTGCAATTTCTTTTCGGGTCAACGAAAGATGAAACGAATTGTCGTTATACACTTCATTGGCAATATATAAAAAAATGTCGGCAATCCGCCCTTCCTTTTGTTTGTGCGCCAGGCTGATAAAGTTCATGACCGATTTTTTGAACATTTCGGAGGCAACCTGAAACATCATCATGGCAAATTTGGAATTGTCCATGAGCACATCCTGGATCACTTTGGAGTCAATCATAATCACTTCGCAATCCTCTACGGCAATGAGCGAAATCAGGTTATTATCCTTATAAAACAGGTTAGCTCCACCCAAAATTTTCGGTGCCGAAACAATGGTAAGGATCAGGTTTTTGCCTGATTCACTCTCATAGTTGAATTTCACAATCCCTTTTTCAAGGTAGGCGATATGGTTAGGTATTCCGCCTTGTTTCAAAATGATTTCTCCCTTCTTGAAATTAAGCTTTACCGAAGTTTTTTCCAGTTTTTCAAAGTCTTTGTCTGAAATAAACTGCAAGGAAATCCTTCTGAACCAGTAATATTCCTGCTAGGTTTCGTTTAAAAACATAGGTGATCTATTTTAATGATGAGTTACTAATTTTTGCCTGTCTAACGAATTTGGACATACAAGCAAAAGTACACTAAGTCGATAGATAATGTGATCGTAGAAAAACCTATTTTTGAAAGATGAAGTTCAGTATTTATACTTATTTCTGCTCCTGAAGGTATTAAAAATTTAATGGAATCGCCTGTAATTACTCATTCAGTCTTAAATCAAAAGACATTATCAATACATTTGGCAAATCGGATTAACTTTGCTGGCAAGCTTTTGAGCCCGGTAGATAGAATGAATGAATATGAACCAAGTGGAATATAAAATAGTCATCGGAGATACCCAGTTCTTGGTGGTAGAAGGATTAAAATCGTTGCTGGCAAATGACGAACGGCTTTCTGTCGCAGGAATTGTAACTACCAAGGACGAACTCCTCAACTTCCTTGCGAGAAAACCCATTCAACTGCTAATTATTGACCTTGCTTCGCTTGATTTTGACAAATCCGATGATCTTCAGTTTATAAAACTACAGTTTCCACAACTCTCTATTTTAATCCTGACCAATTCAATTAGCAAAGATGAATTTACCAGGCTAACCAAAGTGGGAATTAAAAATATCCTTTACAAAACGGCAGAAAGGGATGAAATTTTAAGTGCAATTGATTCAGCAATTAAAGGTAAAAAATTCTATTCTGGCGAAGTTCTTGACCTGATTATTGAACTCGGAGAAAATAAGTCGGTTATGGAGGTAAGTGTGCAATTAACCATCTCCGAGATTGAAATTGTCAGGCTGATAGCTGGCGGAATGACGACCAAGGAAATTGCGAAAAAAAAATGCATCAGTTTTCATACCGTTAATACTCACCGGAAAAATATCTTTCGTAAGTTGGGCGTTTCCAATGCTTCCGAATTGATCATTCATGCCATCAAGTCGGGGTGGATCGATAACATTGAATACTACATATAAAGACCCGTCCAATTTATGGAACATAAATTACCAGTGGCATAATTATATCCTTTTGAAACGCCGCTTATTTCGGTGGTCCTGCCAAATAAATATTGTTAGTAATCCAAATCCGATCCGAATCGAAAAATTTTACCTCAATATACCACAAAACAGTTAGAACAAATACTCTATTTCGGGTATTGCATGATTGCTTCAATCCTTCCATTTTTGTAACAGAAATAAAGTATAATCTACGATGACAAGGATTCCAAAAAATACTGTGTTACTATTGTTGCCCGGTTGCATAAGCTCTTTATGTTCCGGCACCGATTTTTGCGCTTGTTGTCGAATGTATAGATAACCGACCAGAGACTCCCATTTCCGAAGTGGAAGCACAAATCAATTCAATTTTAGTTTCAGCTGCCAAGGTTTACGAAAATTACTGGCGAGCTAAGTATTAATTCAAAATCATACCATAAATTATTATTAATCCATAAAATCTGAAAAAATGGCACTATTAAACTTTGCAATAGAAGGTGAAAACGAAAATCCAACGAAACTGGTGGTAAACGCGCGTCAATTTAAACTTGTTGTTGACGAGCCTGCCGGATTGGGCGGGACAGACGACGGCCCCAATCCTGTTGAATATTTGCTTGCCGGTTACGCCGGATGTTTAAATGTGGTGGCCCATTTGGTGGCTAAAGAGCAAGGTCTCGATCTCAATAAGCTGAGCATCGAAGTGGATGGCGATATCAATCCGGCAAGGCTTTTTGGTCAATCGAACGACGACCGCGCAGGGTTTAAAATCATTCGGGTAAATATTTCTGTCGATACTGATGCAGAGCAGCTTGCCATTGACCAATGGTTAAAAGAAGTGGAAAATCGTTGTCCAATTAACGACAACCTCACCAATCCAACTCCGGTTGAATTGAAGGTGACCACTTTTGAGTATGCCAAATAAGGGAAAATCGTTTTCCGTGATTGAAATAGAGAGGAACTTGAGGAAAATTTTCAGGAATTGTTCGCTAAAATATTGAGTTTTAAATTCATTCGAATTAGTACTGAAGGAGTGAGATTAAACGATGAAGCTGTCTCAAAAGATCGAGGCAGCCTCATTTTATTTTACTTCGCTTGATACCTTCCAGGTATTCAGAGGCTGCTTTTATTAAATCTTCAAAAGACGAATAATCTGTATGCATAACATGTTCTTTTTATGAGACCGCGACATTGTTGCCTCTCTCTTAAAAATAGGAAGTTATTATGCAAACTTTTAGAAGAAAAATAAATTGACTGTCAATGCATTAATGAAATTTATTTCCATAAGATTTTTGTTCCCATAATCTTTGGGTTTTTTGGCACGGGCAGGGATTACGGTGGTGTGGTAATGATTGGCAAAATCTTCCAATGCCCGGTTAACGTCCGGTTTGTAACGGCTCTCTTTTACTGAAAAAAAACCAGATATAAAAAAGAGCCCAAAATTGAAATCTCGTCTTTTCTGGCTCTTCGAAATGCTGGAAGTTACTTTGTATAATTAAGCCAATTTATATTTATATTTTCAAGTTCAATGAACTCCACAGCAACTTTGGTCTCAAAAAGCCTCCAAACAAGGCAAAATGTGTATCCCAAAGAGCGCAGAATTAATCCAAAAGAGATTAAATTATTTTAATGAATTAAAATCAAGATTTTCTGTAATTCGGGTACCATCCTCTTTGAAGTGATTCATATATATTCTAATTCTTTCTCTTGCCAGATCAAGGTTGGTATTGTTAAGGTTAATATTAAGCAGGTCTATAAACCAAGGCGCCTTAACTTCATCAGAAATATAGGTAGCAACGATTTCCCGCGAAATTGGTAGCGTGGTAGTTTTTGAAGAGTCATAAACATCTTTGTCCCGAGCATTGAGCAATTTTTGATATTCTTCATCAAGTAACCTTTTGAATAATTCTAAAGAAAAGACATCACCTTCTTTTACTCCTGTTTCAGGATCGTTTTCCATAAGTATTGCACCTTTATGAACCCATTCCCAGAGGATACTTAACCTTATTTCACCTGTGGCCATGTCCTCCATCAGGTATAATATATCATCATTTCCAAAAAAATCTGCTGGTTTAAGTGCTGCAGCCTGCATACCCTGTCCAAACGCATTACCATATTGTAATGCAACACTTAAAAGATTACGTGCACCACGTATAGAAGTCGGAGCCGGTTCAATCAGTACCAGTCCATCTGCATCACTTTGTGAATACGTTAGAGGAGGAAAATTCCGGCCCAATTGATTTGCCTTCCCAACCTTTTCCCAAACCGGCCTTACTATATGTACCATTTTCCAATGCGCTACCCATTTCCCGCTAGCTCCACTTGTTTGTTCACGTTCTGCACCCGCAACAGCCTTTTTCATGCTGGTTGAAACTCCTTCCTCTGAACCTACCGGAATGTTTGGTTCCATTCCACCTTGCCAAAGTGCAAAGTTTCCATTTATGTCAGGGGTATTGACTGCACGGCGAACACGATCCTCATAATTTCTCATATATCCGTATGTCATTACAATCGCTTCAATATTTGGGTTAATGAAGTCCTTATCCCAAGACATTGCATCTGCCACACTATTAATGTAGTCCCACCTTCCAGTGTTATATCCCACAAAATGTTTTCCTAATGCAGCCCTGATTTCCATTAACTGGAATGTTGCCTCCAACTGCTCAACTAATACATACACTTTAATTGATCCGACCGAAATCCCTATTTTTTGCTCAAGAGCTGTTATCATTTCGTTCCAAAGCGCAGCTTCGCCGGCTGTTTGAATTTTCGGCAGGTACAACACAATCGAAGAACCACTATTTTGCAGCGCCTTATAGTTGTTTACTACATAAAGCACCAAATCTACAATCGAAGCAGCTAATGCCAAACCATCGGCATCACAAATGTGACGGTCATCAAGATGTAGCCCCCGAGCCCGAAATATTTTTGTGGTAAAATTCAGTTGTTCTTTCCAATCGTCAATAATTGGATGACCCAAAAACCCGATTGCCCATCGATTCATTTCATCCGATACCTGCTCAGCTACTTTCATGAAAACAGGGTCTTTATGGATAGCCAATTTTAGGTTACGCTGGTTGTCAAGTGACATTGCAGCTATCTGACCTAGAGCATCCTCACCATCAAACATCCATCCATCAGCTCCTGAAAGTAATGCGTAAGCTACGTTTCGGATGCTACTTTCCAGTTTGGCATTCGGTTTTGCTGCCGGACCAGTACCCTGTATCCATTGGCGTTGAAGATCAGGAGAAATAAGTGAGCCATTGAAATTTCCGGCACGTGCATCCCTTACCTTAATGTTTGTTCGTGGAATTACACTTGTATCTTCAAGAAAAGTGATTCTCCTTTTTTCGTTCTGACGCGTTGTTCTTCTTTCAATGCGCTCAGCCATTGCCTCTTTAATCTGTTTATTAAAGTGTGCGAGCGATGAAAGGGAAGATAGCACTTCAGGAGTATAAATATCGCTATAAACTTCTCCCAGGTTGTTCTGAATTAAAATATCTTTGTTAGTCATATATTGTATTTAAATCGTTTTATTTAATCTCAACAAGTTGTCAAATATTGATTTAATTTCTAAAATTGGTTTTTATTTTAAAAATTCCTTAGGATTTTTGGCAGTAGTTTCCATCTGCTATTTCCGATTTCGCAAAAACACACTTATCATGAATATTCCAACCACAAAACCCAGGATCAGTAAATACAAAAAACCTTGTGATATATCCGAAACCTGATTTGCTATTGTCACTTCAGCAAGCTTATAGGTTGGAATCATCCATTGAAAAACATATGCCTGAAGTACAGTTATGACACTAATAAAAAATAATAGGATAAAGCTATGTTTTAATGTGAAACGGAATAGTTCAGACTCTCTGCCCACGAGACCAACCGAGGCTGCACCAACAGCTAATGATTGGGGGGATATCATCTTACCGGTAACCCCACCTGAACAATTTGCTGAGACTGTCAAAAGTGGATCTACTCCAATGGTCTGTGCCGATGTATATTGAAGTTTGGAAAACAACGCATTGGATGAAGTATCAGAACCGGTAAGAAAAACTCCCAACCAGCCAAGTATAGGCGAGAAGAAAGGAAAAAGTATTCCAGTACTAGCCAATGCTAATGCCATGGTTATAGCCATTCCTGAATTATTTGCAAGAAAGGCAAATCCAACAATAGAAGCGATGGTGATGATAGGAAATTTTAACTGGTCCAGGGTTGAAAGAAAGATTTTACCTGCATTTTTTATATTCATACCAATTAATGGTAATGAAATTATTGCTGCCAATAGAGTTGCAGAACCAGCATTGGAAATAATGTTAAAATCAAAAGGCTTGATATTAAGGATGCTCCCATCGGGTTTTAGTATAGCATCGTGCAAGCCTGGTATGTAGAATTTTAGTTGAAAGATCGAATTGAGTGCATCTTTTACTGGTTGCATTCCCCATGCAACGATCAATAATGTCATAATTATGAAAGGAGACCAGGCTCTTACAATCTGTGAGGTAGAATATTTAAGTTCAGTTTCAATTGTTTGTTGAGGCTCTTCTTTAAATCGCCAAATTGATTTTGGTTTCCAATATTTTAAAAAGATGGTTAAGCAGACAATTGTTGTCAATCCTGCCAAAATACCCGGAAGCATAGGATTAATATAGTTAGAAACTAAAAATTGAACACCTGAGAAAACTATACTTGAAACCAAAATAGCAGGTAAAACCTCCACTGATTTTTTAAATCCTGCCATTATTACTATCAAATAAAATGGTACCAGAAGAGCTAATAAAGGAAGTGTTCTTCCCACCATTTGCGAAATAGCCATTTCAGGGAGTCCTGACACCTGGGCTGCAGTAATAATTGGAATACCAACGGAACCAAAAGCAACAGGCACTGTATTGGCAATCAGGCAAATGCCTGCTGCGTAAAGAGGGTTAAATCCCAATCCAACCAACATTGCAGCAGTGATGGCCACAGGAGCACCCATACCTGCAGCTCCTTCAAGAAACGAACCAAAGGCAAAGGCAACTAAAAGAGCCTGTAACCTACGGTCAGGTGTTATGGAAGCCATAAAGTTTTTTATGATTTCGAATTGTCCGCTTTTAACAGTCACATTGTAAAGAAACACAGCGCCTATTATAACCCAGCAAATAGGAAATAAGCCATATAAAGCACCATGAACTGTCGACGAAACAGCTAAACTAAATGGCATGCCATAGACAAACAGAGCAAATATGATTGCAACCAATAATGTAAGTAAACTAGCAATATAACCCTTCATTTTCTTGATTATCAAAGCCCAGAAAATGAAAAAAATTGGTACTGCAGCAACTAAAGCAGACAATCCAATGTTGCTAAGCGGATTAACAATTTGAGTCCAGTTCATAATTTATTCTATTTAATAGTTTGTAAATGGATTTCTTGAAATAAGATTTAAAATATATTTGAATTATGTTATTTATGATTTTTGGACATACTAATTAATCAATTAGAACTATCATTAAATCCATAACATTAGTATTTGTAGGACCTGTTATAATTAATCCTCCTTCTTGAATGAAAAATGTATAGGAATCAAAATTATCGATGTATCGTTCCATATCTAATTGGAGATTCGCCGCGTTTTTCGACGTGCAGCTATCAACTACAGCACCGGCTGCGTTGGTAGGTCCATCGGTTCCATCGGTTCCACCAGATAAAAAGGTTATTCCAGGACGATCCTCCAGCAATTTGGCTATCATCAGCGCCAGATGCTGATTTCTTCCACCCAGGCCAATACCTTCAATTTTTATAGTGGGTTCACCTGCAAAGAGCAAACACATCTTTCTATCGGATTCTTCCTGCCTTACTCTGTTGACGGAATCCATCATATAGTTGGCTACATCCTTCACATCACCGTCTAAAGCATTTGTCAATATCCGGGTGGAATAACCCAAAGATTCAGCTTTTTCTTTGGCTGTTTTCAATGCCAGCAGGTTTGTTCCAATAATTAAGTTATTCGTATAAAGGAACATCTCGTCAGTATCTTTCAATGTTTCTTGACGATTTTTATTGTATCCATCCCGGAGTATTCTCAAAATTTGCTCAGGTATATCGTTTTCAATCTTGTATTTTCTGATAATGGACAAAGCATCTTTAAAAGTTGTCGGATCAGGGGCAGTTGGCCCGGAGGCAATTACATCAAGTGGATCACCAATAACATCAGAAAGAATTAAACTTACCACTCTTGCGGGAAATGCTGATTTGGCCAATTGGCCACCTTTCACCTTTGATAAATGTTTACGGATACAATTCATTTCATTTATATTTGCACCCGTTTTCAATAAAACAGAACTCAATGACTTTAGATCATCTAGGGTACAACCTTCAGGTACATCGGCCAATAGAGCCGAACCTCCCCCTGAAATTAAACAAATCACCAAATCATCTTTTCCGGCCTTGTTTACTATTGAAAGAATCCGCTCTGTTCCTCTTATTCCATTTTCATCAGGGACAGGATGTCCCGCTTCTGTAATTTCAATGAATTGAAGGGTCAAAGAATGATCATATTTGGTCACAATATGACCTGCAGAAATTCTGGATCCTAAAATGTTCTCAATTGCCTGAGCCATGGCTGCACTTGCTTTTCCAGCTCCAATGACAAAAATATTTTGTATCCCAGAAAGATCAAACTCGATTTCTTCAATCTGTAGGATATTTTGATTAATTGAAACAAAACGATTAATCAGGTTGCCGGGTTTTACACTTTCAACACCCGCTAAAAAAATCTGAGTCGCTTTTTGTCTTTCTTTCATTTTAATCCTGTTTAAATGTCGATACATTTTAGAATTATTCCACAAACAACACCTGATACTTTTTACTCCGTGATGGCAAAGTACTTCAGGTGTTTTGACAAACTTGGGGTGATTAATCTGTTAATTCCTGACTTTGATTACGATCTTTTTCACCCATACACTGTCTGCAACCATGATTGATGGTCTGTGCAGCTCATTTGGGAAAATGATGAAGCAAGTACCTGGTTTTGCAAGAAGGTTTTGGTTTACTTTAGCCTGGTAGAATTCAATATCTTTTGCTGTATTATAAGATACCTTTAATGTGGCTGATTCAGACTTAGCCATTTGGATGTTTTCGGCTCCTGAAATTACATATTGAATATCTGAATAATTTCTATGTGCCTCAAACAGAATTTTTTCTGGATTTTTTGTGTAATATTCGGTAACCTTCACAAAAACATTTTGACTATCGAGTTCATGGACGCCAACACTTATAGCAGATAAATCTTCCAGTTTTAAAAAGTCAAAGGCTTTGTCCCACCAGTCTTTATGCTTAAAGTATTGGATGGCGAATTCCTTTTTATTTAAAAATGGACCAACTCTTAATTCAGTTTTTCCTAACCATTCTTTTTGATTGAACCACGTGGAAACCTGCTTATCTGTCCAATTCTTTGGATTTCCAGTGTTATTTGATGTAGTGACCTGAGCACTGAGTTCACAATTTGAAAATCCCAGAACAAAATATGTTAAAATCAAAAACAAAATATTTTTTTTCATAATTATTTTATTTACTGTTTGTTGGTCAACTTTACGAAAAGATCATTGAATATGGCATCCCGGTTTACTGAGGTTGCCATACCAATGAAATGCCTGAAATGGTTTACATTACAGCAAAGTGTGGCCACTGCTTTAAAATTCGTGACCTGCTGCGAATATTCATTGTTGTGCTAATTTGGATATGTTCCTATTATCAGGAAATTACAAAAACTTCATGATCAAGTATTGAACTGATTTCAAATTTTATAAAGCCATTTTCTACCTTTGCAGATATATTGTTGCTGGACACAATAGAATGAATTTTTTTTCCACTCACAGAGGTTGGCAATTTAACTTTAACCTTAAATGGTCCTATAGCAATCAATTCATCCATCGGCAAACGCCATGTAGCAGCATTTGTCAGATTAACGATGTGCAGGATTACCTTTCCGGATTGCTGGTATAAGTGACAATCCACCATTCCTGCTCCCTCTACTGTCAATGGCAAGTCCTCTTTTACAGTCCATTTTACAATATTTGCAAGTAAATTACCATGATCAGGAAGATTCAAATGACCGAACTGTCTGTCAATATCGGCCGGAATAAAAACAACCCTGCCTCCTTTTACATTAGATCTGATGATCACACCAGGAATATCAGTTTTGGATTCCCGCATATAGGCCGTTTCTGGTGGATAGGTTGGGAACTGAGGAATATAAGTTAACGGCACTTCTGCACCCGCATCTAATCGAAGCGGTTCGAGTAATCCGCCATAAGGTAAAATGTCCGTTTCTTCGAAACCAAGAAGTATTGGATGTCTTTTACCAGTAACCTGTGGTTCCTTCCCTGTATGTGGTCCTGTCATTTGGGCACGAAGTTCAGGTGTTAAGCGCATGTAAGTGTGGTATGCAACATGTGCATACTTTTCTGTAGGTACAATTCGCTTTATAGGCGAGGTGACCAAATGGGCTCCAAACAGATCGGACAATCCATAATCGGAAAGGGCATCGCCTTCTTCGTCATATAAACTTGTATCTCCGGTTGCTATTAGGCTGCCACCACGATCAACGAAGCGCCTTACCGCTGCCATCTGGTCATTGGTCATGATTGCCAGATTGGGTAAAACTAAAACATCGAATTGACCAGCATCACGGTCAATATGATCTGCATGTAATGGAATATATGGAATTCGTGACCGAAGAAGAGCCTGGGCCATTCCACGATATGGAAGTTCAACCAATTCCTCGGCATTATCTCTGCCATAAAACTCAGTATTCTCCTGTGTCCAAACTAAACCAACGTTAGCTATAGGTTTACGATTCAAAAGATGTTCATTATTATCCTTGTACCATTTAAATATGGGTTGAGCAGTATGGTACATTCTCCTGTCCTCATGGTAGGCAGCGATCATATGCCACCAGGGTGATATACCACCAGCAATACCATTTATCATCCACATTCTGGATTCATGTACTGGTTTACTTGCCAGTCGGAAATATGCATCACTGTGGTTGTATAATGCCATACTTTCCGGTATAAGTTTATCCCATCCTAATAAACCATGAATAAGTTGCCCCATTCGAGCATTATTTTGGAATCCTTCCTCATTTGAACGGGATTGATCATCAAGCATTAAAATATCTGCTCTCTCGGCAATTTCTTTATAGTTTCTGAATCTGTGACTTTGTTCAACTAGAGAGCCACTGTTCATGCCAGACCAGGTACAATCAGCACCTCCCACAGCCTTGGTCGTTTTGTTAAATAAATCCCAAATTTCAAGCCGGCGATCATAATTCCACCTAATCCATTGCTTGTAAACCTTGTCATCCCAGTTTTTCTTTAAAGGAATGTTCTGTCCGGTTTTATTATGAAAACTTTTTTTGCAATTTTCACAATAGCAAATGGATTTCCGGTCTAGACCGCTCCAGCTATTATCTGTAAAACCTTCCGGTTTATATAATTGCCATATTTCTTTAAGGATCGCTGGAATATGCTCGTGATAATAAGGACTATTTACACAGCTAACATAAAGTTCGCCGGCTTTATAAGGTTTACCATTTGCATCGATAGCGAACCAATCAGGATGCGCTATATAAAATTCTTCATGAGCTCTGTTTGAGTCCATCCGGGCAAACACAGCAAGTCCATCTTCATGCGCGGCACGACATAATTCACCAAATAGGTCTCGCCCTCCCAGATATTTGGCCGGACGGTGCAGCGGAATTTGAGTTGGATAATAGGCCACAATCCCACCGGCATTAATAACCACTCCTTGAGTTTCTGTTTCTTTCCAAAATTTTCTCCACCAGGGAATATCATATTGCTCAGGATCAATCTCCGTTATATTGATTTGTCCCCAACGAGTGATATTGCGATACCAGGGAGTTACTTCCTTTAATTCTTTTTTACTAAATATTTCTTTGGCTGAAAGCGTATAAAAATTTGTGCTGGCAAGCACGGCAGATCCAATAGCAGTCTTTTTAAGAAAGGAACGACGACTATTAAACTCATTTTGAATTTTATTTTCCATGTTCGATATTAAAATATTGAATGACACATTTTTATGTTATAACTATTACCTCATGATTTAAAATCGAGTTGATTTCAAATTGACTCCAACCATTTGTTACAGTGGCAGAAATTTTCTGCCCTGATACCAGCATGTTGAGATTCTTACCCTGAACATCTTTTGTAAGTTTGATTTTGACAGTAATTGGTCCAATAGGAATGAATTCGTCAATTGGTTTGCGCCACGTTCCTGCACTGATAAGATTGGCAACATGCAAAATCAAGCGTCCAGGTTGATGATAAATATTGCAATCGACCAAACCGGCACCCTCAATGGTTAGGGGAATATTATCTTTTGACACCCAGCGAATTATATTTGCCAAGAGGTTCCCGTGATCAGGATAATTGGTACTGGCAAACTGTCTGTCAATATCGGCAGGCATAAACGCAATACGACTGCCACCTGCTGTTGTATTAATTATCAATCCTTGAATATCGGTTTTCCGAATCCGCATCCAGGCATCCTCAGGTGGCATTGTAGGGGATACTGGAATGTAAGTCATAAGAACCTGAGCGCTGGAGTCAGTTCTAACCGCCTCCAACATTCCTCCAAATGGTATGATATCGGTTTTATCGAATCCCTCTAAAATAGGATGACGCTCACCGGCTATCATTGGTTCTGAGCCGTTATGTGGACCATCAACATTTCTACCTAATTCAGGTGTCATACGAAGGTATGTGTGTAAAGAACGTACTTCTCCTCTTCTGGAAGGTGCAGCTGAACCTTGAGCTTCAGATGACAGAGGTTTGTTTGGTTTTGACAGGTGGGTGCCAAAAAGGTCACCCAGAGCATAATCCGGCCGTGGATCACCAAAACTATTATATAAGCTGCTTTGCCCGGTAGCAAAAAGACCTCCGCCACCTTCAACAAAGCGTTTTACACTGGCCACCTGAGCATCTGTCATTGCACCAAAATTTGGAAGTATTAAGGATGATAACTGCTTCGCTTCACGGTCGATATGATCCGCATTGACCGGAATAAAAGGTATTCGTGCCCTGACAAGTGCATTCATTATTCCTCGCCATGGTAGCTCAACCCTCGTACTGGAGTCATCACGACCAAACCAATTCGAATTACCTTGTGACCAAACAACACCAATAGTAGCTACAGGAGTTCTGTTAAAAAGGAATTCTTCATTTGCTTTATGCCAAAGATAGACAGGAGGCACAGTTTCATACCTGCGACGATCCTCATGGTAACCACTAACTGTGTGCCACCAGGGAGCGATTCCACCAGCCATACCTTCCAGCATCCACATCTGAGACTCCTCGGCTGCTTGGCTTGCCAGTCGCGGACCATAAATAGCCATGCTTTCTGCAGCAATCTTTTCCCAGCCCAATAAGCCATGAATGTACTTGCCGACCTCAGCATTCTGTTGAAAACCAGACGAATCGCTGCGCGATTGGTGATCTAGCATAATGATGTCAGCCCGATCACACAGTTCTTTTAAGTCGCGGAAATCACCGGTACTGATAACGCTGCCACTTGTCATGCCTGACCATGTGCAGTTTGGGCCTCCGGCTGCTTTGGAAGTGCGCGTGAACAAATCCCAGATATCAGATCTTCGCTGATAATTCCATGCAACCCAATCTCTAAAAACCTGATCATCCCAATTTTTTGTTGGAATATCCTTGCCCGTTTTATCCCGGAAACTTTTTTTACAATTTTCACAATAACAAGGAGTATTTAATCCCAGACCCGCCCAACTATTGTCAGTGAATCCTTCCGGTTTATATAATGTTGCGATCTCTGTTAGGATTGCCGGTATGTGTTCATTATAGTATGGGCCATTGACACATGTCCTGTAACGTCCATCGGTTATAAACGGTTTGCCTTCAGCATTGACAGAAAACCAATCGGGATGGGCGTTGTAAAATTCTTCGGAAGGCACAGTTCCGGAATCCATGCGGGCAAATACCACAAGTCCATCTTCATGGGCTGCACGACACAGATCACCAAAAAGGTCATGATCCCCGAGCAAAGGCGCCCGGAAGTGATGTGGTACTTTGGTCGGATAATAAGCATATATACCTCCGGCATTTAAAACAATACCTTGAGTCAGTGTTTTTTTCCAATAGTCTCTCCACCATTCAATGTCGAAGTTGGCAGCAGTATCTAGAGTAATATTTATCTGACCCCAACGCTTCACACTTTTAAACCATGGAACCCCGTTTTTAGATTCAAAATCATTCACAAAACGATTGGCAGCTATAGAAAATAGGTTTGTTCCCGCCAATGTGACTGTGGCGGCAGTAACTTTCTTAATGAAACTCCGCCGACTGTCACCGGCAATATATTCAACTTCAGATTTACCCTGTTGTCCTGGATTAATATTACTCATGATATCTATATATTTTTGATAAATAAAAAAGGTTCACTTCAAACATCTAACCTATTATGTAATAAGAACAATATATTGTCGTATTTTTTTACTACTCATCCCCAACGTTCGCCCTCCTCTCTTCTCAAAGAATGGGGCAGAGCATCGCATCTGTGATTCCCGCCTGCCGGATGAGGCAGGCGGTGAGTCAAGATAATGAACAATTCAAAATACGACATTATATTATTTCATATACTTACTTCTAATATAATGATTAATTATATCCCGGGTTTTGAGGAAATATTGTAGGATCGTTTATTAATTGAACCTGACTTAAAGGTAATGGCCAAACTATCATATATGGCACCATTCCATAATCTTTCATCACATTATATGCCTGACCGGTTCTGGTTAAATCAAACCATCTGTGCCCTTCAAAAGATAACTCTAATCTTCGTTCTAAAACAATGGCATCCCGAACAGCAGATTGTGTCATTCCTGTTGAATACACTGTCACCCCTGCTCTGGCACGGATCTGATTCAAATAAGTAATAGCCTGGTCAGTTTTACCATTTTCATTCATTGCTTCTGCCAACATCAATAATATATCACCATAACGTATAACTTTCCAGTTGGACTTGCTGTCATCCGCAGCAGCTGATGTAACAATATACTTTTTGGTATATGTCTGGTTGGTATTTGATGTCAGTTTTACAAAAACCCCGTTTGCACCAATAAACCCCCCCCTTACGCCGACTGTAATATCCTTTCTGAGATCATTTGCAGCAAACAGATCAATTAAGATCTGGGTGGGACCATTCTGCTCATCTCCATTGCCGCCTATGCCATAAAAAGAGGTAAATGTTACATTATTAGGTGCAAATCTTCTGTTCCATGGACTTCCTTCTCCCATTCCCTCCTCATGTTCGATATCGAAAATGTATTCACTATGATGTTCATTCTTCGTATAATCAAACAGATCGGTAAATTTTGGAAGGAGTAAATATCCCATTGTGGTTACTTCCAGTAATTTAGCTTCAGTCTTCTGAAAGTCTTTTATCGTCAAATATACTTTCCCTAATATAGCTTTTGCTGCGCCAATGGTTGGCCTGCCTACATCAGCTCCGGTATATTTGGCGAGCAAGCCGGTTTCTGCCGCCAACAAATCAGGTATGATAATCTTACTGTAAATATTAGCCACCGGTTCACGGGGAATCTTATACCCTTCTTCAATAGATAAAGGATGAGTAACCATTGGAACATCACCAAAAATTCTCACCAGATCAAAATATGCCAGGGCCCGGAGAAATTTTGCTTCAGCTATATAACGTGCTTTTTTTGGAATAGTAGTTTCAGCCAAAGGTTCAATTTTAGTTAAGATAGTATTAACGCGAAAAATTGCAGTGTAGAAATACTGCCATTGAGAATTCAATAATCCATCAGAACTAGAGGTGGTAAACAGATCTGAATATGACTGACTGTTAGACTTTGATATCTCCTGCCAAGAATCATCTGCACGTATGTCACCAATAATATAACGATCTCTATACGCTGATTGAAAAGAATTATATGTAGCAGTTAAAGCATCAGAAAAATCTTTATCTGTTTTGTATACAATGTCTACTGAAACTGCAGATACAGGTGACAATTCAATAAAATCTTTGCTGCATGACATCATAATAAATGATGCAAATGCTATACTAATTAATTTTTTCATAACTTTTTTTTCAGAAATAATTTTAGAATGATGCATTTATACCAATCACAAAGCTTTTCGCAACAGGATAATTGTAATTCAACAATCCGGGAGTTAATGAACTGGAGCTATTGCTAACCTCGGGGTTAAAATATAAAAACTTGGTAACTAACAATGGATTGGAAGCGGTTAAATACACCCTGAGAGAGCCCATGGATAGTTTGCTGGCAATCTTTTCAGAAAATGAATAAGAAAGGTTAACATTTTTGATCATAAAATAGGATGCATCAGTCAAATATCTTGTTGAATATTGCCTAAGACCTCCCGTGGGATTATTATTCGGTCTCGGATCATTACCGGGTTCTGCCTCTGATTTCCAGTAATCTTTCACAATTGAAAGTTGCTTATAACGGGCTCTAGTATACAACTGATTATCGCTTGAATTAAGGATCTGATTTCCGACAGATCCCATTAAAGCGACAATTAATGTGACTTTTTTATAAGTAAAGCTGTTTGTCATTCCGTAATAAAAGTCCGGATAAGGATTTCCCATAATCGCTCTGTCAGCTGTATTTATTACACCATCAGGTACTCCGGCAGGCCCGCTGACGTCTTTGAATCTAATATCGCCTAAGCGCGAAGCATCAGCTGTACCAGGAGCCCATTTTGGACCCGCATCTAATTCAGCCTGAGTTGCAAAAATTCCATCCGTAATGTACCCGTAAAACATACCCATAGGTTGACCGATCTGAGTTATATTATTCCCACTAATAATTGGTGCACCCTCTGGACCTAACTTTATCACTTTGTTTTTGAATCCTGATATATTAAAGTCAGTGGTCCATTCAAAATTGCCAATTAAGTTTTTTGTATTTAATGTAAATTCCCATCCCTTATTCTCAACTTCGCCAATATTCTGCAAAGAGGTGTTAAATCCTGTTATAAGTGGAACAAAAACGTTAAGTAAAAGCTCGTGATTTGTTGTTTTAAAATATTCAGCAATAAAAGTTATCCTACTTTCTAATAAACTTAAATCTAAGCCTACGTTAGTTGATCTCTGCTTTTCCCATGTCAAGAGTGAGTTAGCATATTGCGATGGAGCATATCCTCCGGTTGCTGCACCACCAAAATTATACGACTCGTAACCTACGGTAGCAAGATGAGCGTAATTGCCAATATTGTTATTCCCTGATTCGCCATAACTGAATCTAATTTTCATATCGCTTATGAAACTAACATCTTTAAGAAAATTTTCATCTGAAATTCTCCAAGCCAGAGCTGCAGAAGGGAAATAGCCATATTTTTTATCTATACCGAAACGCGATGACCCATCTGACCGGATAGAGGCGGTTAAGTAATATTTATTTTTATAGTTGTAATTTAACCTTGCCAGATATGACAATAATGACCATTCATTCTCTTGTGAATTGCCCTGGTATAAAATGTTGCTTACAGCATTTAGAGTATAAACAAGATTATTGGGGTACGATCTACTGCTGAGATAATTGGAGCCATTGTTATTTTTCTCTGTCGTATATCCGATCAAACCTGATATGTTATGATTTCCATAACTTTTGTTGTAATTCAAAGTTGATTCTGTTATCCAATTTAGACTACTGGATCTTTCATCTGACCCTTCGGCCGGAACATTATTGAAAACATCAAGTTTAGGTATAAAATAAAAGTAATGACGGTTAGATGTGTTGGCTCCAAACATAAAATTAAACTTAAGAGCATCAGATATATTATACTCAGAATATATATTCCCTAAGATCCTTAATTGTTCTGATTTTCTGGTTATTTCGTTTGCTGTCGCAACTGGATTCCACACATTATTTGTTGCATCCTGACCATAACCGCTAAAATAAGCTCCATCTGCTTTATATAATGGATACCAGCGTTGCCAGGTATTGGCAGAGCCGACGATCCCCTCACCACCACCATTATTGCCTGAGTCAATTATATCGTCATTGGTTGTATAAGCAGTATTCAAGTTAAATTTGATTGCAAGCCTTTTTGATAATTGAGCATCCAGATTTGAACGCAAAGAATATCTATTGAAGTTGCTTGAAATTACAATACCTTCCTGGTTCATATATTCTCCACTTACAGCATATTTTACAGTTTCATTTCCGCCTTTGGCAGATAAATTGTAACTCTGCATCGGTGCAGTCCGTAAAATAGCATCAAATGCGTCAGTATCTGTGGTATTTTGTCCTCCCAAAACGTCCATAATAGTCTGTGGTACTGCATAAAACCACTTTAATGGTTCTCCGGTGGTACTTTTACCAGCATCAAGATTCTGATTTTTAACCCCGTCATAGTAATATTGGGCTTGTTCCTGAACAGTTAGAAAATCCATTGATTTTAATATTTTTTGCCAACCGTAATACATATCCAAACTAATAACACTCGAACCTGTTTTACCTCTTTTGGTACTGATAAGAATAACTCCGTTTGCACCACGGGATCCGTAAATCGCTGTTGCAGAAACATCTTTTAGAATATCAATTGTTTCAATATCATTGGGATTTAACATTTGTAAATTATCGATAGGGTAACCGTCTACAACATATAGAGGCTCTGAACCAGCAGATACACTGCCAATACCTCTGATTCTAATTGTGGGTGAAGCCCCCGGTTTCCCGTTTGTTGTTAGAACCTGCACACCTGCAAGTTTTCCTGTTAATGCCTGATCGACCCTCGAAACCGGCATATTTTTTAATTCCTTCGATTGCATTTGTCCAACAGAACCTGTTAAATCTTTCTTCTTAGTAGTTCCATAACCAACAGCAACTACCTCTTCAATCCCGATTGTTTCCTCCAGCAATATTACATTAATGGTATTTTGGCTTCCAACTGCTGATTCCTGAGTTTTCATCCCTACAAATGAAAATTGTAATGTTGCACTGGACGGAACATTGGACAAGGAGTAATTTCCGTTGCTGTCAGAAATAGTTCCGATAGTTGTGCCTTTAATTAAAACGGTTACTCCAGGAAGAGATGCTCCTGTTGAATCAGTTACTTTGCCGGAAACTTTGTCGGCTTGTTGTACACCACCAAGTACCAGAAAACTTGCCTGGTCTGCCTTGTTTGATAAAACAATTTGTCTGTCAACAATGGTGTAAACAACACCTGTTTCCTGAAACAACTTGTCGAGTACTTCACTGATCTTTTGGTCTTTAAATTCCAACGATACTATTCGATCGACATCAACCAGTTTACTGTTGTATAGAAAAATAAATTCGCTTTTTTCCTCAATCTGGTCGAGTGCATCTTTTACTGCGACAGATTTGAGATTTAGTGTCAAGCGTGTACTTTGAGAGTACGTCTCGATAGCCATCATTTGTGTGATAGCGAGAAAGAACAGCAAAATCGTTAACTTCATGGTCATCCAGATTTTTCGGAGATGCGCATTTTTTTTGCACCCCCGCATTAAACGGAACATTTTTTCCATAACTTTGAAATGATTTTAGTTAATTACTATTTATCACGGCCATCTTTCTACTAAAAAGAGAACCGTATTTTTTTACCGGGGCTGATGGGTCAAAACATCTTCCCCGGTATTTTTTTATACTTTCTTTTTCATCAGGTAAACTTCTTGTTTGGTATATTCTCCATTAGGCAATAGTTTGTTGCCAATAATCTTATAATCAATCGGCGCTGATATTTTTAATAGATTTAATACCTGGGTAAGGTTTTCGTTCCTGAATGATGCTTTATAGGAATAGTTTTTTATTTCAGGATCATTAATGACAATTTTGACATTGTACCAACGGCTTAAACGTTTGACAACATCTTCCATTTTGTCATCGCGAAAAATTAGGTTACCGTCACGCCAGGCAATATATTTATCAACCGCTACTTCTTCTACCTCAGCTTTTTGTGCATCTTCCCTGTAAACAACTCTTTGACCTGGGTGCATAGTGCCAATTTCTTTTTTTACCTGACCTGCTTCGGTTGATAATTTGACTTTCCCTTCTACAAGTACCACTTCTGCCTGTATCTCGTCATCATAACTCACAACATTGAACGAGGTTCCTAAAACTTCAATATGGAGATCTTTTGCATTTACCAGAAAAGGTTGTTCCTCATTTTTTGTTACCTTGAAAAATGCTTCTCCACTTAATTTAACCTCCCTCAATTCTCCAGTAAAACGTGTTGGAAATTGCAATGAGGAACCTGAATTCAACCAAACCTTTGTCCCATCGGCCAAATCAAACTGTGTAACCATTCCCTGCCGGGAGGAGATGGTTTGCATCACCACATGTTTTTCCTGCTGCTTTTTTAAGGAAGTGTTACGTATCGAAATGTATCCGGAATAAATTAACAAAGGGATCAGTAGAATTGCGGCGATTCTTTGAATAGGAATCCACCATTTTGTAGTTTCCTGATTCGATATTCTGGTGTTAATTTTTTTTAAGGCTTCAAACGAGTTGAACTGTTCCATTTCGCGCAACAATGGTATTGCTTCCCACGCTTTCAGGCTATCCTGAAATAGACTTTCATTTTTAGGAGATTCTATCCTCCACTCATTGATCATCGCCCGGTCTTCATCAGGCAAATCGCCTGACAAATATCCGGGCAACAACTCTTCCAATTCTCTATAACCGTAATTCATTTTTAAAAGCTAAAGTTATGTAAACAGACAGATTGTTTTTCTGTTACAGTGATAAGACGACTAAAATCGATTTCACACATATAGGTAAATATGATTTTTCAGTATTTTATCCGATCAACCAGATAAGTAGCCAGAAAGGAAGAAATTCTGCAAGTTCTTTGCGGAGTAGTTTCAATGCGTTTGATATCTGCAACTCAACTGTTCGTTTGGAAATACCCAACTTATCAGATATTTCCTGGTTTGACAAACCATGAAGACGGCTATATTCAAAAATTTCACGACAGCGTGGCTGAAGTTTGCCCAAACTCGCTTGAATAGCCTGCCTAAGTTCAGATTCAGCAAAAGAATGTTCAGTTGAATTATCATCCTTTTCAGTGGAAAAGAGAAGATAAGTCCGGTACTTTTCGGTGATCTTATGGTGTTTTTGATAATCGAGGCAGCGATTTTTAATTGCAGTAAAAAGATACGATTTCAACGAGGTCCTGATTTTTAATTGGGGAGCTTCAGCCCAGAGATAGACAAAAAAATCCTGCACCAGATCCTCGACTGAGTTACGGTCGTCGATGTATTGCATAGAAAAGGCACAAAGGGACGAATAATAATAGTTGAAAATATAATCAAATACTACTTTTTCTCTACGTTCAAGTCCATCTATAATGAATAGATCTTTCAAGTCCATTTCGTTAGTTGAAGACAAAGCTAAAAATATTTGGAAATATTAATCAGTGATGAAGACAATAATGTTCTATCCTTCCTTTAACCCTCACTTGGTCTCATTTTTTTACACTTTATAGGACCCCGCACGCATGTATTACATTACTGCCTTCGGTACTGAGAATGGTAAAAAGCTGAACAACCTGCATTCTCTTTTGTTCTCTTATAAATTGCATGTCAAATCCAGAGAAAAGAAGGCGCAAAAAAATTTAGGTGCATGGCGGGTTCCTGAATTTTTCTTCCGTTTTTTCAACGGCAGGTGTGTGTTCTTTTTTGGCAACTTTCTTCTATGAAGAAAAAAGTTGTGGCACTCGAAGTGAAAAATAATTTTTCCGGATTATTTTTATCCAAAAACCTGAAAATAAAGCAATAACAGAATCAAATCCATTTTCGGATTTGATTCTGCGTTGATACATCCGAGCGTGCCCTAAGCTCGCAGGCAGAAATAAAGGCAGAAAATGCGGATATATGACGCTCCCCACAGCCACACAGTAGCCACTATTCTGCCAATTATCAGCCATCTTTCTGCCAGTTAGCAAACTCTATTCTGCCAAATAGCAGCCGCCACCAAGCCACACAATAGCCACCACAGCGAATGTCAGATTCAGTCCTACCAATACCAATTCAGTCCTGATGCTGGCAGAAAAACAGATGGATTCCTTGGGTGCGAATCATAGTAAATGCTTATCAACTTATCAGGATGAATGTTGAATTATTTTGATCGTATGAAAGGAGAGAAAATAAAATTTAGCAGAAATCGGATGTGTTGATTCCATATTAAATCGGATAGCTGATCTGAAGGATGTGCTATCAGATTGGCTTTCCATCACGCTGGCGAATCTTAAAAGATGGGAGGAATGGGGTTTCCGTTTGATAAGTGACCGAACAAATTTGGCATGAACCTGATAAGAATGAAGGGAAATGAATGAAGGGATGGACGAATCAGGTGAGCGAAATAAATCAAACGTTTTTTGTTCGTGGTATGTCAGTCCTGGGCGGAGGCAAAGTGTGTGTTCTGAATGAACGGTTTTTGAGTCCGATCATTCAGAACTTACACGTGTGGCGATGAAGATTGTTTGGTGAATGAGTGAATTAGCGCGGAGTGCAGCTATCACTTGTCGGGATAGCGGGAACGGACGTAGGTTTGAAATGAGTGAACCGGACGTTCTGCAATCGCTTGGGCATTGTTCTGCTTTTAATTATTTCACTCATTATTATTCAGCTTGGTTTTCGCTGGAGAGAATTTGGAAATGTACGACACACAAGAAAGCCCCGAGTCCTCGGGGCTTTCTTATGGATTCAGCTAGAAGGGAAGGTTATCGCTGTCAGGTTTAGTTTGTTTTTTACGCGATGGTTTTTGTGCTTTTTTTTGCTCTTCCGGACCGTATTGCTGAGTTGGGTTGGCTGCTGAAACTTTGGACTGATAATAACAAGTGTGGGTTCTGCCGAATTTGTCTTCTCCGCGCAATTTAGCCACCTCAAAACTCAGGTACTTTACACCGTTCTTTTCAAACACGGCTTTTTCAAGTCCTTCAACTGGTAACACGATCTTAATGATGTCAAGGTTTTCAACTTGTGTTCCTTTTCCGATGTAATGCTTTTCAAAAGTTGTCATAATATTGATTTTTAAGTTATAAAAAAAATTTCTGCATGATTAATATTCTGATGAAGGGTGGCAATGAAGGAATTGGAATACCGGACCCCGAGCACTCGGGGGAGGATATGCCGAGAAAATTCATTGACGGGTTTCCTTCCATCTAAGAATAAATCTTTGTAGATAATTTTAGACTAACTGCTCAATATTCTGTCAACCGTAGAAAATTTGCACCGGCAAAATGGTTACACCAGTTAACCTCGAAATCAGTTTAGAATTGTCCGCAGCAGATGGTCTTTTTTCGTGTTTCAAAACCGGGTAAAGTTCCTTTTGAGGCTGTGTTAATGCGGATAGACGACCGGCTTCCAAACTTGCATCAGACCAAAGTGTAGCCACATCTGCAGAACGGTTCCCGATACAAAAACCCAAAATGAAGAAAACAGGCTGACAGGAAGATGGCAATCCCGGCTGAAACCATAAGCCGAAAGGATTTTAGGAGAGAAAAAGTCCCTATAAACGTGGGTTAGCGACCAAAAAAGAGGCGAAGCCTCTTTCCTTTTTCAGTAAGCACATGGACCATTACCATTCATCATGTCTTCGTCGGCTGCTGCTGATCTAAATTGCCTGTATGGACCCTCGCCACATTTTTCGCAATACGCCTTTCGGTCTGACGGCCAGTAATAAATTTGAGTTCCTTTTTTGATGCTGCAACCACATTTGGAGCAGACGGAATTAAACTTTGCAGTAATCATTCTTGGATCGTTTTTGTAAGTCATAGTGTTTAGTTTTATTGAATGAAATTATTTTGATTAGCATATTGAGATTCAACTTTTTCGGAGCCCCAGGCATCCCGCATATCGTCCATTGACATCAGTTTGCCGGACTTTTTGAAATATTCTCCTTTGTGCCAGTACCAGGCTAATTTTGGATGTGAGAATTTGTAGCCTTCTCCTTTCAATGTTTCCCTTACGGCAAAAGTATTACCGGTAATCCAGATCCATGAGCCAATCAGTTCGATGACAATGCCAGGCAAACTGATGATCCGGTCTAACCTTTGTCGCATTTCTTCCGAAACCTGCTGTTCATACTCTTTTCGTCCTTCCGAAAAGGTTTCGTTGCTGTTGATCAGCTTTTTGGACAACCGGTCATACTGATCATTGATAACCTGCATGATGGCCGTGTCGCCACGTTTGTCCGGATGATACAGAAAAGCAAGGCGACGGTATTCCTTGCGTAATTCATCCAACGTTTTGATATTCTCGAAAAACTTCATGTGATTTTACCAATGCCCTTTGGATTTTTGTAGGCTGGCTCTCCTGTTAATTTTGAGCCACCAGCACATTGAGCAGACCGGATTCTTGTCAATGGCCGAATGTCAGTTTACGAACCCCAAGCCTCACCCCAACCCTCTCCGAAGGAGAGGGAGTTCGGAAACTGAACTAGCACGAAGTGTTGCTTCGATTGGAATACCGGATGATCAGCATTTCGAAGCAAGCCTTGACTTTTCCGGGATGCGTAAATACCTTTGCTCATAAATTATTGGAGAGAGAACCCCTTAAAGGTTATTCTCTGATGGGAAGATCATAAAAAAAGAGGCATTTCGCCTCTTGTAACAGAAGCTGTTACGGTTATTTTTCGTAATAGCTCTTATAAGATTTGTATTCGAACTCAACCAATTCTTTGTCAAGTTCATCGGCAGCACCCTCGAAATAAACTGTTTCCAGATAATCTACGAATGCATCCCAAACTGTGTTAGTTTCCTGATTCTTTGTGGCTGATTTTAAAGTGTAAGTTTTCATACGATAGTTTTTAAAAAATTCATGCACTTTTTACTGTTGAATTTTTCGGTAAACAAAAAGCAACTGGAAGATTTTTAGGACAGAATGGAAGAAAAATACCGGGAAAATTTTTGTTTAGACGTAGTCCTTAGCCGCTAAATTCAACGGTTTCTTTGTGTGGATTTTAATAAAAACAAGTATGAGGAAGCTCTTACACAATCAGTCGCGAAGGAACAAGGAACCTCGCAGTTTGGGAATCAACTGATCTTTTGGGAATGGTTTATCGTGGCGCTCCGAACACCAAAGAATTTAGAGGATTAAAATAACTAGAATTGTATGAAATCAAATAGAAATTTTAATGAATTTATATTGAGGTATAAGTTTCGCAACACTTAAAAAGACATGACTTAACCGATTAACTTTATGCGAATAATTGCAATTTAAAATCCTTAATTTCCACCGAATAAGCTTTAACCTTTGAATTACAGTTAACATACACTTTCATTTTTATGTCATCTTTTCAAATATGGCTTGTTCATTCTCAAACCTATAATTAAACTGCCTCAGAGTATTTATGTCTGTCAGAGTGGTTTGCATATCTGGAAATTCCATTGCTTAATCTTTAGGATAGCCAGTCAGATAGGCAATACTCATCCCAAATTTATTTCTGACCTTTCCTGAAATCCAGGTATATTGGACATTATCAATTTTATGAGCTATTTGCAGCATTTCATCGGGGCTGTAAAGCCTGAGAATAGAGATTACGCCATCCCATATTGTACAAACCGGAATGATTGGAATTAGATAGGTGAAAACCAGCCTCGAAATTCTGAATGGCTTGAAAAAAGGAGTGTAGAGAAACAATAATACCGGATGAGCAACAATGATCAGTAAAATCATCCAGAAACTTCTGTTTCCACCATCGAATATTGCAATTCCATGTCCTGCATCAACTGCATTTTTTAGAACTTGCCTTGCTTTTTCTTTTTCAAAATGATGAAACCCGGAAAATATGGTTCTAAAGCCTTTTAATCCTGAAGGCACAGCGGTAGCGTCAACTGGTGTACTAATATAGGTTATATCTCCCTGAGTTTTCTTTGACAAATATTCATAAGTCAGCACACTGGGAAAAAGGTCAGATAGCGTAATTTTTATTTCAGGGTTGAAAGTGTGCTTCAGGTTTTCGTAAATCATTTCAACAGCGCCACCACTGCCGGAGCATAAATCAAGAATATGATTTGAATTGGACTTGGCAAGTGCGTCTTTTAAAACTGGTAATATAGGATTGTACAGATTAAATGTTCGGAACAAAAACCGGAGGTAGTCGGTCATACTGTCCCTGATGAAGCCGGGAAACCAGGTCTGATCTTCAAATTCGAAGGCACGGAAATTCATTCCAGGTATTTTTGAAGCGTTTTGCCAAAATCAATTGCGTTAAACTCAAGGCTTCGACCGGCGATGTATAAATCAGGACGAACAAGGTACCAACCTGAATCTTCAATTCCGAAAGTATTGAATAGTTGCAATGTGCCCACTTCTTTACGTATATGTTTCACTGAAATTGCTTCATTGTTTTCATCAATAACCGCCTGAAAAGGTTCCGGCAAAACAGCCTTCCCAAAAACTATCAGGTGAAATGATTTAGAATTTAACGAATAGAGTATGTTCGTGGGTTCTTTCACATAAGGCAAGCGTTCGCCAGGTTTTGGTGCATGTGCCGGAAAATGATCGTCGGGCAAATTATTTTTATACCTGATGCCAATTCCGGAAACCGCTTTGAAAATAGGTATTTGCATAGAAGTATTCTTTTGGAACCTGGCAATAACCAATGGCAGAATATGTGGAACCAGATGCAAGCGGAATAATCTTGCCGGAAACGATCCGGAAGTCATCACTGAATAGGCATAATCGGTATAACGTATCATGTTTAGCGCAAGAGGTCGACGTTCTCCCTCGTAGGTATCCAACAATTTATCAGTGGCTTTTCCCTTGATATAAAAAGCCAGTTTCCAGGCTAAATTATACGAATCCTGAATCCCCGTATTCATACCCTGCGCGCCAACCGGACTATGCACATGTGCTGCATCTCCAACGAGGAAACACTGTTTTTGCCTAAAAGACTCTGCGCATCGTGAGTGTGACCGGAATACCGAGAACCATTGGGGATTAAGCAATTCAAATCCTGAATCAATATTTGCCGCAAAGAAATCTTTCACATCTTCAAAACTAGCATCCACTTTCTGTTGGATGAGCGCAATCAAGCCATCGATACGCCAACGGTTATCAGTCAATGGGAAACAACCCAAGGTATAGCCGTTAGTAAACGAGAATAAAATTTCCTGACCAGTTAAAGGCAATCGGGCTTCGCAATCAGTAATGAAAAGCTTTTGTTGATGTGTTTTGCCATGAAACGGAATTCCAAGCTTTTTGCGCACAAGGCTATTGTTTCCATCTGCGCCAATCAGAAACCTTGATTTTATGACCTGAATCTCTCCGTTTTCAGTTCTTATTTCTGAGGAAACAAGTTCATCATTACTCGTAAAATCCACTAATTCAGTATTATTCTCAATGCTGAAATATTTCGCTTTTAGAAATTCAATTAGAAGGTTCTCGGTTTGCCATTGTTCAATCATCAGAAAAAAGGGGAAACGGGTTAAGTCTAACCCAAATCGGCTAATATCAATGATTTTGATTTTTTGTGAATTGAAACGGAAATGAATGGACCGGGCAATAATACCAGCCTCAATGGCTTTTTTAGCAAGGCCAATTTGGTCCAGAATTTCCAGGGTGCGGGCGTGTATAATCAATGCTCCGGAATGAATAGCCGGCGAAGCTTTTTTATCTATGATCCGGAATGAGATGTTATGCAATATCAGCTGACAAGCCAACATCAGACCGGAAGGTCCGGCCCCGGCAATAAGCACATCAACATCATATTCGATTTTTGCCACTGGGGTTACACTTTTATTTGTTGGTTTTTATAACCACAAGGTACCGGAAAGCCCATTTCCACTGAATTGAAAAATCCATCAGACCCGCACGTTGAATCAACGTTCCAATTTCTTTACGCTTAAATGCCCTGAGCACCGAAACAGGTCCATCGTGTTTCGACAATGCTGATCCATTCAGTAATCTGGTCAGGAACCAAACACCATAATAAGCCATCGGATTTCGTTGCAAATCGTTAATTACAATACCCTGACACGAACTTGTTTTCAGGTATTGGAATAATTGCACCAACTTTGTGTCGTCAAGGTGATGACAAAATAGTCCGCAATGCACGATGTCAATATCATCAGTTGCAGCAAGATAATCCTCATAATTAGCTGTAATTCCGGTAATCTCCGGGTATTTCGTGCTTTTCTCAAACAGGTATCTGATTGCATCCGCATTCAGATCAACTCCGGTAAGTTTTACACGGCATTGGTTTTCGCGCGCCCATCGGGCAATAAATCTCAGCACATCTCCACTGCCGCATCCCAAATCAACCAGATGATATTCCTTTTGTCTGTCGGTCATCAGACGTTTTATTCCTTCCAGAGAAATAGTATGTCCGCCGATATAGCGATTCATGATATCCAGTTCGCCCAGATTTTGATGTAGCAACTGATCAGGAATATCAGGAGAATCCAACAGTTCTGACTGCCCAGAACGACTTTTAAACGAAACCATGGCACACCATTGAAGCAGTTTCGATACTTATTCCGGGACCAAAACCCATTGCCAGCAAAGTCTCTCCATTCTTAGGATTGCGATTGAAAATTTCGTTTAGAACAAACAAAATAGTAGGCGAAGACATGTTCCCGTAATTACGCAGTACTTCATAAGAGCTTCCCAGTTCACCGTTTCCCATTTTTAAGCGGCGCTGAACGGTATCAAGGATTTTTTTACCTCCGGGATGAATAGCCCAATGATCAATAGTTACAGGTTTTAAATCTAATTTTTCAGCAATCAGTACAAGGATTTGTTCCAGTTCTTCCCCAAGGAATTCAGGTATACCGGCATCCAGTATCATTTCAAAATTGAGTGGCGATATATTCCATCCCATTAATTCTTTCCCTCTTTTAAGGAGCAAAGGGCAAAAACCTGTGAGCGAAAACCCTTTTAATTTCTTGTCAATCGCCAGGTCATCCGAAATCAGAATTATAGCTGCGGCTCCATCTCCGAAAATAGTATTTGAAAGCAAATTATCACTGTTGCTTTTGGGTTGGAAATGAATGGTGCAAAGCTCTACACACACTATCAGCACCCTCGCATCAACATGTGACTTTACAATGCTGTCAGCAATTTTCAGTGCAGGAAAAGCTGCATTGCAACCAATAAAATTAAGGGATGTGCGAAAAATATCAGGTGGAAGGTCTAATTTCTGGAGAAGTTCTGCATCAATACCAGGGGCATACATTCCTGTACAGGTAACTGTAATCAAATGTGTTATTCCAAAATCTTCTATTGAAGTTTCAATATTTTCAAATGCTTTTCTGACAGCTTTAAATGCTAAAGGAACGGCTTTTTGTTTATAAACATCCATTCGTTCCGAAACCATTGGCAATTCCTTGGTTGCAGGGAAAAGAATACGTTCATTGGTGCCAGAAAAATCAGGAATCACAGAATGACGGTTGCTTATACCGCTATGATGGAACAATACTTTGAGTTTACGCGAAGCATCTGCATCCAGATAAGCTTCATCCATAAATTCCAATATCGTATCCTGACTTGATGTATATTCAGGAACAGCTGTTGCGATGGAAACTATCCTGCTCGCTTTAAAACCAGTTTCCATAGCGATTGATTATTAAAATTAAAAAATACAAATTCATACTCAATGAAGCCAGGCTATTGATAGCCATCGTATGTTCGAAATTGGCATTCCGGGTGTCCTTCCTTACTTTCGCAAACCAAATGGAAAGCTTGTAAACAACTGGCAGTATCACCAAAATAAAAAGAATAAATGCCATGTACTGCTGCTTAAGAATAAAATACCAGAACATTAAAATTGTTGCCAGTGTGTATAGCAATCCTGAAAAGATGAAAGTTCCGGTATAACCCAGTTTATAGCTTATCGAAATAACGCCGTCATTTTTATCTGCCTGGTGCTGGTATATCTGTGTCAAAGGATAAATACTGCCAATAAATAAACTTGAAATACTCATGCAGATAATGGCATTAACAGAAAACAGATCAGGTTCTTTAAACCCGGTAATTGCAGCCACCGACATGAAATAGACAAATGCTCCCTGAAACACAAATACGGTAAGGAAACCCACTATAGGGTATTTCTTCAGCCTGATGTGCCGGTAGCTATAGGCTCTCGACATGAGAATGAATACCAGCAATAACATGGAAAAATAGGGCGAAATAATCATACCGGAGAAAAGTGCCACCACATCCATAAATAAGGTCGCATAAAAGAGTCGGGAAGTTACTTTTGGAGGATTCTTTAGCCCTCCAATGCTTGTTTCGTCCCGGTCCTGGTGGCTGTTGTAACCATTGCTTGATGGGAAAATCAGGATGTGTAAGATGAAGAATGCCAATACAGTTTTCGTCCAGTCAATCTGGCTTGCCTGACTAAGGGCAAACAGAAATACGGGAAGCAGGAAAAAAGAAAACGGTAAACGAAGGTGTTTGACCGTACTTTTATCGAACCACGAAATGACAGGTATGTTTACTGCTGAATTCATCAGGTTGAGGAACTAAATTTAGTTGTTAACAGTAAATGTATGGGCAATGTTTATTCCATTTTCGAATTATAATTAATTAGCGAAATATTTCTTCAGTGTGGCTCAAAAATTTACAATCAGTACAGCTAACCATTTTGGCTATATTTCTTTGATGTATAAGCAGCTAAGTGGGAGAGTTATTTTAATTGAACAGGATAAATAGAAAAACAATAACAAGCCAATAGTGTTCTAATTAGTCGGAAGTTACTATATCCCTTCAACTATCTTTTATAATGAAACATACCTTTAGAATTATGCTTTTTTCTGGTTTCTTAAATCTCTTTCTGGCTTCAGGATTATTGGCGCAACCCTGGACATTTGTGAAGGAAAAGGATGGAATTAGAGTTTATACACGCGTCGAATTGAACCGTTCTTGGAAATCATTTAAAGGAGATGTAACTTTCCATGCATCTTTGGAAAAGGTTTATTCTATGCTTGGCAACGATAAGAATAATGATTGGTGGGAAAAAGCGATTACTAATGTTAAAGTGTTGGGTTATAAAGAGAATAAATTTATTCAGTATTATATGGTTTATAACTTGCCCTGGCCTTTTAAAAATCGCGATATAGTTACAGAAACCACGATTTCAACCGATGCAATATCTGGTGTTCGAAAATATGTAGCAAGTCCTTTACCAAATAAAGTTCCGGAAAAATCAAATCTTGTTCGTCTTAAAGAATATCAGCAAACATGGACCGTGCAACCGGAAGACAAGGGATATGTACATGTGACTCTTGAAGGTTCACTTAATCCCGGGGGAAATATTCCGGCCTGGTTGTTTAACATGGTAATCACAGAAGCCCCTCTGAAAATGTTATATTCTCTTCGTGAAAAGTCAATATCAGCCGAAAAGGTAGCTAAATAATCTTTGAATATATGTCTGGTCATACTCAAATTGTTTGATTGGTCAATTTTTATTTTTGTTTGGCTGGTGGAATTATTGAAAGAGTTTTGTGATTTAGATTCTTGGACTTACAAATGTTGAACCACCGGCTTTGTAAAGAACACTTCCATATTTGGTCCAGAACCGTTTATCCACAGCATCCCCAAAGTGGGTGGCTTCTTCAGGCAGAATGGAATCTCTTCGTTCCGATGATTTATCCTTGGCAAATTTCCCTTCCTTTTCAATTACCCTTGTATTGTTCATCGAAATAATGGTGAACTTACAATTCCGTCCATTGATAATGAATTTGGGATACCTGGGATCGTTGCCTTTCAGGATATTTAGCCACAACAAATATTTATCATGCTGCGGAGGTTCCATGCCCTTATGAACTTTGGCAAACACTCTCCAGCCTCGTTTCTCAAGGCGCTCAATGGCCTGTTCGTTGTATGGCTTAGAGTTTTTCACATTGGGCTGTCGGTGATCTCCGTAACGGTCCCGGAAGTAGTACAGATCACGGCAGAGATGCTGCTTGTAATAATCGCAGAACATATCCACCAAATCATCCACCGGCACACTTTTGGCCGTTTGCGGTTTAATGAAGAATTCATTAATCACGCAGTCAACCGGTTCAATCATCTTGGTCACAAAATTGAAGTTGCGTTCTTGGCCAACAGAAAAGAGGTTAATTTTGGCGCCCCAATCCGGAACTATTTCCAATGGTCGGTTGGGATCGCAATCCAGGTCGAAACGGCTGTCAGGCGTTGATAGCTGATCAGCATCCCAATTGCTGTTTTCTGCCAATCCACGGATAAAATCATCGTTGTAGGCATCGTAATAAATATGCTTCTGGCTGTCCAGCGGATAATAGCAGTCCTCCACTTTATCAATGATCCAGTTCAGTATCTCGATCATGAAGGTCATCAGGTTTTGCTTGTCGTATTCGCGAACGATATAGGACATCCCTAAGTTCTCCACATTATCGAAAGCATTGGCAAGGGTAAACAGAACACCTTGTTTGGAAGCGAACGGAGCGATTTGTTTCTTCAGCCGAACTGTTTCATTCCAGATATCCTTAAACAGCCTTTTATCACCTGCTTTGTAGGCTTCAATCACTTGAATCTGTAGCTTAACAATCCGGTTCCAAATATCGAAAATTGGAATACCGGCTTCGTTCATGTAGTAATCCCCATACCGAAGCAACCACATTTGTTCCCGGGTATAAGGCATGGACGAAACATACCTGAATCCATGGTGCTGGCGTATCCGTTTATTGGAGCGAAAGCCAAAGTGCTCTTCATTTCCACGATTAGCGGGTGATACTTCTTCGTCATATCGTGCCTTATTCAGGGTCAACGCTTCATCCACAATTTCACGGTCGAGGTTTGGGCCACGGCTCGAACCGGCCCTTTCCTGCGAAAGCATTAGAAACCCTGTTCCATTAGCAAATGAGATGTAATTATCGAATTTGGTGACGGGCTCATAAGGTGAAAGGAATGTTTCAGGAGGTTTTCCACCGATCTTAAAATCCTTATCCTTTTCGTAACCAATTTTCTCCAGAAATTTAATCGTTGAAGGGAGCGTCCTGGTATAAATCTGACCATAAGTCCGGCCGGTGATCGATGTAATTGATCGCGGCATCCGACGAACGATTTCGTTGATTTCCCAGCCAATCACATAGGATTTTCCGGTACCACGCCCCTGAATATCCACTTCACTTTGAGTATTGTTTACAACCGATATTTTCTGAGGACTGTTCAGGTCAATTAGTTCTGTGATCATCAGGAAAAAGAGTTCAGGAGTTCATAATTTGTTCGGCATCGGCCTCGGTGATTTCGTTACCACCATAGATCAACCTATTCAGTTCACGGATCGCGGAAGTCGGCACGTTCTGCAGATTGTCCAGGTCAAGTTTAATCTGCTGGTTATTGTTCTGGATCAGGATATAGAACTGATGTTTTTCAGTTCGCTTGGGATCTTCCAGGTTCTCAGGTTTTCCTCCAATTGCTTTCATAAGGTTGGTATGCTCCGCCGAGATTACCTTACGGTCCTTTTCCGTGTTTCCTTTGCGGCTTTCCATGATGTTGCTTATAATATCATTGATCAGCCAGGTTTGCCAGAAATCAAAATCGAAGGTATGGATCGTGTTAAAAAGTTTCAGGCAAAGGCGCATATCCTCATAAGCAACCGATGTCACAATATCAGGGTATTTAATCCGGTGCAGGGCAATCGCTTGCTTTTGCATCGGATTTTTATCCAGGATTTTTGAAAGCGAAACGATACGGTCGAGAAGATTACTCAGATCCGCAGGAAGTGGTGAGTGATCCGGATCAAGCATGTGCGCCTTGATGGTTTCATATTTCAAATTCTCTAATGCTTTGCGGCTCATATGGAATCTTTTAAGAAGTTAAGCATTTGTTGCTGTGATGGACTGCTGCCATTTTGTGCGGACTGTTTGATGGCTTTACGCATCACAATTTTAGCGGTAAGCCTGCCTTTCAGGTAAGCTGCTACCTCCGGAAAAGTAGAGTTCTTGCTGTCAATTCGGAAACCGAAAGCTTCCGTTTCTTCCTCGTTCAGTTCCAGATTAATGGCAATGTCATCAGCGCCAAAGAACAGTCCGGCCATATCTTCAATTTCTTTAAGTTGTTCCTCTGAGAAATTCATTTTCAAGTGTTTTTAAATCGAAGTCAAAAACAGATTCATCGGTAAAAATCGTTCCCCTTTCCATTTTGGGATTATCAGTTGCATTCTGGCTGGTCAGAATGGTAATTTTCCAATCCTCATTCCAGATCAAAGCTATTTTGGCATGGATGGAAGTGCATCGGTAATCAAAGCTGTTCATCAGCATTTGAAAGGGAATCGGGCTCATGGTTTTCACCCGGTTGTCAACGATCACCCGAAAGGAGAGTAGCTGTTTCTGTGACAATTTCAGGTTAAGCTGTTCGATGCTTTTCTGACTGAATGAATAGGAAGTCATAAAAGCATGAGCCGGACCGGTTTGTTTGAGGATATACATCATCAAACGAACCAGGTTAAAGTTTCCCCAGCTGTAAAAATGGGTGGTTAACCCGTTTTGCAGTTGACCGATTGCTTTCGTGAGGCTTTTGTCAGCATCAGCGACAAAAACCGAAGGATTTCCATTTTCACAATCCGAAACCAGGCTTACAGCTTGCTGTTTGCCGGTTCCAACCAGCAGATTATTTCCTGAATTATCGACAGTTAGTTCAGGAACAATACTTTGAATAGAATTAGTTAGCATTTAGGCTGACTAATTTGAGATCAATTTCCTGAATAAATTTCAATCGGCCTTTGATCCGGTTTTCAATCCGTGTTCGCTTTGGTCCGGATGGCATGGTTTTCTTTTCATCCCCTTTAACCATTGTTTGAAAGTCGAGCATATTCTGATCCTTGGTGTTGGCGGTCTGCTGATTCTTCTTCATTTTGCGAAGTTCTTCCGGATCTTCGGACAAAGTGGTTTCCTGCATTTCTTGTGGTTTTGGCCAGACTTCATCCTCTAAAGGAAGTTCACCGTTTTGTTCGAACTGTTGCCTGATCTTAAATAGGTACTCCAGTCGAATGGTGAAAGATTTGACCAAGTCAAAGATTTCAGCACGTTTGGTTTTTAATGCCTGGCTATTTCCCTGTGGCATTTCAGTCAGGATACGATGCGTTTTGCTTCGTTCCTGAAAGGTTTCAGCGTATTCTGCAATAATCCTTCGGATGATTGGTGGATATTCTGCAATGTTTGTAGCAGATAAGGCTTCAGGCATTTCTACGAGTACATTTTCAACAATTGGTGGAACGTTATCAATTTGATCAGCTTTCAGGCCATTTGATATCTGTTTATTTTCAAGATTGGCACCATTCGGTTCGGTTATCTCAATTTCTTCTAGTTGTACATCAGAGGAGTTTAGACCAATATCCTTTATCTCCAGATTGGATTCATTGCCCGATTTTGCTGCATTTAAATCAGGAATCATGTTATTTTTTTGCAACTGGGCATAATCCATACCTACCGATTTGCACAATTCGTAAATAATCTTGGTCGCATATTTACGCTGTTTACTATGGAAGTCGGTTCTGAGAAAGATGTTTTTTCCGAATTGCCCATAAAGCATGGTTCCCTGAAGATAATCGCAACCTGATTCAATCCACTGAAGTACGAGTTTTTGTTTTTCATTATTTTCCATCATCTTATTATTTTGCTGTTAAGTTTAATAATGCAAATAAAGTGAGCAGAAAAGATGGCAGAAAGGACAGTTCAAGATTTAGGTCATCGATGGTTGAAAGAATTTTACGACACAAAAAAAAGCCTTTCGGCTTTCTTTGTGTTTTCAGCTAAAAAGGAAGGTCATCCTCTGCTCCAGCCGTTTCCTTTTTTGATTTCTTTTTGCCTTTCTTTTCTT
>Ga0209317_1000561_pt1 | contig 42440 bp, 31 predicted proteins | sample RifGroB2_FD_183994 | JGI IMG/M metagenome (GOLD analysis project Ga0209317, IMG submission 183994) | Soil microbial communities from Rifle, Colorado, USA - Groundwater B2 (SPAdes) (version 2) | ecosystem: Environmental > Terrestrial > Soil > Unclassified | place: Rifle, Colorado | collected... | reverse complement strand
CTATAATTTGATGTAAGGTCTGTAGTTCTTATATTGGGATTGGATTTTGTTACAGGTCCCTGTGTGCTTCCTGTTGCTTCTGTATTATGACAATCGGTACACATAATAGTTTTGTTAGGGGTTAAACCAGCCAGCAACTGTCTCTGTAAAGCAGCCGAAGTATTCCTCCCGGCAGAGGCTACTGGATGATAGGCAGTGTTCTGACTTGTGCTGGGATTGTAGTCAGAAGATTGTAAGCCTGTGCTTGAAGGGTTAAACTCACGCCTTTTATTGCTCCCATTAGTATTACTGGAGGCAGGATTTCCAGTAGAAGTTCTCAGTGGATGATTTGAATGATTTGGATTAAGCCCAGAACCTGGATGGGTTTTCTCTGGAATAAAATTAGCGTATCCATCACCATGACATTTAAGACATATTTCATAGACATACGGCTGACGTATTGGTGATGGGTCATTTGTTACACCAGTTATATCTACATACCTTAGCCCTTCAACCCTGTTGCTTGACTTAGCAGCATGAGGGTTATGACAATCATAACATTCCACATGCTTTTTATTTATATCATCTATAGCTATAGGGAAGGTTTCATTAACAACATGCCCCCCCGCCAGATTTGTATCATCTACTGGATGTCCACTCCCTCCCACTCCCAAACTTCTTTTATCAATTTCACTTTGTATGTTGTTAATTGCAGGGCCACTTGCATCATGACAGGTTTCACAGAGTTTCTCCTCCCATGCATTAAGCTGGCGGGGAATAAGATAATCTTTAGTAACAGAAGGGTTGCTTGATGTCAGTTGTTTTATTTCAGGAACTGCATCTGTATCATAGGCATTACCTGCATTGCCAAGGATACCATGAGGGGTATGACAGTTCAGACATATACCTTTTTGAGGGACACTATTGAGTGTAGAAGATCGGGCTTTTCTTGGATGGTCAGTGGCACCACTTATACCCGGCCAGAGCATATTTGAGTTTAATAAAGGATCACCATGAGTTGAAGATAAATAAATACTTCTCCCCTGAAAAAATCCATATTCCCCCCATCCTGCTGGTTTACCTGCAAACTGAAATGTTTCATGGCATGTCAAACATAGTTTTTCGTTGTTATCAGCAAAGAGAAGATATGCGTCTGGACCCTCAGCCTCCTGAGAATTCATAAATGACGGATAGATATTAACATTAGGATAAGCCTCACTACCGCCAAAGCTTCCATGTATTTCATGACAGTGCAAGCATTCACCTTTTTGATATGTGCCTGCACCTGTGGCAGGAGGCCAACTCCCTGTTGTAGAGCGGTCTACTCCATTACCTGTAACACCTCCATGCTTTGTAAATGGAAATGCCCCACCTGTTGCGTCTACAATTGGTGTATACATGAGTATTAAAAGAAAAAAATCAACTACTACTAAAAAAATGAGCAATATAATCCTTATAGGATATAAATTTGAGCCAAAGATATGCAGGTATCTTCTAATCATGCCAACCCCATACAAAATAAAAGCCACAGATTCAAAGTGTCAAATTAAAAGAAATTCTGATTTTCCAACACCTTGACACTTTTAGTCTATTATATAACCTACCCCCCAATATAATTAAGCATTTTTTATGCCATAAATATTAAATTTCTATTCTAACACCTGTATAAAAAATTATAGAATCTAATACTTATAACCATTTGAAATATTGATCCTTGTCTATCTATCGCTAACTTGGCAAAGCAAAAAGTTGGCTGATAAAGGATGGCGTGTGTATTATTACATAGGGGCTGTGAAATATTGCACATATCAACCCTCTTGTATTACCCTTAGTACTTCCTCCATGGTTGTAGTACCCTCTATAACCATTCTAAGGCTATCCTCTTTTAGAGTGGTCATACCACTATTTACAGCAGCAGACTTTATTGTATTTGCCCCAGGACTTTTGAGTATAAGAGCCCTTATATTGTCATCTACTCCTAATATTTCAAATGCCGCAACACGTCCCCAGTAACCTGTTGATACACATTCTTTACAACCCTCACCCTTATATATTTTTACATCTTTAATATCTCCCCTCATAATCCCTTTAAGTTCATTCATCTCCAATTCATTTGGTGCAACAGCCTTCTTGCAATTCGCACAAATTCTCCTGAACAATCTCTGTGCTACCACTCCAATAAGGGTAGAGGCGAGGAGATAATCGGTAAGCCCCATTTCAACAAGACGGGTTATAGCACCTGCGGCATCATTTGTGTGCAGTGTGCTAAAAACAAGATGCCCAGTTAATGCAGCATGTATAGCTATTTCAGCAGTCTCCCTGTCCCTTATCTCTCCAACGAGAATAATATCAGGATCCTGTCTTACAATATTCCTCAGCCCATTAGCAAAGGTTAGTCCTATTTGTGGTTTTACCTGTATCTGATTGATGCCCTCAAGCTGGTATTCTACAGGGTCTTCTATAGTAATAATCTTTCTATCAGAGGTATTCAATTTTTCAAGGGCAGCATATAGTGTCGTAGTTTTTCCGCTTCCTGTAGGTCCGGTAACGAGAATCATTCCATGGGGCTTTGTAAGCATATACTCAAATTTTCTTTTGTTCTCTCCTGCCAATCCAAGTTCCCTCAAGTCTAATACAAGGCCACCTCTATCAAGTATCCTTATCACAATCCCCTCTCCATGAACAGTAGGGACGGTTGCAACCCTTAAATCTATATCCTTGCCTCCTAATCTAGCATTGATCTTTCCATCCTGGGGAAGCCGCCTTTCAGCGATGTTAAGATTAGCAAGTATCTTAACCCTAGATACAACAGCTGCCTGAAGCGATCTAGGAAGAACCTCTTTTTCATGGAGAATGTCATCTATTCTATACCTTACCTTTAGTACCTTTTCAAAGGGCTCAATGTGTATATCGCTTGCCCTGCACCCTATAGCAGCACTCATAATATGGTTAACCAGCCTAACTACAGGTGCCTCAGATGCCATATCTCTTAAATGGTCAATATCCTCATCATTTATCCCTCCATCAAGGTCATGGGGTGCGATATCTCCAATAATCTCATCCACACTGGACTGCCCTACCTTATAGTGTTGTTCTATTGCCCTTGATATATCCTCATCCCTTGCCGTGAGAGCTTTTACCTCAAAGCCGGTTGCAATTTTTATCGCATCAAGGACATCATAGTCCTCTGTATTAGAAGCGGCCACATATAATACATTATCACGCACATAGAGGAGATAGATTAATTTATTCTTCAAAAACCTCATGGAAATTTTGTCAGTTATGAATGGGGTTTCAGGAAAGTCTGCATATTCAATATCGCAGGAATCTTTTTTTACCTGAGGTAATGTTATTACTTTCCTATCCTCTGCACGTCGTCCATATAGTATTTGCATATTTAGTATCAGTGTAAGTGTTAGTTGTTTTTACCGACACATCACTAACACTTACACTTTTAAAATTTATTATTTTATATGCCCTTTAAGCTTATTCTGAAGTCCTTTAACCCTTTCACTAAATTCAGTGGTAATGTCCCGTGCCTCTTGAGAGTTTCTAATTACCCTCGGCGTAATGAGAAGAATCAGCTCATTTTTCTTCTTAGTTTTTGACTTATATCTAAAAAGGTGTTTTATAAGAAATATATCTCCAAGGAAAGGGACCTTAGTTATACTATCCTCTTCCTGTTCGTTTATAAGCCCGCCTATAAGTACAGATTGGCCATCCTGCACCACCATACTGTTATTTGCCTTACGCTGAAATATCCTGATATCAGTTGAACCAGCCAGTGCAGCCGATGCAGCATTGCTGAGCTCAAGTGTAAGGTCAAATGTTACCAACCCTGTAGTATTAATATGAGGCGTTACCTTAAGTAAAACACCAGTATTTCTCCTCTCAATAGCTATAGATTCTCTAACATCAGTAATAGTTCTACTTGTTATGATGGGGACTTCATCGCCTATATTTATGCTTGCTTCTTTGCCATCTCTGGCAAGAATATGTGGAGAGGCAAGGATGTTAAGTCTGCCTTCGCTTGCCAATGCATTAAAGGTAGCACTGAAATCGTCCCTTATCACAGATGCGGTAAGTCCACCCGCTGCTATGGTGCCAGCCTTAGAGAGACCGAGCGATGTCCCAACAGCAGTACTATATATCCCTTCGCCTAATTTTCCATTCCGCAGGGCATAATCTATCCCAAATCTTGTATCGTCATTCAGGGATACTTCTGCAATAAACACCCCTATCATTACCTGACGGGGAACTATATCAAGGTCATCAAGCATTTCTTTTATCACCTTATAATCCTTCAGGGCCGCCTTGATTATTATTGTATTGGTAACAGAATAGGGTATGAATTCCACTGCACTGTCACCAATTCCTGAAGCTGCAGGTTGTCTTTCTGTTGCAACAGCTCTCTCCTTTTGCTCACCTGCTGGTTTCTTTTCTGACTCAGCTCTTTTTTTAAGATCATCTGCCCTTTTTGATACCATTCCTTTCCTTCCAAATATCTCATTTAAGATATCAGTGAGATCGGTGGCAATGCCATTCCTCACCTGATAGATATATGTCTTTACCTCTTCCCCACTCTCCACTTTATCCAACACCTCAATCCACCTCTCCACCTCCTCCATAATCTGAGGTATGGATGTCATAACTAAAAGAGAGTTCAGTCTAGGAATGGAGATGAAATTTATCCCTACCGATATAGCGGATTTTGTAGATACATTCAGCGATGTAAAGAGTTTCTCCATCTCTTTTGTTATATCCTCAACATCAGCCTCCTTCATAGGAAAGAGCTTCATCTCTACACCACTAAAGATACTTACATCCATAACCTTTATTATCTCTAATACCTTATTCACATTACTCGCAAAGTCAATGAGTAAAATGGTGTTCCCCCTGTCATAGGAAGTTAGTACTGCACCTTGTGTTGTAAAGGGTCTTATAATGTTAATAAATTCCTTTGCCTGAACATACATAAGCTGGATTACCTGAAATATTATCTCATCACCAGGTGGAGGTATCTCCTGGTCTGTCCTGGGTATAAGAAGCATCCCTTTTGCCTCTGTAGCTGGAACTATATGATATATATCCCCTTCTTTGATTATTGCAGCCCCTGATACCTTGAGTATCGTGGTAAAGATGTCAAAGAGGTTGTCCGGCGTTATCTCTCCTGTGGTGTGAATATTTACCATTCCCCTAACCCTTGGGTCTATAATATAATCCATTTTTAAAAAATCACATACGAGAGTTATAATTTCATAAATATCAGCATTATCAAAATTAAGGACTATATTTTTGGCAGAAGTTTTACTAAGTTTATCTTCTATATTTTTTTGAGGAGGATTGACCTGTGATTGTAAGGGTTTTTCCTGTGCATAAATCTCCACAGGAGTAAAAAGCAAGAGGCAAGATACAAGAAATAAGATACAAAATAAAAATGCACAATTCAATTTGGTAGTCTTTTTTTTGTTCATATTAAAGAAATCATAATTTGCCACAGAATCTTTTAATATTAAGGAATCTGAGAATCATAGTGTCAGAGAAAATCTTCTGCCTTGACTCAATCACTCTCTGTCACTTTGTCTCTCTGTGCCTCAGTGGCTCATTAAATTTTTCCCCCTTTCTTTATGTTTAAGATGCCGGAGGTGGAGACAGTAGAGGTATTTCTAATGGCACCATCTGTGCTGGAGCCCCCCCAGTATTCTCGATTATTTGTGGTCGCAGAGGTTTATCAGAGTCATGCATCTTTATGACCCTTTCACCCTCCTCATCTTTGACAATAATCCTATCCTCCATTATAGCAATGACTTTTTGGTCTTCAATGGTATCACCTATACGTACCCTCCTTGTTAGACGTCCCCCCTTGACATGGGGTACAGTATCTTTAATAATTACAGCCTTATAATTCCCGATGATAACAATCCCCTCCATGATAATTGGTTTTGCTTTAGGCTTTGATAGTGGTGATGTTTGCGATTCCACCTTAATCTCCTCAGCCCCCTCTCTCCTTTGTGTGTGAAAAAGGTTTTTTTCAATAACCCCTGCAAAGAATTCATTTAATGGCAATAATTTCTCTCCCTCTTTTTCAAAACTCGTCTCCGATAATACCATACCCTCTCGCAGGGAATCATTTTTTTTATCGGATTTACCTGTCCCCCTCCCTTCAGTTGTGGGTAAAACGGGAAGACTAACAGCCCCTTGCTTTATGAAGGAGAGGGCTGATTCAGCTGACCATACTTTTAAAAACTGCCATCCCTCAAAAAAGATCAGAAACAATAAAAGAATGTTTACTATAATAAAGACTTTTTTCATAAAAAGTGTTTAGTTTAGCTTTCCACCTCAGCAAGTCCCTCAACAATAAGAATTGCATCAAGCCTTGATGCCTCCTTCACAATTTCGCCTTTTATGGTAACTGAGTTTATATTAATAAACTTTGCAGCTGTCTCAAGCTCATAAAGAAAATCAATGAGTCCTTTGATATTGCTATATGTGATAAGCTGCAGGGATATCGTGTTATAACCATCAACTCTTGTTTTAAGATTTGACTGGACAGGCTTTTCCATTTTTTTCATGTTAATACTCTTAATCATCACATTATGCCTTCCTGCGCTGTTCTGTATGATGGACTGAAGCTGAGCTGCAGCCAAGACATGAGTTTTTGCAAAAAAGATACGGTTCTTTGTCCTCTCTATTATGGTCTTTGCCCTTCTTGATCTCGCCTCAATATCAGTTCTGCCCTCAAGGGTAGTTTTATAACGATTTAAGAGTTCTGTCTTAAGTGAGATATCATTCATCATTTTTGACTCATATTTCATGAGAGGCTCAAAGAGTAAAGTATAGCAGGCAATGATGCCTGTCAATACCCCGCCGTATATTATAACTCTTTTGGTTCCCTTTGTAATCTTCACTTACAAACTCTCTAATTTTGCTTTAATACTAAAGTTTTCTAAATATACGCCCTCACCAATAAAAGGGATGGGCCCCCTTCCACCAACCACCTCTTTTCTTTTCACTGTAGCAGAGAATTCCACATCTTTAAAAACAGGTGATGCCTCAAGGAGAGAGAGAAGAGTAACTGCCGATGCTGAACGCCCAACAATTTCTATCTCATTATCATGATATTTAAGCATGGTCAGGTAAGTATCCGATGGAATAACATCAGTAAGCTCCTTAAGAACAGCAAGAAAGAGCACCCTCCTTTTACTGAAATTATTAAGCTGAGGGAGACGCTCTTCCATAACAATGGCTTCTTTTTTAAGTTTTTCAAGAGCTATAGCTTGTCTTTCCATAAGCATTATCTTTTCTTTAATATGGCTTAGAGTGTTAGTCTCCTTCTTTATTCGTAAGACAACCCCTCCCCCCCATAGAGATACTAAAAATATGAATAATATTATCGCTGCAAGTCGTAGAACTCTGGATGACTTATCTCCATTTACCTTCACAGGAAGGAGATTCATTGCAGCAATATTTTCATTAAATCCTCTTAGACCGCAGCCAAGAGCGGCCATCTGAAATTGAATACCAGAGCTATCTTTTATATCTATATCTTTTAAAGTTTCAACCCTCACTGCTTCCTTACCTGTAGCATCAGAAATTTTCTTTAGAAACTCCTCATCAGAAGTTCCATCTCCTAATACAATTATCTTCTTTATTTCCCCTATTTCATGTTCACCGACAATTAAAGGGGATATCCTTCCATATTCCTTCAGAATTGCATCTGCAATTTGTTCCTTTCCTGAACTAACTTTCGGATGAGGTCTATCAAAATCCCTTGAATATTCCATATTCTTTTCATTATGAAAGGAGATCTCGCAGATATTAGCCCCAATGTAAAGGACGATATTCTTACCACCAGTGAGGCTATCAGATGGAATTATTCTGGCAATGGCAGTGGAGCTTACCTCCATAGAAATAGGCTCAAGCCCAACCCCTTTAAGGATGTCATGATAATATTTGAGACGACTTTTTTCTATAGCAACAAGAAGTATTCTGACTTTACTCCCATCCAAAGTATGTCCCAAATTTTGAAAATCAAAATAGGCGGTATCCGCGGAAAAAGGTGTATAATTATCCAACTCATAACCTATTACTTCACTCAAATTCTCTTCAACTTTAACAGGTAATTCAATATTAAGAAGCATAACATCCCTTCGTGGAAGGGCAACATAGGGCATTATCCTTTGAAGTCGATTTGCCTTCACAAAGTCTGATACACCCATTTCAAACTCCTCCATCTTCATCCCATATACAAAAGGTACAGAGAGACTGTTTACTACAGTGGTCTTGCCAAAAGAACGCTTTAAGTAAAGGAGGTCAACCCTATTATCCCAAAAGCTTATCCCTAATGCTGACTTCGTTAGTATCATAAAATTGGCATATTATAATCTAAACAATTTAATTTTGCTATATATTTATCCTTCCTTCCAATAAAGTATCTCATAATCAGCCTTACCTTTGATTTTGACTACCGATTTAAAGGACCGCCTTACATGGCTTCCATTTAATTTTCCTACAACCTTTATAGTATATATCCCTGAGGGAGAAAAACTAATAAATTTTCCAAATTCAGGGGGTAATGTAACTGCCCTTATTAAGTCACTCATATCACGAAAGGGGCTTTCTTCCCTTATAGTGATTATTTTTTCAGCCTTGACCTCATCAAAAGTAGGGATAGATAAAAGGAGGGGTAAAGGTGCAGTATTAATATTAATTTTATTGGAACCGGTAAACACTGTAAAGACACTCTCCATCCCTGCCCTGAATATTTCTTCTTCTCCTGATAGATTTTCCTCCACTACACTCTGAGCTTCGGCTTCCCATGAAACAAGTTCAGAGTCAGAACTTCGGTCTATCGCAGTATTATAGAATATTTTAGGGGTAATACCCCTGACCCACAGAAGTTCATCCACTGTAACAAGCGGTTCATTTTTCGCACGATATGGTTTAGGAAGCAACCTGTAATAATCGTCCTCAGCCCCGTTGAGTCTATGAAAGTTATTTTCATCAATCCAGTCAAGTATAGAATCTGCTATTACATCCTTATCTCCAACCTCAATATCCAGAGCGGTAAGAACCCTGATAATATCATCTCTACTTGCCACATTTATATCTATCTTCCCGCCTTCATCAATTATTCTAACCTCTGCATATCCATCTTGAAAATGGACCATGTTAACCCTGCCATCCAACTTTAACTTTTCTTTTAGATTCTCCATGCCGGTACTTTCTTGGTTCTTTAACAACTCCAAGATAGTCCGCTGAAAACCACCTCTGGCAAGGTAATAAGCATTTATCTCTTCCTTAAAATTACCAACTGCCTGAACCTCAGCGCGAACCATCCATGCAAATGTATTCACAATAACGCCAAGAAAGATGACAACCCACAAAATCAGGATGAGCGCAACACCTTTCTCATTTAAGGTGTCAGTGTCAGTTTTCAGTGTAAGTACTTTTTTACTGACACCCGCGATGATACTGCTTTTATTTTTTTTAAACACTGTCACTTACACTAACACCTTTTTATGTCCTCTCTTTTAGTGGCTTCTTGCTTGCCACCATAAGGGGAATTATAACATTTGTAATATAGCTATGCTCACCTTCACTGTGCTTCAGTGTCAGCATAACTTCTTTGGGCAGGGATTTTTCTCTCTCTTTCTGTATCTCTAAAGACCCTTCTAATCCACCCTCTTCCCATGATGAATAGCTCCATTCTATGTCTAATATATCAAAGATTAAATTAATAGACTCGCCATTATTTATATCAAAATTTTTAAAATCCTCAATCATGTAAATAGGTTTCTGATAGGCAAATAGTGTCTTTTTTTCTGAATAAGGGACATTTTTTAAAATATAGCTTACAAAAAATAGCCCTTCGCGATTGCTTTGCCCTATAGGCCTGCTCGTTATAAACTGTATTATTTTTGGCTCTACCTTGAACACAGGAGAGAGGCTTCCATCTTCATTCTTTACAAAAAAGGGATAAACAGAGCTTAGTTGTTTAGAAATTGTATCTAATGCAATTCTCACCCTTTGTTGGTGGGCAACCTTTGATTCTCCCTTCTCCCACACCTTATAACCAAGTCTTAATCCCTGCAATATTAGAGTGCCAACCATACTCAATATGAATATTGAGACGAGTATCTCCAATAATGTGAATCCGTTATCTTCGGCAAATATTCTGTGAAACCTTTTAGGCATATACTCCATAAGAAGCAAGAGGTCAGAGGCAAGAAACAAGAAAAAATCTTGTATCTTGCTTCCTACATCTTTCTTCTTGTAACCTATTCCTCAGTGGCCTCCCTGAGGATTACGCTCCTAAGACTCATAACCTTCTCCACACTCGCACTCATCCATTCCACTTTTACTTCAACATCATATAGGTTAAAGGGGAGATTTTCATTTAAATATTCTTCTTCTTCAGATATCTCAAAAGGGCTTATGGTTCTCTTCCATGTATAACCATTACCAAAACTCCCCTCCTCTGTTCCCAAGTGGATATCCTCCATGAGAACTGTATCTTCCATACCCTTTTTCGCCAAGAGAATTGCTTGAGAATATTCTTCTGATGCACTTACCGACCTTATTGCCCCAGAGAAGAGGGACATGATGATTCCGAGGGTAATCCCCAGTATAGTAATAGCAACCAATACCTCTAGAAGACTAAAACCCCTATCGTTGTTCATACAATGCCAATTTCAGTGACAGTATTAGTGTCAGCATTTTTCAACTTAAACTGCCGATATTAACTAACACTATCAAAGGTTACATGTGTAAGACCGGTAAAGACATCTACTTCAATTCTAAAACCTTCATCAGTCTTCTTATTTTTTACTATGATTGCCCCGCTGCTGGAACTCCCATCAGGATAAAACAGAATATTACCTTTTCCTGACTCAATCCTATCTTCTGCCATCTCCATGGATTTAATAGAAACATCTGAAGGGAGCTTAAAAGTTTTTATACTCTTTGAAAGAGCATTTTCATACCCAGCAATTCCCTGTCCCCCTAAGAAGTAGAGATTATTATCTATATCAAAACCAACAACCTGATACCTCTGTTTAAATACTGCGGTATTTCTGGCAAACTTAAGTGTTGAAACTATCTGACGGGCAGTTGCCTTGAATTTAAGAGATTCTACGGTATGCAGGAGAGAGGGCACAGCAATCAAAAGCATCAGCCCTATGAGGAACAGAACTACAAGGAGTTCCACCATAGTAAAACCCCTAATAGATTCACGATTTGCAATTTTAAATTTTAGATTTTCAATTCGTAATTCGTGAATCTTATTATTCCTCAATGTCTTTCCAGTTGACAATATCTTGGTCCTCCCCTATGCCACCAGCCGCACCATCGGCACCATAGGATATGATCTCATATTCTCCATATTCACTTGGGGAAATGTATGCATAGGGTTTTCTCCATGGATCAAGTGGTATATCTTTGGGTATATATGGACCCCTCCACCTTTCCACATTTCCTGTATTCGTCCGTAACAATGCCAAACCCTCATCGGTTGCAGGATATCTCCCTATATCCAAACGCATCGCATCCAGAGCAGTGCCAAATAGTTCTATCTGCATTTTTGCTACCTTGAGTTTAGATTTTCCAACATGACCAAAAAATCTCGGCACTACCAGCGCAGCGAGCAGACCAAGGATTATGAGTACTATTAATAGTTCTATCAGAGTAAAACCCCTCTCATTATTTTTGATTTTTGATTTTTGATTTTGGATTCTTAAAAGCCACCCTTTCATAAATATCTCCTTTCTTAAAATGGTATCTCGTTTACACTAAAAATAGCAAGCAGCATTGATACAACTATAAAACCTACAACCATTCCCATAAAAATTATCAATAACGGTTCCATTATAGATAGAAACCTCTTTGCATTTTCCTTTAAATGAGTTTCAAAAGTATCTGCTACCTCAAGAAGCATCTCTTCCAAACGCCCTGTCTCTTCACCCACAATAATCATCTCAACTGCCATAGGTGGAAAGATACCTTCCTTCTTTAATGGTAAACCAAGCCCCTCACCATGTCTCACACTCTCATATAGTCTTATGACAGCCTTTGAAATAAAACGGTTGGTAATTGTATTACTGACAATATCAATGGATTTTAAAACCGGAACCCCACCTTTAAGAAGAGTCCCCATTGACCTGGCAAATCTTACAATCTCTGTATTTCTGATAATTGTCCCAATAACAGGCATCTTAAGCTTAAGCTGATCCCATGATAGTCTCCCCGCACTTGTTCTCTTATAGGTGTAAAAGAGCAGATAAGGGACAAGTAAGAATAGTATAAATACCCACCAATAATTTCTAACAGTCTCACTTATCCTCATCAAAACCATCGTTGATAAGGGGATTGCCTGTCCCATCTCTGAGAATGTTGCCGCAAATTTCGGTATAACGAAGGTTAGCAGGATGATTATAGAAAATCCGCTGAAGATTGTAAGAATGGCAGGATATATCATAGCAGATATGATATAGTTTCTTAGTTCTCTAGACCTTGAAAGAAAATCACTCAATCTCCTGAGAGTTGCATCAAGAGTAGCACTTGCCTCTCCAGCCCTTATTAAGTTGATATAAAATGGTGGAAATACTATTGGAAAAACTTCCAGTGCATTAGAAACAGAGCTCCCTTTTTCAATAGAACCTAAGATATTTTCAAGCATTTTTTTAAATCTTTTTTTTCCTTCAATACTAATAAGTGTCTTAAGACTTCTATCAATCGGGATACCTGCTTTTAAGAGTCCTGACAGTTCTCTGGTAAAATTGATGACCTGCTGCTGCGGGACACGTTGGAAGAGAAATAGCAAAGGATTTTCTCTGCTCATTTTTTCAACAGTAGGTGACGCAACACTTATAGGGATATATCCGCGATTCTGAAGTATGGTTATGACAGACCTTTCCTCCTTTGCTTCCATAACCCCTTCAATAACCGTTCCGGTAATATCTGTGGCTTTATATTTAAAAAATGCCATAGTATAAGCTATAAAGTTATAAGGTTATAAAGTCGTTGAGATTTATGAATTTTTTACTTTATAAACTTAATATGTTTCTTTGCACCTTCAGATGCTACATAGGTATTATCCCACAGATAAATTAAAAAATCATCCCTCTTTATAGACAAAAGGGTCATGAGCGATATTCCTTTTTCTATATCCCACACCTTTATTCTATGGTCTTCACTGCCTGATACCAATCTCTTTCCATCGGAAGAAAAGACTAACATGTAAATGGAATCTGTATGTTCTGAAAGGGTACGTATCTTTTTTTTACTTGAAAGATCCCAGAGTTCCACAGTATTCACGCCATCACCGATTGCAAAGAGATGCCCGTCAGGAGAGAAAGCAATAGAATTTATAGCTGTTTTTTCACTGGAGAGCGTATAAAATGATTTCCCATCTATACTTATAAGCAGAACTGTATTGTCCTTTGTTACGATTGCTATATTCTTGCCATCTGGGGAAAATTTAGTGAGATGCACTATGCCATTATATCCTTTAAAAGTATCAACAGGGGATAACAGATTTATATCCCATACAATCATCTCTCCACCCCAGCCTGTTGAAATAAGAATGTTTCCATCAGGAGAAAAGTCAAGTGACTTTACCGGTTCGTTGTGCCCTCTAAGGATTGAGATGGAATCCTTTTTATAAACATCCCAGAGTCTTACTGTCCTATCCAGTCCACCTGATGCCACTATCCTTCCTTCTGGAGAAAAATCCATACATATAGGCCAATTTTCATGCCCCTTAAATTCAGCAATAGACTTTCTCTCCCTGCTTAAACCTTGCGAAAACAAGTTTTCAAAATCCCATATCTTCACTGTGTTATCCCTGTGTCCTGCTGCAAGCATCCTATTATCATCAGAGAGTGCTACAGCCTCAACAAACCCGTCCTGTTTTTCAAAGAAATTATTCAAAGAGCCATCTTCTATTATCTTGCCTCCACTCTCTGACTCTCTAATTACCCCTATGCTCCTGCTTCTTGAAATATCCCATATTTTAATCACTTTGTCCCAACTCCCTATAGTTAAGATTCTTCCATCACTGGTAAGGGATTGCAAATATAATTGTCTAATGTGGTTTTCAAAGGTATGAATCTTTATGCCTGTAGTGATATCCCAGAGTTTGATAGTTGTATCCCACCCTCCAGAAACTGCAACCTTTCCTTTTGGTGAAAAGTCCACAGAGTAAACTGCATGAGAATTATCATAGAGTTTCTGCATGATTATCTTTTTCTTTATATCCCATAAATGAACCTCAGGATAGGCACCGGCTGTTGCCAGAATCTCTCCATCTGAAGAGAATCTGAGACTGTATACAGGGTGAAAGCCCTTCTCATGTTCTTCAAAAAGGGTTTCAACAATTGTCATTTTTTTTATATCCCATAAATTTATATTTTCATCAGCCCCTCCCGATGCAAGGAATCTTCCATCTGGAGAAAATGCAACAGCATAAACCGCACCACTATGCCCTTCAAGAAATTGTGGAGTCATCTTTTTTACATCCCATATTCCGATAGTAGTGTCACCACTTGCAGAGGCTATGGATTCACCATCTGGTGAAAAGGCAACAGAAAAAACAGTTTCATTGTGGCCTGACAGTATAGCTATACACTCTCTCTTCTCAATGTCCCACAGTCTTATAGCCTTATCATCACCACCTGATGCAAGCAATCTACCATCAGGAGATATGGCAATTGAATTAATGGAACCTGTATGACCAGCAAGGGTGAACAGAGATGTTTTTGTTTTAAAACCCCAGAGTCTTATAGTTTTATCATCGCTCCCTGATGCAAGCAATCTACTATCAGGAGATATGGCAATTGAATTAACAGAACCTGTATGACCAGCAAGGGTCTTTAAAAGAGACATGTCATGGATATCCCATAATCTAATGGTTCTATCAAGTCCAGCTGAAGCGATGATATTACCATCAGATGAAAAGGATAAGGAACGAATAACCTTTTTATGCCCATCCTGTATAATCAGTTCAGAAGCGTAGATACTCGTACCAAGAAACAAAAAGAAAAAAATTAGGCAGGATAAAACAAAATGGATATTAAAACTACGAAGAATGCGAAGAAAATAAAAAAATATATAAAAATTTCTACAACTTATTCCTTTGTGGCCTTCGTATACTTCGTGGTTCAGAACAAAATTAAAACGAATGCTTTTTTTGATAATCATTTATCCATTTTTTCAAATTCCTTTTTGTATTTATAATTACCTTTCCTGTCAGCTGATGCATATCTCAACTTTATCATCTCAAGATTTATAAAAGTACCAGTCTCTTTAAGATGCACATATCCGCGCAAAATGCCTGATGAATCAGTCCACTTATCTTCAAATTCAAGATAGAGTTTCTTACCCTTTACTGTTTTTTCCAAATATCCCACAGGTCCCATGCCAAATCTTCTTTTTATCCCCTCAATCAACCCTTTACCGCCAACATCCACACCAATCAATCTGAGTTTCTTTTTCATGCTGAGAATATCAACTTCTATAGTATCTCCATCTACCACATCATGACAAACTGCAAAAACATAGTTGGGATTCTGCGAAGTGTCTTCTTCTGCTAATGCATGAGTAATGAAGAGGCAAAATGCAATAAGCAAAAAACCAGAAACCAGACATTTTGCTTTTTGTTTCTTGCATCCTTCTTTTTTATAGAGTGTTAAAATTTGAGAAATGTGTATCATATTATTTCTTTCCTTTCATGCCAGAAGATGGCAACTTCCCTTTTTCCAGCGGCAGTGTCCATAGATTCATGCCTCCTTTCAGGCTATATATATGTTTATACCTTGTTGTCAGCTTCATATTCCCGCAAAATATATTAGCCTCTCTTCCATTATTATCCACAACAACAGCAGTCTTGTTATTTTTCTTCCATTGTAAAGTATAATAATCCAATCTCTGCTGCAAAAAATTCTTATCTTTTGGTGAAATATGAATAGCACCAGGAATATGACCATTATTATAATCTTCATGTATTCTATAATCAACAATGACGACCTCATTTTTTTCTTTTTCCATCATCTGACGTAGCTTCTTTTGATCTATTTCTTCACATTTAATCTCCTTACCTACTGCCATAGATTCTCCATTCATAATCCAGAGAAAAGATAAGAATAATATTAGAATAGCTATTGTTCTCATAAGAAGACCTCCTCTTATATCAACAAACAACGAATAACGAGTTTTACTCATTGTTCATTGCTTGCTCTTTGCACACCTAAAGCCAACATCTATATCTCTATATGTAGGTGGCGAATATTTAATATTTGCCACCTTGACTTCTTCTGCGTTTGACCTAAAAGACCCGCCTCGTAATATTTTATAGCTACCTCCGTGAAAAGGGAGTTCAGCCTCTCCTACTTTTTTTTCATATTCACTATCTGTCCACTCCTTTACATTCCCAGCCATGTCATAAATCCCGTAAGGACTTTTGCCAGCCTCAAAACTTCCTGCAGGGGTCAACCTCTCAAAACCTGCCTCATCGCTGTTTAAAAGCTCACTCTTGAATATCTTTCCCCATGGATATTCAAATCCCTCATTCCCTCGAGCAGCCTTGTCCCATTCTTCTTTGGTAGGAAGACGCTTACTGATGGATTTGCAATACATAGCCGCCATATACCAATCCACATTTACAACAGGGTAGTTATCCTTCCCTTCATCATATACCCCCTTTTTCCAGTGGGGGGGCAGAGGAAGGTTAAGGTTCCCATCAAGAAATTTCTTATATTGAGCGTTAGTTACCTCATATTTATCTATATAGAACCTATCAACAAAAACCATTTCATCATATTTCTTGATTCCCTCCTTATTCCATACTTCTCTCCCCTTTTGATGCAATTTCAAATATAACTTAATGTTATTAATCTTTTTGTATATTACATCTTCCTTTGATAGATATTTTGCCGCCCTCTCAAGATAGCCAATGCCATCTTTGTATTGCCCCTTGTAAAAGCTTATCTCTGCGAGTTGCCTATATGCATTCGTATCCTGTGAATTTAGACGAATCGTCTCTTTATATTCTGTCTCTGCCTCGTCTATAAACCTGCCATGCTTATCGCTAATATATAGTGAGGCAAGACTGGAATGTGCCTTCCAATCATTTGGATTTTTTTCAACTGCCTCCTTTGCTTTAAGCATTGCAGCATCCCTCTCCTTCTTCTCCTTTGCAAGAGATATTAATTTCATGACCATGAGGTCATCAGGTTTAAACTTGAGAGCATTCTGCCATGCTGATATTGCCTCATCTATCTTGTCAATTGCTCTATATACTGCACCAATGGAGAAATATGTCCTGGAATCGGTTGAATTATATTTTACGGCAAGCTCAAATTCTTTAGCTGCCTTTTCATACTCCTTCTCCTTATAAAATTTCTGCCCTTCCTTATAATGCTTTGCCCATTTTTCTATATCCATAGATACATCACCCGTGCCTTTTTCCTTTTCAATCATCTTAAGCATATCCCATATAAATTTGTTTTCAGGCTCTATCTCAAGGGCACTACGCCAATAAAAGTGTGCTCTATGTTTTTTACCCACCTTATAATATGCCATACCCAGTGATTGCAGATTATCAATATCATCAGGCTTTATTGACATCACCTCTAAAAATTCCTGAGCTGCCTCCTCATTCTTTCCCATGGTCATATATGCAACACCTAATTTATGGCGTTCCTTCCATCTTGTCGGGTCTTCTTTAAGTAAATCCTTCAACCGCACTATTTCCTTCTCATGTTCTGCCTTTATTTTCTCGCTACTATCCACTTTCTTGTCTTCAGATTGACAACCTGAAAGAAGGACAACAAAAAACAAAACATAAACCACAGAGGACACAGACAATAAAAAAATTAAAATATTTTTTATCTCTATTTTATCTGTGTAAATCTGTATCCCATTTATGTACCTTTTTTCTGCTTTCTCTGTGTTTAAATCTTCCTTTTTCAATTGGCATCCTTTGCGCATCTAAATCCCATTGTCCTGTGCTTTTTCTCAGGCACAGCGAAATTTCTGCTTGTACATCTTGCGGTAAGATAACTTGTCAACCATGCTCCGCCCCTTATCACCCTGTTTTGCTCTCCAAATGTCTCTCTTTTGAGAGTTGAGGTTGGGTAAGGATTATACCAGGAAGCTGTCCATTCCATTGCATTACCTGACATATCATAAACACCATAAGAAGAGCGGTCTTCGGGAAATGAGCCTACAGCCTGCGACCATTTGAGTTCAAGCTCATGTGTATTAACAAAGGAAGTGATAAAAGAATTCCCAAAACTCCATCGCCTTCCATCACCACCACGACATGATTTCTCCCATTCTGCCTCTGTGGGAAGCCTCTTGTCTGCCCATTTGCAGTAGGCTTCAGCATCATACCATGTAACATTAACTACAGGATGATTATCCTCACCTGTTGGATAACTACCATTTCTCCAGTTATAGGGTGCATCTGGCGCCACACTATCTACAGGCGGCTCCCGTCCTGTTGCATCAAGAAATTTCTTGTATTGGGCATTTATAACCTCATATCTATCAATATAGAATCCCTTTACCATGACAATATGCAAGGGTATCTCGTCAACACCAACCTCCAAACCTATCCTTCCATCGCCGCCATCATCTCCATGCTCCAGCTTGCCCTTGCTTCCCATCTTAAATTCACCTTCCGGTATATATACCATCCCATCTATTTCTGAAGCTATGCCCCTGTTAAAGAAAATATAAACCACGAAGGACACGAAGATCACAGAGATTATAAATCCTAAAATTATTTTTTCCCTTGTCTTCTTCACGGTTAAAATCAGATTTTTGTTCATGCATAAATTATAAAATCTCTGGAACACAAATTACACAAATATACGAATGGCACGAATAAAAACTAAATTATTTTGCTTTATTAATTCGTGTAATTCGTCCATTAGTGCCATTCGTGTTTTAGTATTTGTTCTTTACCTTATATCCTTTGCGCATCTGAAACCTAACATTCTATGTCTTTTTTCAGGGGCAGTAATATTGCGATTTGAACACCTTGAGGATTGTAGGTCTATCAGCCACCCTCCTCCACGAATCACCTTCTCAAGCCCTCCAAAACCTATCTTCATTTCTGTTCCTGGATATGGCATATACTGCGACTCTGTCCATTCCATTATATTACCGGTCATATCAAAAACCTTATAGGGTGAAATATCCTTTGGAAAAGAACCAACCGCACCTGACCACTTCAAATTTGTTTCTCTCGTGTTAGCATATCCAGAAACCTCTTCATTCCCATAACTCCATTTTCTTCCATCATCTCCCCGACATGCCTTTTCCCATTCCTCTTCTGTGGGTAGCCTCCTTCCTTTCCACTCACAATATGCTTTTGCATCTTCAAAATCCACAAGAACAACCGGGTTATCCCCCTGCCCTTCAGGGTAGTTGTCCTCCTTCCAGTTGTATGTAGCCCCTTTATCAACCGGGTCAATAAGGAGAGATTTTCTGCTTGTTGCCTTCAGAAATTTTTTAAACTGTGCATTTGTAACCTCGTATTTATCTATATAAAACCCATCTATATAAACATTATGTGCTGGTGTCTCATCAATATCTATCGTTAATTCCACTTCTCTTCTCCCCTGCTCATCTTTTGGGATGTCAACACCCATTATAAATTCCCCGCCTGGTATGAATACCATGTCTTTTGGCATGCCGACAGCAAAAAAGAAATAATATATCAATATCAAGAGGATTAAAAATAAGCCTCCCCCTCCACAATAGATTAAAAACTTTCCACTGATAATATTTTTCAGTCTCATATTGTCTCCTTCACAATAACCTCAGGGATTTATTAGCCGTCATTATAACTTAAAATACCCACCTATGCAACTTTTACAAATCTATTTACAAATCTATTACAACCCTTCTTATTTCCTCTCTATACCGTATATTTTTGTCCTTTCTTTAACAGAGACCTTCTGTTCAAATATCGCAATGAGCCTTCTATCATGAGATGCTGCAATTCTTAATCCGCAACCACCGCAGGATTCATCTTCCATTTCTGCTCTTACTGCCTTCCCCCATCCTCTTTCTTTTATATAATCATTCCTATAAGTTTTAACAGTTTCTTCTTCCCACTGACACCATATCGCTATAATTTCATCATCGCCATTGAATATCACTGCTGGACCATAGGCATCCTTTCTGCCTGCATCAATAATCTCCGCCTTCCCCCAATTAGAAAAAGTGTCATCGTGAGCAATAGGATTGTTTTTTCCGTCACTGACATTATCACTAACACTATCCTTTACCTTTGCATGTATCCTTAAATTTCCATCAACCCATTGAGTAAATACCAAAACTATCCCACCTATTGAATTTATTGCAACCCTTATATGCTCCACATCTCCACCTCTTGCATCAATAATCTCAGGCTTACTCCAGCCGTCTTTATTCCTATATACTGCTGTATATCCCCTCTGATTCTCTCCATCCCATTTTACAAAAAATGCAAATACCTGCCCATTTTCATCACATACCACAGAAGGGGTATAGGCATCTCTGAATCTTGAATCTATCTTAGACGGGGTCTCAAATCGCTTAATATTGTAAGTATAATTTCCTGCATAAATCTTTTTTTTAATCTCAGGAAGAAAAAGCGGATTATATATTCCTGTAATACCTCTATTTACATAACCCCTCTTTTTATTCCAATCTTCATGTTTAACAGCAGTCTGTCCATCGGTTAGGCGAAGAGGTTTACCCCATATCTTATTTCCCTCCTCGTATTTATTTACATATACCTCAAGACCACTCCCCTCTTCCTTGTAATAAATCACATAGATATTTCCCTGATAATCAAAGGCAGGATAGGGAAAATATCCATTGCCATCACCACTATCAATTACCACTGCACCACGCCACCCCTCTCCCCTCCTGTATTGATTGGCAGAAATCCTGTATATACCTTTATGCTTCTGCTCAAAAACCACAACAACATTACCATCAGCATTATAAGTTATCTGATGTCCATCTGCATCTCCAGTTCCTGCATCAATTGCAACAGGTCCTTTCCATCCTTCAGTTTTGATAAAATGATTTGCATAGATACGATATATGCTTCCATCACTCTGCTTGAAGATGGCGATGGCATCACCGCTCTGGTTAAAGGCAACCCTTGATACATATGCATTCCTTGGTCCTGCATCAATGATAACAGGTCTCTGCCACCCGTTTTTATTAGATAAAAATTGGTTTGCATATATCCTTGAGAAGCCATCTGTATATTGCTCAAACACTGCTATGGCATTTCCATAAGGGTCAAAGGCAATATTCGTTCTGAAGGCATCACCTGTCCCTGCATCTATCAAGACAGGCTTCTGCCAAACAGAGGCATAAACATTAATAGTAAACAGTAGGCAGTAGGCAGTAAGCAGTAAGCAGAAAATTGTTCTATTTTTCCATAGTTTCATAGTTTTACTAATAATCTGTGAAATCTGCGTAATCTGCGGTTTCAGTATCTTTTTTGCTTAGTTTGTGGCTTATTTTGCATTAGGTTCAAATTCAAGAAAATACTGATATCTCAAAAAATCAAGCCGCCTGACAAGTCTGTAACCAGCATCTCTCATCTCTCTTATAGTCACTTCCTCCGAAATCTTATTATCAGGAGGGGGACCGAAGTCCATCTTCTTTTTATAAAATGCAACAATTACAACTCTTCCGCCTTTTTTCAAAATCTTTTTAATTTTATTCATATAATTAATTCTATCCTCAATATGATGATAGGTAAGACATATAAAGACCACATCAACACTACCGGGATCAAGGCCTGAGTCAGCCATTGTTGCTAATCGTGGTATATAATTTTTAAGATTTAATTTTTGCGCATCATCACCCATATATTTAACCAACTCAGGCTCAATATCCACTCCATAAGCCTTCCCTGTAGGCCCAACAGCCATGGCAAACCGCCTTGTAAAATAGCCTGACCCTGCCCCAATATCAGCGATCACATCACCATCTTTTAAGTTCATTTTTTCAATTACCTTATCTGGCTCTTGCCATTCATCACGCTTTGAATGTTCAAATATAGCAATCCAGTTTTCAGCTTTATCCATTTCATGTTTAGGAACAATCCCTCTCGGCAGATAATCATTGCGATACCCCTCTTTTATTTCATCAGCACTGCATACAGAAACAAGAGGCAAGAAACAAGAGGCAAGAAACAAGAGGCAAGAGGCAAGAGATTTTCTGCGGTTAACTTCTGGCTTCTGACTTCTGGCTTCTGACTTCTGGCTTCTGACTTCTATTATTTTTGCTGCCATGGTTCCTTTTTCAGTGGTCCTTTCAAGTTTTCCATACCACCTTTTAAATAATACATCTTATCCATTACACCACTTGCCCTCTTCTCAATCTTACAGCGATGCAATCCTTTCCACTCTGTATCATCTATAAACACTGCTATAGCATTATCTCTGATTACATCTATATAAATTGGTCTGAATCTAAAGTATCCCCTAAGCATGTCTTCAATTCCTCCAAAAACACCTTCTTTTCCGTATCCATTTATTGAATCAGGGATATGCCCGCCATTATAAAAATCGTTTGGATGACGCCAGTCTATTATATAAACCTTCTGTCCTCCCTCCATCATTTTTTTTATTTCATCCCCATCAAGACCTTCACACTGGACATCTTTAAAAGGCATCCTGACAGGTCCATTCCAGGCGTCTATTCCACCTTTTAAATAATAAATATCATTCACACCATAATCTTTTTTGAGCATCTCCTCACAAAAACTCTTTGTTGATTCTGTATCTTCACCAACCAGATAAACATCCTTCCCCTTCCACATTTCTACATTATGGATATATTTTACACTGAACATATCCCAATTAGTCTGCTTTACAAATGGAATGGATTTCCCTTTCACAGCCATTTCAAGAGGACGAATATCAAATATAAACATATTATCAAAGAGAAGTGGCTTATTCTCGTATCGTCTTTGCATTTCCTCTGCATCAATAGACATACATTCCTTTCTTCCCCTCTCTGTTGTAGGGATTGTAGAAATGGTAGGCAATACCCCCTTTTGCCCTACAATAACCTCTAAGATGGCTTTCTGTGAATCGCCAAGTTTTAATGCATTCTCCACAATCCTGGGATTATAAAGTGATGAACGATACCGATCCATTCCATAAACATTATTGCCGACTCTTACATTCAAGAGTTTATCGCCGTTTAAGGAAGAATTGTAATATCCTTCAGGGGTAATCACAATCCATTCTCCATTACTAAAACCTATAAACTGTGCAATCTCCCTCCCTGTATTAATATCCCAGTATTTGCTCGTCCCATCGCTGCTCCCTGATACCAGAAACTTTCCATATGGATTAAAAACAACTGATATTACCGAATCGGTATGCCCTTTGAGCGTTTTTATTGCATTGCCTGTTGCCACATCCCACAGAATTACAGTTTTATCAACACTTCCAGATGCTAAAAACCTTCCATCAGGACTGAAGGCAACTTTTGCAATATTATTAGTATGCCCTTTGAGCGTTTTTATTGCATTGCCTGTTGCCACATCCCACAGAATTACAGTTTTATCAACACTTCCAGATGCTAAAAACCTTCCATCAGGACTGAAGGCAACCGGCACAACCCAATCAGCATGTCCTGTGAAAGCCTTTATTACATTTCCTGTCGCAACATCCAAAAGAGTTACATTGTAATCGCCCCCCGAAGCTAAGGTTCTTCCATCAGGACTAAAGACAATTGATTTAACCCAATCGGCATGTCCTTTTAGTGTCCTTATGGCGCTCCCTGTTTCAATATCCCAAAAAATTATAGTGTTATGCCAACCTCTTGATGCGAGAATCTTTCCATCGGAGCTGATGGCAACCGATTCGACAGCAGAAGAATGCCCCTTGAGTATCTTTATCACGCTTCCTGCTGCTACATCCCACAGGATTATGGTCCTATCCAATCCTCCCGATACGAGAATCTTTCCATCAGGGCTAAAGACAATTCCAGTGACCCACTCATTATGTCCTTTTAGTGTTTTTATGACGCTTCCTGCTGCCACATCCCACAACAGTATGTTATCATAACTTACCGATGCCAGAATCCGCCCGTCTGGACTAAAGGCGTGTGATTTTGAATAAAAATTATCTCCTTTAAGTGTTTTTATGTAGCCGCCCGTTTTTGCATTCCATAGTACTATTGTATTATCCAGCCCTCCCGATGCAAGAGTTCTTCCATCAGGACTAAAGGCAACTGAGCTGATATAGTCAGTTTGTTTTTTGAATGTTTTTATGACACTGCCTGTTTCTATATCCCAGAGAATTATAGTTTTATCAATACCCCCCGATGAGAGAACCTTTCCATCAGGACTAAAGGCAACTGACAACACCATATCATCATGTCCTTTAAGCATCTTTACGGTGCGGCCTGTTTCTATATTCCACAGGGTTATACTTTTATCAATACCTGATGCTATATCCTTTCCATCAGGGCTAAAGGCAACTGATTTTACATGACCTGCATGTCCTTCAATTTTCCGTATCTCCATACCTGTAGATATTTCCCATAGTCTTATGGTTTTATCCTGACTCCCCGATGCAAGAGTCCTTCCATCAGGACTAAAAGCAACTGAATCAATATAATCATTATGCCCTTTAAGTGTTTTTACAGCACTCCCTATAGCAATGTCCCACAGGATTATAGTTTTATCCCAACTCCCTGATGCCAGAATTTTTCCATCAGGACTAAAAGCAACTGACTTAACAGATGATGCATGCCCTATAAGTGTTTTTATGATACTGCCTGTATTAATATCCCACAGGATTACAGTTTTATCTCTACCACCCGATGCCAGAATTTTTCCATCAGGACTAAAAGCAACTGAATTGACATCATTGGTATGCCCTTCAATTTTTCGTATCTCCCTCCCTGTGTAGGCATCCCAAAGGACGAGGATTTTATCCTTACCTCCTGATAATATATATTTTCCATCAAGGGAAAATGCTACAGATAGAACCGATTCTGCATGCCCCATCTGCACAAATATCTCAGGCATTTCAGAGGCGAAGAGAGGACTTGAGATAATCGCAATGCCAAAAGACACCACCAATATTTTATAAGTATCCCAAAACCTTTGCATGCCTATATTCATATAGAAATTATAAAATTTGCCACGGAGGCACATAGAATCAAAAACAAGAATTTAAGAGGCTATAAAGCGGAGATTTCTCAACTTCTTAATATTTTATTATTAGTCTGTGTAAGCTTGTGACTAAACACTTTTTCATTTTTTTCTCTGCCTGGTTAATCAAGTTTTTGTTCTTTCACGGAGGCTGCGAGCCGAAACCCGCTGCCATCTGCCCGCTTATCAGGCTCACGCTCGGCACGGACAGATGTCCGCAAGCGATGCGGAGCGTTATACCATGAACCGCCGCGTAAGACACGAATTCCATTATCGGCGCCTTTGGGGTTATCCTTTGGGCTATTGCTGTAATATTTCTCATCAAACCAGTCAGAACACCACTCCCATACATTCCCTGCCATGTCATATAATCCTAATCCATTAGATTTTTTCTGACCTACCGGATGAGTTTTGCTTCCAGAGTTTTTATTGTACCACGCATAATCCATAAGTTCTGATTCGTTATTTGTACCTGCCCATTTTTCTACTTTACCACCGCTCCTCGCTGCATATTCCCATTCTGCTTCTGTCGGCAAGCGATACCTTTTACCTGTCTTATTTGACAACCACTCTATATAGACTACTGCATCCCTCCATGATACACAGGATACAGGATGATTATTACCCTGTGAGAAACTAGGATTACGCCAGCTCTTGCTTCTGTCCTTTTTCCATTCTCTTCCTGTATCCTTTTTCCATTCTCCTCCTCCATAAACAGAACAACCATCTCCAATTTCACCTTCTGTCATATATCCTGTAGTGTTCACAAATTCCCTAAATTCACTCACTGTTAGTTCATACTTCCCTATATAAAAATCATCCACACATACCTCATGCACAGGTTTTTCATCACTATCTCCATCTCCAAAAATATCACCTAACTGAAAACACCCGCCTTTGACAAAGACCATATCTTCTCCATTTACGGCCTGAGGGAAAATAAAGTAGAAAAAAATTATCAGTACAAATTTTCCACATCTCTTCATTACACTGCCTATTTGTGATTAGTTGTTATTTGTCAGTGGTCAGTCAATTAATACCGTCCCTCAAATCTCCCTTTTTCAATCTTCCCTTTCCATACTTTCATATTTCCCTTAAGGACATACATATTGTTATATCCAACCGCCCATTTCAAAGCCCTGCATCTATGCACTGTTTCTGCCTCTGTATATCCCACAAAGACCACGGCACCATCTTCCTTCACCGCCCTTGAGAATATACCCGTTAAACACAGATTTTCCCGATTGAATGCACCCTCACCTACTGCACCTGGTATATGTCCCTTCTCGTAATCTATTAGAGAACGAATATCAACAAATTCAACCTTTCTTTCTGAATTTTTTACCCCTGATACTTCTTCCAAATCTATCTCCTCACAATTCACATCCTCAAACTTTCCAGCGATAACAGAACCATCCCACTTATTCATGCCGCCTTTTAAAACATAAATATCATCAATTGGATAATTTTTTTTAATCATAGCCTTGCAGAAATTCTCTGTTGATTCTGTATCTTCTCCTACCAAATAAACATCCTTCCCTTTCCATACTTCTATATCATAGACAAGCTCATTTTCAATAGATTCATAAGTAATCCCCATAGACATCGGGATCCTTTTACCCTTATTGGCTATCTTATAAGGGCGAATATCAAATATGAACATATCATTTAAGAGAATTGCTCTGTCTTCATATCTCCTTTTCATTTCTTCAGGCTCTATGAGGATACATTCAGATGCCTCTGATGATGAATAAACAAAAACCTGATTAACCACGAAGAACACGAAGGACACAAAGAAAAAAATAGAAGTTTTAAATAATATTTTTTTCATATTACACCTCCCTAAATAGTATCAAAGAATCAAAGTGTCATAGTGTCAAAGTTTTTTAACTCTGACACTTTGATATATGATATTCTGATATTTTTAATTCATTAAATAACCTGTGTTAATCTGTGTTTACCTGTGGTTTCACGCATTATTTGGTCTTAAAATCTGTGTAATCTGCGTTAATAATAATGTAATATCTTCCAATTTCAAGGGTTTTATTTCACCACTGCTGACCCTCCTTATAAGTGTATATTCCTTTTTTTCAGAATCTGGATATTGATAAACCTCAACAACACCTTCCTGAAGATTTACTATCCAAACTTCTAAAACCTTTGCTCCAGCATATAGGGGCAATTTCGTCTTCCTATCGTATTTTAATGAACCATCTGCAACTTCTATGATTAGAAGAACATCATTTTCGGGATTGGGATACTCATTCGCATAAAAGTCATCTTTAAACTTAAGGATGGTTATATCAGGATAAACTTCTATGTATTCACCAAGTCTTATCCCATCCTGAATGCCTACAATAAATTTGTCACCAGCCTGTTTACTAAAGAACATCCCTAACCTCTTAACCACTGCCATGTGTCTCAGTCCTATCGGTGTCATCTCATACATCCTTCCCTCTATAAGCTCAACTCTATCATCCTCTTTCATTATCCCTACATCTAAAAATTTATGAAAGGTCTGGGTATCTATCTTTACCTCAAGTTCTGTATCTTCTGACAAATACTTTTTACTCGTTATAGTGGTCATTTTCCCCTCTCTATTTAAGTCTCTCCTTAACTTTCTTTTTCAATATTTCCAGATAATCTTTTTTTACTTCACCTTCCCATGTTTTCATTCCGCCGCGAAGCACATAAATATCTTTATATCCCCACGAAAAATATTTTACATATCTGCAATCCCTCATAGCTTGAAATTCATTAGGATAAACATATACAACAGTAGTATTCTCCTGCTCCCATTTTTTACTCCTCTCCTGCTTTTGTAAGCGAGATTTTATTGAAGGCCGCATCATGCTGCCCCCTCGTCTGTCCTCAAATCTTGCACCTGGGATATGTCCCTCATGATACTCATCTGCCTGACGCTGGTCAATTATTTCAACATTTTTATTGGCTTTCATTATATTTATAAGTTCCCGCGAGGTAATTATTCTACATTCACTTTTTGTAAAATCATCTAAAACAGGACCATCCCATTTCTCCATCCCACCTTTTAATATGTAGATATTACGAATCCCATAATCTTTTTTCATCATATCCCTGCATACACTTTCCGCAGACTCTGTATTCTCCCCAATCAAAATAATATCCTTACCAATAAACTCCCCTCCCTTACCAACCAGTTCCTTTTCAATATCTTCAACAGATGCCCATATAGTCCATGGGATACGCCTCCTGTCAGTACTAAGGTCAAACTTACGCTTACCATCAATATCATACCTTGGAGTAACATCAAATATAAGCATATTGCGTATAGACTTATTTCCTATATATCTTTTCAGCACCGCCGGCTCCAGTAGTGTGCATCCCGCCGCATTTACATTATCTGCAAGAAGCAAGAGCATAGAGAAAGCCACAGAGGCACTGAGACACAGAGATTTTAAAAACGGTTTAATCTGTTTATTTCTCTGTGCCTCTGTGTCTCTGTGGTTAAGATTAATTATTTTTCTGTTCATGGTAAATCCTTAAAGGGACTTTGCAACCCTAAACCCAAGTCCGTCGCATATACTATACGGTATATCACTGCCGCGATAGAATGTCCTTACTACCTGTGAAGAAACGCTCCATGGACCACTGCGCATTGATTTAGCATGGCTGGGACTTGTATTTAAAGGATTAATTTTAGGACTTCTATCGTAATAATCAACCTCATACCAATCTTCTACCCATTCCCACACATTGCCGCTCATATCATATATGCCTAATCCATTGGGTTTTTTCTGGCCTACGGGATGCGTTTTGCCGCCGGAGTTTTTATCATACCATGCATAATCTGAAAGCTCTGATTCATTATTCGTCCCTGCCCATTTTTCTGCCTTACCGCCGCTCCTCGCTGCATATTCCCATTCAGCCTCTGTGAGTAAACGGTATTTACCATCAAATTTTTTATTCAACCATTTTATAAATTCCTGTGTGTCATTATAGCTTATACAGACTGCAGGGTGTCTATCTGTCTGAGGGAAATCTACCTTTTTCCAGCTAAAATCCATCTTCTTTCTCCATTTGTAACCCACTTTCCCGAAACAACCCATTTTTTGCGCATCAGTAACATAACCTGTCTCACTAAAAAAATTTTCAAACTCACTCCTTGTAATTTCATACTTGCCAATATAAAAATCATCCACACAGACCTCATGGACAGGCACTTCATCATTAAACTCCCCCTCATTGCCATCTCCAAATAGACTGCTCCCTTTATTATAAACAGGAATTTTCTTATTATTCTCCTCATCTGCAAATATATTCCCCATCTGAAAACACCCGCCTTTAACAAAGACCAATTCTATAGGTGCTTCTGCATCCTTTCCTTCATCACCGGTAACCACTAAGGGAAATGACATAATAAGCCACAGAGACACAGAGGCACAGAGAAAAACAAAAAAGACTAAGGAGAAAGGGAGAAGATGAAGAGATGGAGAAAAAGCAATAAAAAATAACTTTTTTGCTTCTCCATTTCTTTTCCTTTCAGCATTTCTCCTTATTTCCTCTGTGTCTCCGTGCCTCTGTGGCAAATTTTTATAATTTCCTTTACTTGAATAACCAAATGACAACATATTATTACCCTGCGTCTTTTGCACATCTGAATCCATAACGGTGGCTATGATTATTTTCAGTAGGTTTAACAGGATGCCTGTGAGCCACACGGGAAAATGGTATTGACGGTGCGCCCCATGTGCCGCCCTTCATGACCTTATACCCCTTACCAAATTGAGGCCTTTCAAGTTTGCTCCCAGGATATGCTTCATACCATGAAGATGTCCACTCCATCAGATTACCTGCCATATCATAAACACCATAAGGGCTCATATCGGCTGTAAAACTCCCTCCTTGCACAGTCCTATTTTCTTTAGATTCTATAGTGTTTGCCATCCCTGTTTCAAACTTATTACCCCATGGCCAAATTCTTCCATCACTGCCCCTTGCTGCCTTCTCCCACTCATTTTCAGTAGGAAGTCTTTTCCCCATTGATTTACAGTAAGCCTCTGCCTCCATATAGCTCACATCAGCCATAGGAAAATCATCATCTGCTATTGGAACCCTCATCTTTTTCATTCTCGCCCTCTCACCTGTCAACCCTCCGACAAGAAGAATTGAAGGTGAATTCACCGTCCACTCCGCAAATTTTCTTTCTTCTTCACCTGGTCCCTTTGCAAATTTTCTATACGCCCCTACTGTAACCTCATATTTATCTATGTAAAATGCCTTAAGATAGACCTCCCTCTGGGGAATCTCATCTACACCCAAATCAACACCAACTCTGCCATCATCTTCCTTGCTCCCCATTAAAAACTTTCCTTCGGGTATAAGAACCATCTCATTGCTCTTTTCATAAACACCGGCTCCTCCTCCTGTCCAGCCCAGCGATGGGAAAAACATGACACAAAACGCAAGTAACAAGAGCAAGAAGCAATGAGCAATGAGCAATGAGCAATGAGTAGCCGTAGGCTTTAGCCTGCAGAGGCAAAAGGTCTGTTTTCTGTCCTCTGTCTTCTGTCTTCTGATTTTTATATTCATAGTAAATCCCTCCATAAAAATTGACTATTGAATACTGAATATTGAATATTAAATTTTCCACCTGTTAATCTTCAATCTTCAATAGTCAATCTTCAATCTTCATTTCAGATACAACAGCCATATATTAAAGCGGCTGAAATCCCCTGAGCGGTTTGTAACATAAGCTATTTTCTTTCCATCAGGGCTCCATGATGGAAACCAGTCTATCTGCTCTTCCCCGTTAATCATCACCTTCTCACCGCTATCAACATCCGCTATCCAGATGTTGTAATCCGTCCAATATATCGGGGCAAACTGTTTACCTGCCTTTTTTGAATAGGCTATTTTTCTGCCATCTGGGCTGAAGACCGGTGTCCAGTAGAGAGAATCCTCTGTCATAACAGGAGTAAGACCATTACCATCACTATTAATAGTCCATATACCTATGCTACCTTTCATATCCAGTTCAAATGTAATTCTGTCACCGCGAGGGCTATAATTTATACGATAAAGAAATTTATTAAATGGATAGATACCACCTGCACCTATTGATAGCGGATTAGAAGTATTTATATTTCGCCTGTCACTGATAAGTTCAATATTAGTTTTCTTATTTAATCTGGAGCCAAGAAGTAAAGCGTCCTTAATGGATGCAATATTTTTAAGACTCCCCTCAGCGATATTATATCCCCATATTTCAGGGGCTTGTTCATTACCTTCAGACACAAAGACAATCTCTTTCCCATCAGGTTTCCATGCCGGGTAAGAAAGAACAGAAATCTCATTTGTAATTTGTCTCCCACCACTCCCATCACTATTCATTACCCATATATCGTATTGAAGATTGAAGATTGAAGATTGAAGATTATTCTCTTTTCTTGATGCTTGACTATCTGTCTTCTGTCTTCTGTCTTCTGTCCTCTTGAGATAGGCTATCTCTTTCCCATCAGGGCTATATACCGGAGCCAACTCATCATCATCCCCCTTTGTTAGCTGTTCCAGCTTTGCATCATCAAACTCTGATTTGCAATCCGCAATCCGCAATCCGCAATCCGCAATCCAAAGTCTCCATATATCCCAATTACCTCTCCTGTTAGAGGCAAATATTATACCCTTGCCGTCCGGGGCAAAGCTCGGGGTGATGTCATCCCAATCCCCACCGGTAAGGTCTTTTTCCCTGAGAAGAGAATACTCAGAAAGCGGTGTTTCGGTGATTGGTAATTTTTCAATAACTTCATCATCTAATGACAAGATACTGATACGACTCCCCGCTTTGTCCTTATTCCATCTGCTCAATATCATCTTTTTACCATCAGGATGCCATGAGATGTGATAGTAGTTAATTCCTTCTATAACATCTACGGACTTGAACAACCTCATACTCGGTCCTGTCTCAAATATATTTTTTGCAATCTGCCTCCTGCCGCTTCCATCCTTGTTCATCAACCACATATCAAATGACCTTTCCCTATATGATATCTCTTTAAACTCAAATCCCTTCCGTGCCTTGCTATAAGTCTTAGCCCCTCCTTCTATGGCAACATAGGCAATCCTTTTTCCATCAGGGCTACAGGATGGTGAAAACTCTATTGTATCGTCAAAAGTAAGACGATTATATATCTTCCCTTCTCTGTCTATTGTCCAGAGATTGCTATTACCAAGTCTCGTGGTGGAAAAAATAATATCCTTTCCATCCCGACAAACCGCAGGAAAGGAATCTCCATTTCCACCTGAAGTCAATCTTTTCAGATTTTTGCCATCAGTATCCATAATAAATACACTATCCGTTCCAAAATATCTTCCTATGAAAATCACATTTTTACCATCAGAGGTAACAATCGGAAAGAACTCTTTCTGGTTGTCCTTTGTCAGACGGGTAAGCCCTGAACCATTAATTTTCATTGACCATATATCCCACAACCCATCTTCCAAATTTGAAATAAAAACAACCTTTTCTCCATCAGGTGTAAAAGTAGGCTGGAGATACATTGCACTCTTATCTGTTATCTGCCGTCTGTTATTTCCATCGGCATCCATAATCCACAGGTGCATATCGGTGAAATAACTTCCGTCCAATGGCTTGGAGGAGAAAACAATCTGCTTTCCATCACGGCTGAACTCAGGGTAAAAATCTACTGCCTCTCCTGAGGTAATATCTGTGATGGAATATGGAAGTTCCTCTTCCAGTACAAGTGCCAGTGTCGGTGACAGGAAGCAAGATGTAAGAAAAAAACACAGAGGCACGGAGACACGGAGAAAAACATTAATGGGCTTAAAAACAAAAAATATTCCTCTGTGCCTCTGTGTCTCTGTGGTTAATATTAGGTTTTTGTTCATTTTAATCAACCTCCCTCATTTCAAATACAGCATCCATATATTATAATGCTTAAACTCACCTGAACGATTGGTAACATAAGCAATTTTTTTGCCATCAGGACTGAAGACAGGATTCCAGTCTGTCTGCTCCTCTCCATTAATCGGCATCTCCTCGCCTGTTTCGGCATCTGCAACCCAGATATTATAATTCACTTCATTATAGGAGCTTAAATCTAATTTTCTGCGGGCATATACAATCTTTTTGTTATCAGGGCTGAAAACAGGATTCAAATGAGGACCATCCTTTTTAGTAATACGGTTTAGTCCTGTCCCATCCCTCTTTACCGACCATATATCAATATTGCCGGTCTTATTAGACTCAAATATAATTCTGTCGCCTGCAGCGCTATAATCAACCCTATAAAGAAATTCACTCAGTGGATAAGGAACATCAATCGTTTCACCCTTTGTAAATGGAGTTAATCCCCCCATCCCTAATTTTATATTCGGAAATAATTCCTTCATCTTTGCTATCTCCTGAGGGGTAAATTCCTCTTTCTCTCCCTCCTTTGTAAATGGAAACATCACAGGATTGGGTTTTTCAGTATCCCATATAGAAACAACCGCCTGAGGAGATTGTCCCCTTTTGTCAAGGGAAAGCAATCGTATCTCTGGTCCGCTATCTCCCTTTACCACAAAGGCAATCTCTTTACCATTAGGATGCCAGGCAGGATAGGATAGAACAGGGATACCATTTGTAATCTGTCTCGTCCCACTCCCATCAGCTTTCATTACCCATATATCGTAGCTGGAAGCTATAGAAGTTGAGAGGTTGAGAGGTTGAGAGGTTGAGAGGTTTTTCTCATCTTCCCATCTTCCTATCTTCTCAACTTCTGGCTTCTGTCTTCTGTTTTCTGTCTTCTTGAGATAGGCTATCTCCTTCCCATCAGGGCTATATACTGGAGCAACTTCATCACCTGCATCTTTTGTTATCTGCCGCAATCCTTCACCATCAACACCTATGCTCAAGATATCCCAGTTCCCTTTCCTGTTGGAAGCAAAGGTTATTGTTTTACCATCGGGGCTGAATGATGGTCCAAAGTCATCATATTTTCCGCCGCCTGTAAGTTCTTTCTCTCCAATGAGAGTATATTCAGGAAGGGTTTCTTTTTCTTCGGGCAATTCCTCAGCCGCCTTATTAATATCCTTTCCAAAGTCAAGCATTGTCAAATAACTCTCTTTTTTATCAGGCTCCCATGTAGTTAAAGCAAGCTTTGTTCCATCAGGATGCCATGAAACATGGTAATATCCCGCCTCAGTGAGGTCATTATAATCAAACCTTAATCCCCATGCCCCCTTTGACAGATATTTTGTCAATTTCTTTTTATGCCTGCCGTCCCTATCCATGAGCCACACATCAAAGACGCCTCCCTTGTTGGTAATATAAGAAACCTTTGTTCCATCCGGACTCCATGCAGGATAAAACTCAGGATAATCCTCATAAGTCAATCTCCTATAATTTTTCCCCGAGCTGTCTATTGACCATATATCTCCATTGCCCTGTCTCGTGCTTTTAAAGACAATCTCTTTACCATCAGGGGAAACCATAGGAAAGTCATCTCCAAAACCTCCTGATGTTATTCTCCTTATATTTCCGCTTTCCATATCCTTATACCATACACTTCCATGTGATTTTTTATAGATTATGAAAATCATCCCTTTGCCATCAGGTGTAGGAAAAGGATAGTGAGACCTTTCCCATAAGCCAGTATTTCCTTCAGTCTCTGTAATCCTGGCAAGGTTTGAGCCATTTATATCTACAGACCATATATCCCACCTGCCGTTTCTGCGATTTGAGACAAAAAATATCTTTTCCCCGTCTGCTGTCCATTTTGGGGCAAAATCCTGAAATTCTCCGGATGTTAATTGCCTCCTATTCTTGCCATCAGAATCCATAAGCCATAGATTCAAATAATAAGGTGTCTTATGCCAGAACTCACCTTTTTTCTTAGAATCAGTATTGTCTATTTTTGATATAAACACAATCTGTCTTCCATCAGGACTGAATTCAGGATGATAATCAATAGAACTGCCGTCAGTAATTCTCCTGACAGCATAAGGAACATTAACATCTTCAGGGACCGGGACGACCTTCTTTGTTTTTAATATCTCCTCCGTCATGTGATTAGGTCTTCCCTCTGATGCCGCAAAGACATCGCCTGCAAGAAGCAAGATGCAAGAGAAAGCCACAGAGGAACTGAGACACAGAGACTTCTTAATGTATAGGAAATTATAAAAACACAGAGGCACGGAGACACGGAGAAAAACATTAATGAGTTTAAAAACAAAAAATATTCCTCTGTGCCTCTGTGTCTCTGTGGTTAATATTAGGTTTTTATTCATTTTAATCATCCTCCCTTATTTCAAATACAGCAGCCATATACTATTATGCTTAAAATCTCCCGACCTATTGGTAACATAAGCAATTTTCTTTCCATCAGGACTCCACACAGGATTCCAGTCTGTCTGCTCCTCAGCTGTAAGCGCCTCTTCTTTACCTGTACTCATATCTGCCAGCCATATATTATAATTAGAGGCAGGCCAGAAAGGAGGTCCTAAGTTTGAGGCAAATTTCTCTGTTGCATAAGCTATCATTTTTCCATCAGGACTAAAGACTGGATTCCAGTGAGGCTCATTGCCTTTTGTAATTTTACTCATATTGCTTCCATCACTATTCATTACCCATATTTCCACATTGCCAGATAGATTTGATTCAAATGTAAGCTTATCGCCTTTCCTGTTATAATCAATACGGTAAAGGAATAGCTCATTGAAAGGGTAATATTTCCCTTTGGCTCCTGTCTGCTGTTGCACAGGCAGGCTCTTCTGACTCTCCGACTTTCCATCCCAGATAATAGCGACCTTCTTACTACTATTAAGATTAACATCATATCTCAATATTCCAATCCCCTCATTTCCTTTTGATACAAATGCAATCTCTTTACCGTCAGGACTCCATACAGGATAGGATAAAATAGGAATATTTTTTGTAACCTTACTCATACCACTTCCATCACTTTTCATTACCCACAGGTCATAAGTAGAAACAACAGAAGTTGAGAAATTGAGAGGTTGAGAGGTTGTGCTTTTCAGTTTCTCATCTTCTAAACTTCTTATCTTCTTATCTTCTGTCTTTTTGAGGAAGGCTATCTCCTTTCCATCAGGACTGAAGACAGGGGTAATATCATCATCAGTTTCATTTGTTATTTGTTTTAATCCTTCACCATCCGCTCCTATACTCCAGATATCCCAATTACCTGTTCTGTTTGATGAAAAGACTATCGCATTGCCATCAGGACTGAAGGATGGACCAAAATCCTCCCATTCCCCCTTAGTAAGCTCCCTCTCTCCGAGCAGGGTGTATTGAAGAACTGGCCCCTCATTCAAGACAGGCAGTCTATTTAGGGTATCTCTATCAAATTCAATTATACTTATGTAACTCCCCTTTTGTTCCTTCTCCCAAGTGGTCAGTGCGAGCTTTGTGCCATCAGGGTGCCATGAGAGATGATAATAACTGATGAAGTCTAATGGCTTTCTCAAGTTAAATCTTGAATCCCAGATTCCTCCTGATATATTTTTTGTTAACTGTCTTTTATTGCTCCCATCTCTATCCATAACCCATATCTCAAGAGGGTCATTTTTCGTATCACCTACAGTATCAAAGGATGCATGCTCTCTCCTTGAAATATAAGCGATTTTTGTTCCATCAGGACTCCAGTTGGGAAAAAATTCCAATACCTTCCCATAGGTCAATCTTTTGTAATCTCTGCCCTCCATATCTATTGTCCAGAGACTCCCGCCGATAAGCCTCATGCTCGCAAATATAATCTCTGTTCCATCAGGATGCATAGATGGATACCAATCACCCTTGCCTCCGGAGGTCAATCTCCTTGCATTTTTTCCATCCATATCCATAATCCAGACACTCTCTGTAATATAACCTGCTTCACTATGTGTTGGTGTGCTGAAAAATAAAATATGTTTTCCATCCTGTGTTGCCCTTGGAGAGTAATCTTTATCCTGATTATCTGTAAGACGGGTAAGGCTTGAGCCATCCGTTTTTATAGACCATATATCCCACTGCCCTCCCCTGTTTGAGACAAACAATATCTTCTCGCCATCAGGGGTAAAGGAAGGGTAACAATCTATTACTTTACCAGAGGTTAGTGGTCGCCTGTTATTACTATTAGAATCTATTAGCCATAAGTTCACATAATAGGGGCTAATATTCCAGAATTCCTTATCATCTTTACCTATATCCACTTTAGATGCGAATACAATTTCCTTACCATCAGGGCTAAAATCAGGATGAAAATCTACCTGTGCCCCATTGGTAATATTTTTTATGTTATATGGAAGCTCCTGTGCATGTGACAGTGTTGGCAACAAGAAGCAAGATGTAAGAAAAAAACACAGAGGCACGGAGACACGGAGAAAAACATTAATGGGCTTAAAAACAAAAAATATTCCTCTGTGCCTCTGTGTCTCTGTGGTTAATATTAGGTTTTTATTCATTTTAATCATCCTCCTTCATTTCAAATACAGCATCCAGATGCCGAAATGTTTAAAACCATCCGCCCTGTTAGTGACATAGGCAATTTTTTTGCCGTCAGGACTCCACACAGGATTCCAATCAATTTGCTCTTCACCTGTAATGAGCATCTCTTTCTGTGCCTCTGTGTCGGCTACCCAGATATTGTAATTCCTCCAGTTATGAAGTCCAGCTTCATTTCCCAATTTATCTGTTGTATAAGCTATCATCTTCCCATCAGGACTCCATACAGGATTCCAGTGTGGGCTATCCCCTTTTGTAATGCTGGCAAGATTAGTTCCATCAGTCCTCATCGTCCATATTTCTACATTTCCCGAACTATTAGATTCAAAGGTGATCTTATCACCAGCAGGATTATAACCTATGCGATAGAGAGATAACCCTCCGTCTCCCTTCTTTGTTAAGGGGGAATAAGGAAGTTGTTCGCCTTTACTTGTTACCACGCTCTGCATGGCAACAATAAGCCTTTGTATTTTAGAATTTTCAAGGTCATAACTCCATATATTAGTTCCATCTTCCTCTCTAATAACAAAAGCAATCTTTCTGCCATTTGGATGCCATGCAGGATAGGATATAACAGGAACACCTTTTGTAATCTGCTTCGCACCACTCCCATCAATATTCATCACCCACAATGAAAATTGACGATTGACGATTGACGATTGATGATTTTCTTTAAGGAAGGCTATTTCCTTACCATCGGGACTATATACTGGAGCCAACTCATCATCATCCCCTTTTGTAAGTTGCCTTAAGTTTTCTCCATTGAATTCCATACTCCATATATCCCAGCTACCGCTCCTGTTGGATGAAAAGGCAATGGAACCGCCATCTGGACTAAAGGCTGGACCAAAATCTTCCCATTCACCTACAGTTAATTCTTTTTCTCCTATTAATGTCCATTCAGGAATAGGTGTTCTGTCCGCCTCTATTTTATCCAATATTCCTTTATCAAACTCAATGACAGATATGAATGTCTTCTGTCCTCTGTCTTCTGTCCTCTGTCTTCTGTCTTCATCCCCCCATTCTGTAAATAGAATCTTTGTCCCATCAGGATGCCATGAGAGATGGTAATAGCCTGCAGTTTCCATTATCTTAATTGCCGAGAATCTGTTCCCCCAATTTTTATCTGATAACCCTTTTGTCAGACGCCTCTTATTTTTCCCATCCCTATCCATAATCCAGACATCAAATTCTCCACCCTGATTGGTTACATAGGCAACCCTTGAGCCATCAGGACTCCATGCAGGGGAAAACTCTGGCAGGTCAGTATAGGTCAAACGATGGTATCTCTTTTCTGCTGAATCTATCGTCCATATATCACCATTGCCAAGTCTTGTGCTTACAAATACAATCTCCTTGCCGTCAGGATTCATAGCAGGGAACCAATCTCCTGTCCCTCCTGATGTCAATCTTCTCTCATTTTCGCCATTCATATCCATAATCCAGACGCTGTGATCACCACCTGCCGTAGAAATATAAAGTATGTTTTTACCATCGGATGTAGGGCGTGGAGAATATTCATTTCTGCTCCACTTTGTAAGACGGGTAAGGTCAGAACCGTCAGGTTTAACAGACCAGATATCCCATCCTTCCTTAACCCTATTTGAGGCAAAGATAATCCTCTCTCCATCCGGTGTCCAAACAGGAGATGTATCAGCTGTATTACCTGAAGTCAACTGTTTCATATTCTTTCCATCCGCATCCATAATATAGAGATTGGTAGAACTCCCCTGTTTTCTAACAAAGATAATCTTCTCACCATCAGGACTAAACTCTGCATAGTAATCTTCTCTATCTCCATCGGTAAGTTTTTTTATAGTATAAGTGTCAGTGTCAGTGTGAATGTTAGCATTAAAGGATACTGCAAATATCCTATTTGTCCTTCTTGTTTTATCGCCGTCAGAGACGGCTGCTACTTCTGTTATCTGCCCTCTGTCTTCTGTCCTCTGTCTTCTGTCCTCTGTCTTCTGTCCTCTGTCTTCTGAATAATCACCTTCCTGTTCAAATATAGCAATAACACTTCCATCAGGACCAGATGCAATCCTCACTCCGCATGTCTCACCATCTTGATTCTCAAGCCTCTCTGCCCTGCCCCATCCTATCTCCTTCCTATAAATATTTATATATGATTTAACATTAGCCTTTTCCCACTGACACCAGACTGTAATAATCTCACCGCTATTGGTAAATATAATGCTGGGATTGTAGGCATCTTTATTACCTGCATCTATAATCTCTGCATTACTCCAACCTGAAGATGGTTTATATATTCTTGCATGTATTCTTAAACTGGTGACTGGTGACTGATGACTGATGACTTTAGTATCCACCCACTGTGTCCATACTATTGCCATCTCACCTCTTGAATTTATCGCGCCCCTTATATGTTCCACATTACCATTTCCTGAATCAATCTCCAGCGGCTTACCCCATCTGCCATTTCTGTAATCAGCCGCATAGGCGCTTAAATACTCTCCATCCCATCTCACAAATAATGCAGTCAAGCCGCCGTTCCCATTGGATAGGAGGGTTGGTCTATATGCATCTCTGAACCTCGCATCAAGCTTTGAAGGTGTCTCCCATCGAGAATAGGAATAGTTTCCTGAATATATCCTCTTTTTCATCTCATCAAGGAAAATGGGGTTATATACAGCCTTAATCCCCCTGCTAACCTCACTCTTCCTTTCAAGCCAATCTTCTTTCTTATGTATTATGTTTCCATAAGTTATCTTCTGACTTATGACTTCTGGCTTCTGGCTTCTGGCTTCTGGCTTCTGTAATCGGCTTACATAAACCTCCAGCCCACCTGATTCTTCTTTATAATAAAGGACATAAAGATTGCCTTTGTCATCAAAGAGTGGATTTGGAAAATAGGCATTGCCTGAACCGCTATCTATCCTGAAAGGTTTATGCCATCCTTTAGAAGTGTCAGTGTCAGTGTCAGTATAAAAATTTACATATATGCCCATTTCTTTGCCATCATGCTCCTCAAAGACTGCAGCGGCATTACCTTCACTATCAAAGACTATATCTTGTCCATCGGCATTACCTCCGCCATTATCAATGGGAACTGGTCCCTGCCAGCCAATGTTAGTGTCAGTGTCAGTGTAAGGATTCTTATAATAATTGGCGAAGATTCTATATTTGCCATTACCAATCTCCTGTTTGAATACAGCTATAGCATTCCCTTCCTTATCAAATGCCACCTGTGCCCTATATCCGTTACCAATGCCTGAATCTATGGCAATAGTGGATTCCCATCCTTTATCATTAATATACCGACTTGCAAAAATTCTATAAACATCGCCGCTCTTCTGCTCAAAGACAGCTATGGCATTGCCTCTGGAGTCAAAAGCAATATCTGTTCTATAGGCATTTGAAGGTCCTGCGTCTATAGCAACCGGCGAACTCCATCCAAAGCAGTAAGCAGTAGGCAGTAGGCAGTAGGCAGTAAGTGTAAGTGTGAGTGTGAGTGATAATGTCAGTTTTTTTATACTCATAGTAAATTCTCCCTCCTTATATGAGAAGTTGAGAAGTTAAGAGGTTGAGAAGCTCAGAAACAAAACTTCTCAGCTTTTTTCTCCATTACATTAAGCATTGACAAAATATCATTATATTCACCATCAAGTTCCTCAAAAAGACTACTTTCAATATGTTTGCACGCAAGACAGAACTCCAGCCAACACTGTGTTTCAGATGCCTCCTGCATTGCATCGGTTAATTTATTTTTAAAAACTGCTGAGTATTTCCTTTTTCTCCATACTTCAGCAATATTTGAACAAACTGACCTTGAAGACCTTCTAATCTGATCAACAAGTGAATATTTTTCTTCATTAGGAAAAGCCTTTGTAATTTCATAAATCTTCATAGCCATTGCAAATGCCCTTTGATAAACATCCAAATCTCTGTAATGATTTATCTGCTTTTTCCTCTCCATCCTCTCATCCTCTCAACTTCCCAACTTCTGTCTTTATCTTGCCGCTCTCTGGCTTATCTCACTCGGACTCAATGCACGCTTATATATAACGATATCGTCAATCTTACCCCATGGACGTTTAAATTCTGCCGATGTGTTTCTGCCATTGCCTATCTTGTCTATAGATGTGCTGGATTGGTAATTTGAATAAGTTCCTACTATACTCCCATCTATGTAGAAGTATGTCTTACTATTCTTACCTACTGCCACCAGATGATGCCATTGTGTTGAAGAGAGACTGTCTATGCCGGTATAGCCTGATGAGCGGAACCCTCCACCATCCGTTGTAGAGTATATCCCGAGTTGTCTGCTGTTATTCACCTGAATGATTTGCTGTGTGCCAGGATTTTTTTCAGTTATCAGAGTGTTATGAATATCCCCAGTTGTCGGTAGCTGTCCATAGAACCACGCCTCTATTGTCCATTCATTACTTGTTAACGGGACGCTGTTAGTTAATGATAAATACTTAGTACTGCCTGTAAGGTCCAATGCAGAGCCAAACTTACCTGCCACCCACTCATTACCAACTCCTCCATATATACTGCCATCATAACTCCCTACCTTATCATCTATGCTCGTACCGAGATTTTCATTAAAATCCCAGTATGCTATTGCACCTATCGGCACATCAACCTCAAAAGAGCCTGTTATTGTTACTGAGCCTGATATTGGATTATTATGGACATCAAGTATTACATTTTCAAGTGTAATTGTATCACCTACTGCCATGTTTGCACCATTACCAAAAGTAACCTTCAGTGTATCATTAGAGTAGCCGCCAGCACTTGACCATACTGCACTTCCGAAGGTTG
>Ga0209317_1000560_pt1 | contig 42469 bp, 31 predicted proteins | sample RifGroB2_FD_183994 | JGI IMG/M metagenome (GOLD analysis project Ga0209317, IMG submission 183994) | Soil microbial communities from Rifle, Colorado, USA - Groundwater B2 (SPAdes) (version 2) | ecosystem: Environmental > Terrestrial > Soil > Unclassified | place: Rifle, Colorado | collected... | reverse complement strand
TCCCATCAGGATGGCGGCGCCGGGCTGCACGAAGCCCGCGGCGGGGGTGATCACGACGAGGCCCGCGACCACACCGGAACCGAAGCCGAGAGCGGAGGGTTTGCCGGCATGGATCCATTCTGCGATCATCCAGGTGAGGCCGGCTGCGGCAGGTGCGATGGTGGTGGTGACCAGGGCCAGACCGGCCAGACCGCCCGCCGCATCGGAGCAGCCGACGCCGACTATGGCGGAGCCTGCGTTGAAGCCGAACCAGCCGAACCAGAGCAGGCCCACGCCGAGAAGGGTCAGCGGGAGGCTGTGGGGAGCCATGCGCTCGGTGGGGAAACCGTGACGCTTGCCCAGGAAGAACAGGATGGCCAGGGCGGAGATACCGGAGGAGAGGTGGACGACGGTGCCGCCTGCGAAATCGAGGGCGCCCATCTTGAAGAGCCACCCTTCGGTCATCCAGACCCAGTGGGCCAGCGGATCATAGACCAGGGTGGTCCAGAGCAGCACGAAGACGCAGTAGGCGGAGAACTTGATTCTCTCGGCCACGGCTCCCGAGATCAGGGCGACGGTGATCATGGCGAACATCCCCTGGAACATGGCGAAGACGTATTCGGGGATCGCGCCGGGCTCGGTGGTGACGTTCTGGAACAGGGTATAGACCGGGGTGCCGTCCTTGAAGCTGATCAGGCCGTTGAACATCGCCTTGCTGAGATTGCCCACCAGGCCGCCACCGAGGTCGGGGGCGAAGGCGAGGGAGTAGCCGATCACCGCCCACTGCACGCCGACGATACCCATGGCGACCAGGGAGTGCATCATGGTGGAGAGCACGTTCTTCTGCCGCACCATGCCGCCGTAGAAGAGCGCGAGGCCCGGGATCATGAAGAGGACCAGCGCGGCTGAGGTCAGCATCCAGGCGGTGTCGCCGGTGTTGAGAACGGGATCGACATTGGCCGGGGCAGCAGGTGCTGCTTCGGCGGCGGCAGCAGGTGCGGCAGCGGCAGGTGCTGCTTCGGCGGCGGCAGGTGCCGCGGCAGCCGGCGCGGCTTCGGTGGCGGCTGCTGCGGTCACTGCAGCAGCTGCGGCGGGCGCGGCTTTTTCTTCGGCGATCGACGCGACCGGCGCCAGAAGCAGGCAGGCAGCAAGCATAAGCTTGGTAAAGGGAACAGTCACGCGGCTCGTGACGCCAGAAATCTGAACATCGGTCCGAGCAGCTTCCTTAGCCTTGTTGAGGAGACCTCTTCGTAACATAACACTCTCCGTTGATGGATTTGGATTCTTAATGCACATTAAATGGCTTCGTCGCCCTTCTCGCCAGTTCTGATCCTGACCGCGTCTTCCAGGGGGAGGATGAAGATCTTGCCGTCCCCGATCCTGCCGGTTTTCGCGGTTTCCTCGATGGCCGCCACGGCTTTGGCCACCAGCTCGTCCGCCACGGCGATCTCGAGCTTGACCTTCGGGATGAAGTCGACCACGTACTCCGCTCCGCGATAAAGCTCGGTATGGCCCTTCTGCCGGCCGAAACCCTTCACCTCGGTCACCGTGATTCCTTCGATGCCGATCTCGTTTAAAGCATCCTTCACTTCGTCCAGCTTGAACGGTTTGATGATGGCCTCTATAAGCTTCATTGCTTACCTCCTTTTGTTTTGTCCCAACGTTGAATGTTTAACTGCACCCATCATGCCATTTGTCATTTATCTCTTATTTAAGCCACTTAGCGACCAGACTCTGTTCCTGCCATTTTTATCTGCACATTTTTGAAGCATTCCGGATCGAACCTGATGCAGCCGCTGCCGATACCTGCGGCGCTCCTTTGACAACCTCCTCTCTTTCCGGGCCCGGAAGCCGTTCAACCGGCCAATCTATCCTTTGGAACCGGGCGCCCCCGAAAAGCTTGAAAAACAGTCGCTCTCCCTTTTCAGACCGGGGCCGCCTGCAGCGCTTGCTATCATTAAACGAGCCGGCAAGGCTTCCCGGCTCTGTACAGCTCCGATGTTTTAATGATTAGCATAGGCTGTGCCATTTATTGGAAGCTCTGCAAACCGCCGGATTTGCGCGATAATCGACGGGACGGGGCGGCGGCAGCAAACCCTTGGTTGAACGGTTAGTAAATAAAAGCAGCAGAGATGATTACGAATTAAGCAGGGGAAAGGTCCGCAGCCGGCGAGAGCGGGTCGCCCCCCCTGCCGCGATCCGTCCGGGCGGGCGGCTGCGCCTGCGGTCGGGAAAGGGCCGGAAAAGGGTGGTAAAGGAGCGGGAAATGAGCGTCGGGCGGGAGCTCTATCTGCGGGAGGCAACGATGAGGTCCGGGATCTCCTCGGGGGGGACCGGCCGGCTGTACAGGTAGCCCTGGTAGATGTCGCAGCCGTTTTTCACCAGGAAATCGAGCTGCGCCCGGGTCTCCACCCCCTCGGCGATCACCGTAAGCTTCAGGGTGTGGGCCATCTCTATGGTGGCAAGGGTGATGGCCGCATCGTCGGGATCGGTGGTGATGTCGTTTATGAAGGTGCGGTCTATCTTCAGGACGTCCAGCGGAAAGCGCTTCAGATAGGAGAGCGAGGAGAACCCCGTGCCGAAGTCGTCGATGGCGAGCCTCACCCCCATCCCCTTGAGCGCTTTCAGGGTCTTCACGGTCTTCTCGGTGTGCGCCATCAGCACCCCTTCGGTCAGCTCCAGCTCCAAAAGCCCGGGATCGAGCCCGCTCTCGGAGAGGATCGCGGTCACCGTCTCCAGGAGCTCATTCTTCATGAAATGCTGCCCGGAGATGTTCAGCTCCAGCTCCAAAAGCCCGGGATCGAGCCCGCTCTCGGAGAGGATCGCGGTCACCGTCTCCAGGAGCTCATTCTTCATGAAATGCTGCCCGGAGATGTTCAGCGCCAGGGTGATCGGCGGCAGCCCGGCATCGAGCCAGCACTTGTGCTGGCGGCAGGCGTGCGTCATCACCCACTGGTCGATCTGGATCACCAGCCCGATCTCCTCGGCCAGCGGCAGAAAGCGCACCGGCTCCACCATGCCGAGCTCCCTGCTGTTCCAGCGCACCAGCGCCTCGATGCCGACCACGGCGCCGGTACGGGCCGAGATCTGGGGCTGGTAGAAGACGGTGAACTCCTCGTCCTTGAGCGCCTTGTGCAGCTGGCTCTCCAGGATGATCCGCTCCAGCGCCTTGGCGTTCATCGACTCGTCGTAGATCTGGTAGCCGTTGCGCCCCTGCTCCTTGGCGTGGTACATGGCGCCGTCGGCGTTGCGGATCAGGTCGCTTGCCGTGCAGGCGTCGAAGGGATAGAGGCTGATGCCGATGCTGGTGGAGATGAAGACCTCCTGCCCCTCCAGGGCGTACGGGAGGCAGACCGCCTCCAGTATGCGCCGCGCCACCTTGGCCACGTCCTGGAAGTGGTCGATGTCGGAGAGCATGATGGTGAACTCGTCCCCCCCCAGTCGCGACACCAGCGACGGCGGGCCGTCCTCTTCCGCCCTGGCGAGGCAGTCGCCCCGGCGCACGCAGCGCAGGAGCCGGTCCGCCACGTCCTGCAGCAGCCGGTCGCCGACCCCGTGCCCCAGGGTGTCGTTCACCAGCTTGAACCGGTCCAGATCCAGGAAGAGGACCGCCAGCATCCGGTCGTTGCGGTTGGCGAATACCAGCGCCTGTTCCAGCTGCTGCAGGAAGAAGCGGCGGTTGGGGAGACCGGTGAGGGCGTCGTAATAGGCGAGGAGCCTGATCTGTTCCTCGGCGTGCTTTCGCTCCGTGATGTCCTGGATGGTGCCGGTGAGACAGACCGGCTCCCCCGTCTCGTCCAGGACCGTCACCATCTCCGCGTGCAGGGTCCGCTCCACGGTCCCCCCGAGCAGTATCCGGTAATCGAAGCTGAGCGGGGCGCGCCTGGCGACGGCGTCGTCGATGGAGCTCCGGACGAAGGAGCGGTCCAGCTCGTGCACATGGTCCAGGATCGGGTTCCCCCCCCGCCCCCCGTCGGTGCAGCAGATGCTGTAGACCTCCTCGGAGCAGCGTATCTCGCCGGAGGCCAGGTCCCACTCCCAGCTCCCGATGTGCGCCAGGCTCTGGGCATGGGCGAGCCCCGCCTTGCTCTCCCTGAGCTGTTCCAGGGCGCCGCTCGCCCTGAGCATGTAGCTCACCCGGTAGCGCAGGATGTGCCAATTGATCGGCTTGGTGATGAAGTCGGTGGCCCCCGCCTCATAGGCGCAGTCGATCGATTCCAGGTCCTCCAGGCCGGTCATCATCAGCACCGGGGTGTCCCGGCCGGAGGCGCTGCGCCGGATGGCGCTGCAGACGGAAAAGCCGTCGACGCCCGGCATCACCACGTCCAGCAGCACGATGTCGGGGGACTTCTCCTCGAAGACGTCGAGCGCCAGCTCGCCGGTCTTCGCATCCCAGACGGCGAACCCGGAATGCTCCAGGGTCTCCCGGGCCAGGAGGCGGACGGCGTCGTCGTCATCGACCACCATGACCAGCGGCGGGCTCCTCTTGGTTTTCCTGGTCAACATAACGATTCCCCCTGCAGGGCGCTGCGGACCATCCGGTATTCCTCCTCAGCCTGGATGAGCAGCGGCAGGGCCCCCTCGGTCGACCCTCCCCGTCCCAGCGTCTCCAGCTCCAGGCAGACCCCTGCGAGCTTCATGGCACCCAGGTTGGCGCTGCTCGACTTGAAGCTGTGGGCCGCGGCCTTGAGCTTCTCCGCATCGCCCCCCGATTCCGCCTCCCGCAGGGTCTGCAGCAGGGTCGGCGTGCTGGTCAGGTACAGCTCGACCACCTTGCGCAGGATCTCCATGCCGCGGTTGCCCGGCAGCATCCGTATCATCTCGAGGGCGCCGGTCATCTTGTCGCGGGAGATCGCCTCGGCGCTGCGGGGCGGGACGGCGGCTTGCGCCGGGGCGCCTGGCGCGGCCACCGGGTCGGGACGCAGGTGTCTTCCGATCACCCCGGAGAGCTCCTCGCGGGTGAACGGCTTGGAGAGATAGTCGTCGGCGCCGGACTCCAGGCAGGCGATGCGGTCCCCTTTCATGGCATAGGCGGTGAGCGCGATGATCGGGATCCTGCGCGGCCCCGGATGGGGGGCTTCCTGGGCGATCCCGGCGGTTCCATCGGCATCCTCCCAGTTCCTGATCCTCCTGGTCGCCTCCAGCCCGTCCATCTCCGGCATCTGGCAATCCATGAATACCAGGTCGTAGGGGGTGCGCTGCACCGCCTCGATGGCGGCAACCCCGTTGTCGACCAGCTCCACCCTGCACCCCAGGCTCTCCAGCATCCCCCGGCCGACCTCCTGGTTGACCGGGTTATCCTCGACCAGGAGCACCTTCGGGGGGCGCCGGGCGGGGTCGCTGCCGTCCCCTTCGATTTCGGCGGCTCCCTGTTCCATACCGAGGGCGCGCACCAGGGCGCCGTACAGCCCGCGCTCCCGCAGCGATTTTTTCGGGAACACCACCATGCCCGCCTCCTGCGCGGCCTCGCTCCCGCCGGCGCGCTCGGCATCGCTCAAGAGCACCAGCCGGACCAGGTGCCCCGCCGGAATGCTCCTTATGGTGGTGGCGAGCTCGATGCCGTCGGTGCCGGCCAGCCGCTGGTCGACGATGGCCAGATCAAAGGGGGCCGCCACCAGCCTGCAGAGCGTGCCCGGTGCGTCCGCGGCAAACTCCAGATCCATCCCCCACCCGGTCAGCTGCCCCGAAAGGATCTCCCTGGTCGCGGGGGCGTCCGAGGCGACCAGCACCCTTTTGCCGCGCAAAGCGATGCAGTGGCGTTCGGGGCGCAGCCGGTCGCGCTCGGAGGCGATCTGCAGGGAAACGGTGAAGGAAAAGGTGGAGCCCTTGCCGGGCTCGCTGGCCACCCCCACTCCCCCTCCCATGAGCTCGGTCAGCTGCCGGGCGATGGCGAGCCCGAGGCCGGTCCCCCCGTACCTGCGGGTCGTCGACCCGTCTCCCTGGGAAAACAGGTTGAAGATGGTCGCCTGCGCCTCGGGCGCGACCCCGATGCCGCTGTCGCTGATGCTGATCCGGACCAGGTTCGGCTCGCGCTCCATCGCCGCTGCCAGCCTGACGAATCCCTCGAGGGTGAACTTGATCGCATTGGCGAGCAGGTTGACCATCACCTGGCGCAGGCGGCCGGGATCGCCCAGGAAAAAGCGCGGCACCTCCGGCGCGATCTCGAAGCCGAGCTCGAGCCCCTTCTTGCCGGCGTCCTCGGAGAACATCTGCACCGTATCGGCCACCAGTTCATGAAGGTCGAAGGGGATCACCTCCAGCTCCATCCTCCCCGCCTCGATCTTGGAGAAATCGAGGATGTTGTTGATGATGGCAAGGAGCGCCTCTCCCGAGCGTCTCACCGTCTCCACGAAGCGCGACTGTTCCTTGGTCAGGTCGGTGCTCTGCAAAAGCTCGGTCATGCCTAGCACCCCGTACATCGGCGTGCGTATCTCGTGGCTCATCTGCGCCAGGAAATCGGACTTGGCCCGGTTGGCCGACTGCGCCGCCTGCATGGCGAGGCTCGCCTTTTCCAGGCTCTCCGCCAGCTGCCGGTTCACCTTGGAGAGCTCCCGGGTCCTCTCCGCCACCTCCAGCTTCAGTTCCTCGGAATGCAGCGCAAGCCTCTCGTCGCGTATCGAGATCTCGGCGAGCATCTCGTTGAAGCAGTCGAAGAGCAGGCCGAGCTCGTCGTCGCTCGCGCTCTCGACCCGGACCAGGTAGTCCTGGCTGCGGGAGACCAGCTCCATTTTCAGGATCAGTTGACGTATCGGGTCGGAGATGAGCCGCTTGACGCGGCAGGAGAGGAGCCAGGCGAGCCCTGCCACGCCGAACAGCGCGCAAAGCAGCAGACCGATGAAGAAGGCGAACATGAAGGGAAGGTCGGCGCTTTCCGAGACCAGCAGGAGGGTCCCGACCGTGGCGCCCCCGGAGACGATGGGGCGCGCTACCTGCTCCCTTGGGGCCGCAATGCCGGCCGGGAAGAGGGAGGAGGCGGGGGTTGCCTGTGCGGCTCTTCGGTACTGAGCAAGGAGCGCGCCGCCGCCGGTCACGACCTCCGCAGAGGCCACCTGGCGCGCCCCGGAAAGCCCGGCCAGGATGCGCCGGGCGCCGATGCCGTCGCCCGAGCCGACCGGCGCCGCGAGTTCCCGCCCCAGGATCTCGCCTAGCGTCGCCAGTTCCCGCGCGCGCTCGTCCCGGGACCTGAGCCACTCGTAGGATATGAAGCCGAGCGAGACGGCGACGAGCAGCAGGGCATTGCCGCCAAGAAGGAGCGTGATCAGCTTCGCCTTGATGCAGGTTTTTCCGGACCCAGCCGTCACAGCACCCCCCTCACCGCTAGAGCCGGTTGGAGTGATTAAAAGCAGCGCCCCTCCTGGAAGAGGCGCTCCGTTTACGGTACCCGGGGAAACAACGTTAAAACTCTACAATAATTCGCATGGATTTCAAGAGCGTCGGGAGGCTGCGGCAAGGGATATGAAATTGGCGATTATGGCGTGGGAAGCCGCGCTGAAGGGGAGTTCGGCGGCTATGAAGCCGGAGAGGAAGTCAACTGGCGGCGCGGAGAGCGCGCCCCAGGCGGAGACGATGGCGCGGTCGACCTCGGGGTGGAACTGCACCCCGTAGGCATTGCTCCCCAAACGGAAGGCCTGCGCGGGACAGGAAGCGGAGTCCGCCAAAAGGGTTGCGCCCGGAGGGACGGTGAAGGAGTCGTTGTGCAGTTGAAAGGTGACGAAGGGAGTAGGGAGCCCGAGGAAAAGCGGGTCGCCTGCCCCCTCCTGATTCAGGTTCACCTGGCGGACCCCCTTCTCGCCGTGCGGAGACGGGGAGCTGACCAGGCCGCCGGCCAGTTGCGCCAGCAGCTGTCCGCCCAGGCAGATGCCGAGAAGAGGGGTACCGGCCTGAAGCGCCTGGCTCATGAAGCCCCGGACGCGGAGCAGGTGGGGGAAGCGCTCCGTGTCGTGCACCCCCATTTCGCCGCCGAGCACGATCACCCCGGTGAGAGCTGCGGGATCGGGAAGCGCCTGCTCCGCATAGGCGGCCACGGTCCGGAAGGGGTGCCCCGATGAGGCCAACAGCCGGGAGCACCCCCCGGGCGGGCAGTGCGGGTCATTTTGAACCATGAGGAACATGTCGCATCCTTTCTTGTCTCAGAAAAAACTCCCCCCTTTGGCAAAGGGGGGCGGGGGGGATTTGCCTTCGGGGTGTGGATCTGCCTTCAGGGTGTGGATTACCTCCACGCTGGCAGACGGTGCGCAGTCAGCAACGACGGCAAATCCCCCTAAATCCCAGCAATGTCCTTAGGCTTTGCAGTACCTCTTACCTTATTCTACTCAGTTTCAACTTCCCCCTCTCCCCTCGGGAGAGGGCTGGGGTGAGGGAAGTGCCGCGGAGATAACGGGCGCCCTCACCCCGACCCTCTCCCGGAGGGAGAGGGAGTGTTGAAAAATGGCGAAATAGGTTGAGTGGCTTCACGCTGCGATTTCCTAACCGGACACTGCTCCCTAAATCCCCCTTTGCCAAAGGGGGGCTTTTTCATATGCTGCCACATCGCTGACTAAAGGTCATCCGCTAATCGGCCGGCTTGATGGTGATCTCCCCCTGCGGCCCGAAGACGAGGGGGGAGCCGGGGAAATCCGCCGCCGAAAGCCTCCGCATCAGGCGCAAGGCGCGCCGCTTCGGATCGGGGCGCGGGCCGCTCAGCGGCTTTTGCAAAAAGGAGTGGATCGACCCGCTCATGAAGGAGCCGTCCGGCGCCAGTTCCGCGCTCAGCAGCGGGGCGTATCCGCTCTCCCCGGCGACGCTGAGACCTCCATAGGTTGCGAAATTCCCGAGGCTGTAGGCGATCAGCCTGCCGCGGTGCAGCTCCACTGCGCGGGGGACGTGGGGACCATGGCCGATCACGAGGTCGGCTCCCCGATCGATGGCGTCATGGGCAAAGCGGATCAGGTCGCCGCGCGCCTCGTTCAGGAAGCGCTCCATCCCCGGGACGACGTGCAGGGCGCTGCGCCCCTCGGCTCCGGCGTGTATGGAGAGGATCAGGATGTCATAGCGTCCGGAGACGCGCTCGATCTCCCGCAGCGCCCGTGCCGGAAAGGCGATGGAGCGCGGAGGCGCCCCGAAGGAGAGCGAGATCACGCCGACCCGGACGCCGCGCACCTCGAATTCCGCGATTTCCCCGTTCTTGCTGGAGAAGGCAACACCCGCCTTCCTGAGCGCCCTCTTGGTGGAGGCGAGTCCGGGCCGGCCGAAATCCAGGGCGTGGTTGTTGGCGAGCGAGACCATGGAGATGCCGGCATCCTTGAGGTTGAAGGCGTATGAGGGGGGGGTCCGGAAGAGGTAGCTTCTGCCGCTGACGGCGATCTTGGCCGGCTTGCCGTCGGAGAGGAGCGGCCCCTCGAGGTTGGCCATGGCGATATCGGATGCCTTGAAGATGGGTGCGGCCCGGGCGAGAAGCCATCTGCCGCGGTTTCGCGGCAGCTTGGGCGAGGGGAAATCGCTCCCCATCATGATATCGCCGACCGCCGACACGGTGATCCCCTGCGCGACAGACGGCAAAGGGGAAAGGAGCAGCAAGAGTGCGGCGAGAAGCGGGGTGAACCGGCTGGCATGTAGTATTGCGCTGATCAGGGGACGGATCCGGCGACCGCCCCCGCGCGCAGCCCCTCGGCCACCACTTCGGCGACATCCCTCACCCGCACCTGGCCGGCCCCCCGGTCCTTCAGGCCGTCCTCGATCATGGTCATGCAGTAGGGACAGGCGACGCAGATGGTATCGGGTGCGCCGGTCAGCGCCTCGTCCACCCGCGCGTGGTTCACCCGGTCTCCGATGAACTCCTCCATCCACATGCGCCCTCCACCGGCGCCGCAGCAGAAGGAGTTCTCGCGGTTGCGTCCCATCTCTTGGGGCGCGCTGCCGGTGGCCGCCTCTATCAGCCCGCGGGGTGCGTCGAAAATGCCGTTGTGCCGGCCGAGGTAGCAGGGGTCGTGATAGGAGATCCTGCCCAGGCTCCGGTCGGAGCCATCCAGCTTGAGGCGTCCATCGTGCAAAAGCTCCGCTACCAGTTGGGAGTGGTGCATCACCTCCAGCTCCAGGCCGAACTGCCGGTAGTCGTTTTTCAGGGTGGTGAGGCAGTGCGGGCAGAGGGTGATCACCTTGGTGACGCCGCGCTCGCGGAAGAGGTCGACGTTTTCCCGGGCCATCTTGTCGAAGAGGAACTCGTTGCCGAGCCTTCTCAGGCTGTCGCCGCAGCACTTCTCGTCCTTGCCCAGGATGCCCCAGGAGACCCCCGCCGCGTTCAGCACGGTGGCGAGCGCCACCGTGACCTGCTTGGCCCGGGAATCGAAGGAGCCGGCGCAGCCGACATAGAAAAGGTACTCGGTCTCCCCCGCGACAAAGGGGCGCACCTCCATGGTGGAGACCCACTTGTTCCTGTCGCCCGGGGCGATCCCCCACGGGTTGGACCTTTGCTCCATGTTCTCGAAGAGGTTCAAAAGCTCCTCCGGGAAGCGCGACTCCGTCTCCACCAGGAACCTTCTCATCTTGATGATCTTCGGCATCTGTTCGATCAGCACCGGGCACGCCTGCATGCAGGCGCCGCAGGTGGTGCAGGCCCAGATGGCGTCCTCGGTGTTGGTCCCCTCCCCCTCCGATCCTATCAGCGGCAGGGTCCCTTTCCTCCCCTCCCTCAAGGCGAGGCTGTTCTCCAACAGGTTCACCTTGATGGCGTGCACGATCTGGCGCGGGTTGAGCGGTTTGCCGGTATTGGTGGCGGGACAGGCGTCCTGACAGCGGCCGCACTCGGTGCAACTGTAGGAATCGAAGAGATCCTTCCAGGTGAAGCGCTCCACGCTCCCCACGCCGTACTGCTCCCCTTTGGCAAAGCGCTCCCTGGGCTGGGTGGCGGGCCAGTCGAGGCTCCCCAGGTAACAGTTCGGGATGGCGGTGAGGATATGCATGTGCTTGCTGTGCGGCAGGAAACAGATGAAGGCGAGCAGCACGGCCGCGTGCAGCCACCAGAAAAACAGCGCGAGCGCATCCAGGGAAGAGGCATAGGGGGCCAAAAAGGAGGCGACAAGGTTGGAAATCGGCATCGCCGAGGCTGCAGGCTCGCCACCCTGCGCGATGATGGCGCCATGCAGCCCGAAATAGGCGATCATCAGAAGCGCTATGAAGGAGAGGATCAGGAAAGCCTCGGGGCTCCTGGCTTTGACGTAGAGACTGTCGAGGTAGGCGGGCTTGGCGAAGAGCCTCCTGCCGAAAGAAAGTGCAATCGCCACCAGGGTCAGCAGGGAAACGATATCGAAGGCGAAGAGCAGTGCGTGATGTAGCCCCTCAGGAAGGAGGCTGAGGCTTACCGACCGGAAGACGCCGTTTATCATGAACTCGGCGTTTGCCACGGCGAGGATCATGAAGGACCAGAAGATGACGAAGTGGTTCAGCCCGAACGGCTTCTTCAGCACGCGCAGCTGCGCGAAGGCGTAGAGCAGCATCTCCTCGAGGCGGCGGACCGGCTGGTCCAGCCTTTGCTCCGGCTGTCCCAGAAGGACCAGCGAGAAGCGCCGGTAGACGCTCCAGCAGAAAAAAGCCAGCGAGGCCAGAAGGAGCGGGGTAAAGAATGCAGGATGCGGCATCATAGGGGACCTCTTTAAGCTGTATGCGGCGCAGGCCGCAGTAAAGATCAGATGCGTTCGGCATCGAGGATCGACCGTGATCGGTGTTTAAATTATTCCACGCCTTCCTTCTGGGAAAAAGGGGGCGGGGACACTGCCAGTCAAACGCCCCCTCCCACTTGATGGGCAAAAGCGCTAATTTAACAAGAAAAGACTTGATTTCCCCCCTCCTTTCAAGGGGAGGGTCGGGGTGGGGATGGGGTAGATCAGCATCTTGTCAGAGACAACCCCATCCCCATCCCAACCTTCCCCTTGAAGGGGAAGGAACCAGAAGCTCAAAGCTGGCGCTTATTCCCTTGATGGGGGAGGGCCGGGGAGAGGGTGAAAAGCTCGCGTGAGCCTCACCCTCCCCCCCGCCCCACTGCCATTAAGTTAAGCGCGATTCCGTGAATCATGTAGGGTGGGCCGTGCCCACCATCAGGATGCGGTTGTGGTGGGCACGGCCCACCCTACCTCTCATTCCCTTAACTTAATGGCAGTGCCCCCCCGCCCCCTCCCATCGAGGGAGGGGGAGTCCAACGGCAGCATGTCGCTGAAAATTAACTAGGCGCGCCGGCCCGGGCGGCCTTGAGCGCCTTGAGCTTCCTGGTGAGCGCCGGAATGATCCTGAACAGGTCGCCCACCACGCCGTAGCTTGCCACCTGGAAGATCGGCGCCTCGGGATCGCGGTTGATGGCGATCACCACGTCGGAGTCCTGCATCCCGACCAGGTGCTGAATGGCGCCGGAGATGCCGCAGGCGATATACACCTTGGGGCGCACCGTCTTTCCGGTCTGCCCGACCTGACGGTCCGGAGGCATCCATCCCGCGTCGACTGCACTTCTCGAGGCGCCGACCACCCCTCCCAATACCTCGGCGAGTTCGTGCAGCATGGCGAAGTTTTCCTTCCCCATCATCCCCCTGCCGCCCGAGACGATGAAATCGGCCCCTGCGATGTCGACCTTCTCCCCGCCGCCGTCCATCAGGACCTGCAGCACCTTGACCGAAATCTCCTCTTCCTTGACCGCCGCGGGCTCCCCGACGATCTCCCCCCTGGCCTCCGGGTCGAAGGGGGGCATCGGCATCACGTGCGGCCGGACCGTCGACATCTGGGGGCGGTACTTGTCGCAGACGATGGTCGCCATGATGTTGCCGCCGAAGGCGGGCCTGGTCTGCATCAGGTTCCCCTTCTCGTCGATGGAGAGGCCGGTGCAATCGGCCGTGAGTCCTGTGGCAAGCTCGGTAGCCACCACGCCCGCCAGGTCGCGTCCCAGGCCTGTGGCACCCATCAGGATCACCTCGGGGCGGTACTTCTCCACCAGTGCGCAGACGCCGCGCTGATAGGCCTCGGTCCGGTAATGATGCAACACAGGTGCATCCATCAGGTAGACGGTCTGAGCGCCGTAACCGATCGCCTGGCGGCAAAGATGCTCCACCCCGTCCCCCATGACCACGGCGGAAAGCGAGCAGCTGCGGGCCAGCGCCAGCTCCTTCCCCTTGCCGAGCAACTCCCAGGAAACCTTGGCAGCCTCCCCGCCGGTCTGCTCGATGAAGACCCAGACCCCGCTGTAGGCGGCGAGCCGCTTCTTGAGCGCGACCTCCTCGGCGTCCTCCTCCGGCAGCTCGGCCTCAGGGGAAGCCGTACCTGCCAGTTCCTCCAGGATCCGCAGTTCCTCGGGGGTAAAGGCCATCTGCAGAGCCTGTACCGGGCAGACCTTGACGCACTTGACGCAGCCGATACAGCGGGAGGCGTCGATGATCGGCTCGCCGGCATCGTTCATCTGGATGGCGTCGACCGGGCAGACACTCTGGCAGCGGGCTCCGCAGGCGATGCACTTGTCCTCCAACAGGACGGCTTTGCCGCGCGGCTTTTTCGGTGGTTTCACAGCATCGGTCATGACAAGTCCTTTAAAACGTGAAAGGTGAAGGGTGAAAGGTGAAAAACCCTTCATTCCTAAAGAGCCAGCAGGTCCTTCTCCAGCATCTTCTCGACCAGCAGCTCCGCGGCCCCTTCCGGGTCCCGGACGCCGTCGCCGATCATCTCCCCCAGGGAGCGCTGCGGCGAAAAGATCCGGCTCACCCAGGTGGGGGAGCCCTTGAGACCGATGCTGTTCACGTCGAGCTCCAGGGTCTTGTTGTCCCAGGTCTCCACTTGGGCGTCGGCGGATTCCAGACGCATGGCGACTGTCGGGTAGCGGGGGCGGTTCAGCTCGCGCACCACGGTAAGGAGGACCGGCAGGGGCGCCTCGACCTGCTCGTGCCTTCCCTCAAGCTTCCTCCTGACCCGGATCCTGCGCGTGGCGGGATCGAGCTCCTCGACCCGGTCCACCAGGGTCAGCTGGGCGTAATCGAGCCGGGTCGCGATCCCCGGTCCGACCTGGGCGGTGTCGCCGTCGATGGTCTGCTTGCCGCAGATCACCACCCCCACCTCCTCGTCCAGGGCCAGCCGCTCGATGGCGGCGGCAAGCACCTTGCTGGTCGCCAGGGTGTCGGCGCCGCCAAAGGAGCGGTCCGAGAGGAGGATGGCACGGTCGACGCCCGAGGCGAGCGCCTTTCTCAGGGTGGCCTCCGCGTTGGGGGGGCCCATGGAGATCGCGACCACGCGAAAGCCGAAGCGATCCTTGAGCCGCAACCCTTCCTCGACCGCGTGGGTATCGTAGGGGTTCACGATGAAGGGGACCCCCTCGCGGATCAGGGTGTTGGTGACGGGATCGATCTGAACCTGGGTGGTGTCGGGGACCTGTTTTACGCATACGACAACAAGCATGGCAACCTCGGTGTTCTTGATGCCTTGAGCCTACAGTTATTTTGAGGAAATTGATTGACCTGGATCAAAGGGACGTCAATTCCGGATGAGTTTACCCTAACCATGCTGACGGGCAAGCACCACTCCGGTGCCAGTTCCCCCTTGCATTTTAGCGGCCAATCTTCTAACATCGCGCAGGTCGGATTGTCAGCCGACCCGAAGTCGGCCGCCTCTGAAGGCGGACGGCTCAGCCACCTTGACTGGGATCTCTGCAACCCCGGTTGCAATCTCGCAGTCACAGCCCTACTATTGATCAAAAATCACCCGATCGCTACGGGTGGAGATACATGTCCGATAAATACGTCGAAAAAACCTTCCTCTACCTGCTGGTGCTCTCCGTCCTGCTTCATCTGGCGGTCTATGAAACAATCTCACTGATCCCCCCCGGAAAAGCCAAGACCGAGCAAGGGCCCACCATGGTGGATCTGACCGATCTTCCCGAGCTTGCCGATCTTCCCAAGCCTCAGCCGGCGGCGCCCAAAGCCCAGCGCCAGGCCAGGAAGCGCGACCAAAGGGAGCAGCTGGTGAGCAAGGAGCCGGCAGCCGGGCAGGAACGTGTGACCGAGCGGTTCGCCCCGCAAGCGCCCAGGCCGATCCGGCCGGGCCAGGCGCCGCAAATTCCGGCCCAGCCCCCTCAGCCCGCCGGCCCCGTGAGCCGTACTGCGGAAACGAGCCGCACCCCGCAGGGAAAAGGGGAACCGGAGCCGGTAACGCGCGGCGACGGGATCTTCAAGCCTAAAACCGGAGAGGCTATCGACCGCTCCAAGCTGTTTCCCAGCGCCGGGAAGCTGGCGCGCCTGGAGGACAGCTACCGGAGGAAGTACGGCAGTGAGGTCGAAAAGGGCGAAACCAGTTTCCTGAACACGGACGACATCCGGTTCGGCTCCTTTTTGCGCCGTTTCGAGGGCGCAGTCTATGGCGTGTGGCATTATCCCGAGGCGGCGCTCATGCGCGGGATCGAGGGGACTACCCCGGTCAGGATCACCTTCAACAGGAGCGGCGAGATCATCCAGGTGGAGCTCCTGGAGAGCTCGGGGAGCGGGCTCCTGGATGACGAGGTGATGCGGACCCTGAAACAGCTGGGCCCGATCGGTTCCTTCCCCAGGGGGTACAGCGCCGACACCTTCAAACTTATCGCCTTCTTTCAGTACGGTATCGGCGGCGGCAGGCTCCGCTAGCAGCCGAGCCGCATCCTCAAAAACGCCTCGAAGTCCCCGTTGAACTCCTCCCTCTTGAGCGCCATGTCCACGGTCGCCTTGAGAAAGCCGAGCTTGTCGCCGCAGTCGTGTCTAACCCCCTCGAAACGGCAGCCGTAGATGGACTCCTCCTTGGCCAGGCTCCTGATGGCGTCGGTCAGCTGGATCTCCCCCCCCTTCCCCGGCTCCTGTTTTTCCAGGATCGGGAAGATGCCGGGAGTAAGGATGTAGCGCCCGATGATGGCGAGATCCGACGGGGCCTCGCTTACCGGCGGCTTCTCCACCAGGTCGAGCACCTCGAAAACGCGGTCGGAGAGAAGGTTGGCGCGCACGCAGCCGTAGGAGGAGATGTTCTCCATCGGCACCTGCTCAAGGGCCAGTACCGGCGCGCGGTAGCTCTCGTAGACCGCCAGCAGCTGGGAGAGACAGGGCTGCTTGGCATCGATGATGTCGTCGCCCAAAAGCACGGCAAACGGCTCGTCTCCCACGAACTCCTTGGCGCAGAGGATCGCGTGCCCGAGGCCCAGCGCCTCCTTCTGTCTGACGAAGAAGATGTTTGCCATCTCCGCGATCTCGCGCACCTGGTGCAGTTCCCGATCCTTCCCCTTGTCGTAGAGCAGGGACTCCAGCTCGAAAGCGATGTCGAAATGGTCCTCGATGGCCCTCTTGCCGCGCCCGGTAACGAAGAGGATCTGTTCGATGCCTGAGGCGACCGCCTCCTCGACCACGTACTGGACAAGAGGCTTGTCGATCAGCGGCAGCATCTCCTTGGGAGTCGACTTGGTTGCCGGGAGGAATCTGGTCCCGAGACCCGCAACCGGGAAAACTGCCTTTTTTACCCGCATGTAATACTCCTTCTGTGTCCTTTTCCGGGAAGCTCCGGCGTCTCCGCCGTCACCTTCCATTGTTTCAGGGAAGTTCCGCCTGTCCCGCCGGCCCCGTCGTCAATCGTGATTTTCTGCCCATTGGTTGGGGAGAGGGTGAAAAGCTCGCATAAGCATCACCCTCCCCAGCCCCTCCCATCAAGGGAGGGGGGATTGAGGGGTAAGTCCCCTCTCCCCTGGTGGGAGAGGGCTAGGGAGAGGGGGAAAATCCGCCGATTGCAACAATGTAACCGGACAACGCTGCCCCGCACCCCCCTCTTAAAAGGAGAGCGCTACTTCTTAGCGCCGCTGGTCCCTTCTCTTGGCGGACTCCAGGGTGTTGTGCAGCAGCATGGTGATGGTCATGGGACCCACTCCGCCGGGAACCGGGGTGATGGCGGCGGCGCGCTCGCTTGCCGCGGCATATTCGACATCCCCCACCAGCTTCTTCTCGCCCACACGGTTCACGCCGACGTCGATCACCACGGCACCTTCCTTGATCCAGGCCCCCTTGATCATCTCGGGAACGCCGACCGCCGCGATCAAGACGTCCGCCTGCCCGACCTTGGCGGCCAGATCGCGCGTCTTGGAATGGCACAGCGTCACCGTGGCGTTTTGCTGCAGGCACATGAAGGCGACCGGCTTGCCGACGATGTTGGAACGGCCGACCACAACCACCTCCTTGCCGGAAAGATCGACCCCCGACTCCTTCAGCATCACCATGACGCCGTAGGGGGTGCAGGGCTGGAACAGCGGCTTGCCGATCACCAGGCGCCCGACGTTGTAGGGGTGGAAGCCGTCGGCGTCCTTGTCAGGCGAGATCGCCTCCAGCACGCGGTCGGTGTTGATCTGCTTGGGGAGAGGGAGCTGCACCAGGATGCCGTCGATCTTCGGGTCGGCATTGAGCTTGTCGATCAGCGCCAGCAGTTCGGCCTCGCCCGTCTCGGCCGGCAGCTTGTACTCGTCGGAGAAGATCCCGACGTCCGCGCACGCCTTCTCCTTCATGGAAACGTATACCTTGCTGGCGGCGTCCTCACCGACCAGCACCACGGCTAGCCCCGGTACGACCCCCTGTGCCTTGAGATTGGCCGCTTCCGCACTGATCTCGGCGCGGATCTTCGCCGCGATGGCCTTGCCGTCAATAACCTTTGCCATTAAATCGCACTCCTTGTCTCCGGAGCATCCCGGTGGTCGGTTCCCGCTCCCGCCTGATCCAGGTGGCAACCCCGGGTCGAACGGCGAAACGGGAAGCTCGCCGTCGAGGTTCCGGAGTCTGATTTTTAATTGAGGAATAATAAGTAACGCGGCGAAATTTGTAAAGAGTTTTGCGGTATTACCAGCAAAAAAAGGCCCCCGTCGCCGGGGGCCTTTTTCATTAGGGTCAGGATGCCGATGGGCAGCCGGCGCAGCTTCCGCCGGACTGACACGGGGACGGGGCGGGCGCGGACTGCTTCGAGCTGCCATAACCGTCACCATACCAACCCTGCCCCTTGAGGGCGAAGCCGGACTGGGAGATCAGCTTCTCTACCTCGCCGCCGCACGCGGGGCACGCGGAAGCCGGAGGATCGGAAAACTTCTGACGCAACTCAAAGGTGTTGCTGCAGCTTTTGCACTGGTACTCGTAAAGTGGCATCGCTTGTACTACCTCCTGTTAGACTGTAACGCAGGCAAGACTGCGGACGGTAGAGCTAATATACGTATCGCCCCCCCGCTTTGTCAAGGGGCAACCTCCAGGCTGCGGGTCATGGCAAAGAGGAGCCGGGAGCGGTAGATGATCCCTACCACCTTTTTGCCGTCCACCACCGGAACCCGCTGGAAGCGGTGCGTCAGGAACAGCTCGGCCACGTCGCTGATCCGGGCATCCAGGGTGACCGAGATCGGCTGGTGCTCCATGATGGCGGAAATGGGAAGGTCCTTGACCCGGTCGCAGAGACTGGCGAAGAACGCCTCGTCGGAGCCGCCGGCCGGTGCCCCGTCCATAAGCGCCGTGATGACGCTCAGGGGGGTGAGGATGCCGGCGAGTCCCCCCCTCTCGTTCAGCACGATCAGGCCGGGGGCCGCGTTCATGAAACTCTCGTCGCCGAAGTTGCGCTTCATCATTCGGACAGCCTCGGCCACCGAGGTCCGCACCGAAATGGCCGGCACGTCCGTTACCATAATGTCTCTAGCCTTCATGGATATCATCCTCACTCTTGTTTATATAGGGAGAGCAGCGAACCCGGGTCCACCCCCTCCACACTGACGACTTTGTGCCTCGATTTGGCGCCCGCCCTGATGACGACCCGCGACTTCGCGATCCCCAGCGCCTTGGCGATCAGCTCGACGCACTGCTTGTTCGCCGCGTCCTCGACCGGAGGCGAGGTGAGCCTGAGCCGCAGCTCCCCGTCCTTGGGGCCGCAGATCTCGCAGCGCGAGGCCCGGGGCTGGACGTGGACGCCGAAGCTGACCCCCTCGGCCGTGCGGGTGACGCGCAGCGGCGGTTCATTCATTGTTCAGGGCGAGCAGCTTGTAGTAGGTATCGAGCATCCCCTTGAAGCCCGACTCGAACTGGACCTTGTCCCTTCTGAGTTCCTGGATCTGGTTGCTGAGCTCGACCAGCTTCTTCTCCGCGTCCGCGACGATCCGCTCCCCCTTGAGCTCCGCCTCCGAGACGACCAGGTGCGCCTCCTTCTGGGCGTTCGCCTTCATCTCCTCGGTGATGCGCTGGGCCGCGAGCATGGTCTCGCGCAGCTGTGCCTCGCGCGCCTCCATCTCGGCCATTGCCGTGGCGTTGCGGGTGAGCCGCTCCCTGAGCTCCCCGTTTTCGCGGATCAACTCCTCCATCTCCCCTGCGACAGACTGCAGGAAGGCGTCCACGTCCTCGGCATCGAGGCCTCCGAACATCTTCCCCTTGAACTGCTGCTGCTGGATGTCCATGGGCGAGATTTTCATAGCGCCTGCCCTTTCATCTGGCTGCTGAGCATCATCAAGTAGGTGTACGCGGTATCGAAGACGATGATCTGCACCAGGTAGATGAGCACGAAGACGACGATCGGCGACAGGTCGACCATGCCGGTACTGGGCATGTAGCGGCGCACCCGGTGCAGCACCGGCTCCGTGACCCGGTAGATGAAGTTTACGATCGGATTGTAGGGGTCGGCGTTAACCCAGGAAATGACGACGCTTGCCAAAAGGATGTACTTATAGATGGTTAGAAGTCCGCTCGCCAGCTCGACTATCTTTGCCAGGGCCAAGAGAATATTGGCTAGCAGAATCATTGATCCCCCTTTAACATTGGATGTAGCTTTGCACAGCTATACAGAAAACGGCATTGTTTGTCAAGGCCGGCTCCGGCGGGGCGGGCCCGGCCCAAAGCTCTCTGAAAGCAACTGCTGCCGCAATCCCCATCCCCACCCTGTCCCTCCCCTTGAAGGGGAGGGGACGCCTTGGCAGCGATTTTCCGCTTATTGCAGAAACTCACCCTCCCTCCCCGGCCCCACTGACCTGACTTAACCTGATTAGCGCTGATCTTCCGCTGTTCAGGCCCTTCCCCCTTCAAGGGGGAGGTCAGGAGGGGGATGGGGGGGGAGAAGAACAAGCGGGAGATTGTACAGCTCCAGAAAGTCCCATGAGGAGCTTGCTCAGGGGGATGGCGCATTTTTAGCGCCAGCTTCGGCGCCGCCGCATGGCTGCTTTGATATCCCGGCGGGTGCCTGCTCTAATGGGCCGGTCCCGGCTCAAGCGCCTCCACTGCAATAGGGTCCGTTAACTTACAGGAATTTGGGGATATTATTGTCCATTCCACAAACAGGTGCTATAATGAGAAGATCTCGCGCGGCCTGATTGGCGCGCCCCGCAACCAAAGGGAACCATCCTACTATCAAAGGAATCTCCATTTTCCATGCCCACCCCGCCAAATGCAGCGCCACGGCCGTTTTTTTCCATAAGGTCAGCGACCCACCTGAACCACAGGCACCCTGAACCGAGCATCGAAGAAGGGACCGAGAGCCGGAGAGCCCGGCTGGTACCGATACTGGCGGCAACGGTGGTACGAGGGGTGGTTCTATGAACTATGCAGTCAAACCGAGAAGGCACCGAAAGGGGCTGAAGCCGCAGCACGGGCCGCCCGCCCCCCGCCCCCTGTGGTTTGTACCGGCCATCCTGCTGGCCGCCTTCCTGCTGGTGCTGGGATCGATCCTCTGGGTTACCCAGCAAAACAGCTACCGTGAAAAGCGCAGCGATCTTGCCGTCAAGGCCGACTCCTTGCGGAAAAGCTTGCAGCTCACCATGGAAGGGAACAGCGCCTACCTCCTCATGTTGGCCCTGGAGCGGAGCTCCGGCAAACTCAGCCCCGAGCTGTTTCAGGAGAGGGCTGCGCAATATGTCAAGTCCCACCCGGAACTGATCAATATCACCTGGGTCGATGCCGACTTTTTCATCCGCGACGTGGCACCGCTTGCCGACAACAGGCAGATCGTGGGGTTGCAGCTCAACCTGCCGGAGCCGAAACGGGTATCGCGTTTGGCGAGGGAGCTCCGACAGCCGGTCTACACCCGCCCTTTCGAGGCGATCCAGGGGAAGCCCTCTTTCGAGATCTGGGTGCCCGTCTTCCAAGGGGACTCCGGTACCTTCCTGGGGCTGTTCGGCGGTGTCTACTCCTGTGACCAGCTCATCAAGGGGCTGGCATCACAGGTACAGCCCCAGCTGTACCATGCCAGCCTGACGGACGCCTCCGGAAGCGTTCTCGGAGAGCTGCCCCATACCGGTGTGCCGGACGGGGCGTTCGTTCACAGCGCCTTGATCACCTCCCAAGAGAGCGGGATCTTTTTGCGGGCCAACGTGTACCAGAGCGAGCAGGACTGGCGCTTGACCGTGCTGAGGCTGCTCTTGCTGGCGCTGGTAGCGGGGATGGCTTTCACCCTTTGGAGGCTGAAACTGGAAATAGAGGAGCGCAAGCGGGCGCAGGAGGCGATCAAGGCACAGGCGGCGCTGCTGGAGCTTGAAGTTGAGGAGCGCCAGATGGCCCAGGAGAACCTGGAGGAACAGGCCACCCTCCTCGAGGAGGAGATTGCCGAACGGAGGCAGGCCGAGGAGGCCCTGACCTCGAGCGAGGAGAAACTTCGCCTGATACTGGATTCGACCGGCGAGGCGATCTACGGCATAGATCTCGGGGGACGCTGCTCCTTCTGCAACACCGCATGCCTGAAGATGCTCGGGTACAGCCACCCGGATGAGCTGCTCGGCAAGGAGATGCACCTCCAGATCCACCACGCCCGCAGCGATGGCAGCCGCTCTCCGGGTCAGAAATGCCTGCACCAGGCGCTGAACCAGGGCGAGAGGACCCATGTCGACGAGGAGCTGTTATGGCGAGCCGACGGGAGCTGTTTCGCCGCCGAGTGCCGGTCCTACCCCCAGTACAAGGGAGGAGAATTGATCGGCGCCGTGGTGACCTTCATCAACATCACCGAGCGCAAGCAGTTGGAGGAGCAGTTCCGCCAGGCGCAGAAGATGGAATCGATCGGGCGCCTGGCCGGAGGCGTGGCCCACGACTTCAACAACATGCTGAGCGTCATCCTGGGGGCTGCAGAATTGTCCAGGTGCAAGGTCGCAGAAGGCGATCCGGTCTTGCAATATCTGGAGCTGATCTCCAAAGCGGCCAGACGCTCCAGCGAAATCACCCGCCAGTTGCTGGCCTTCTCCCGCAAGGAGGTGATCCTGCCGAAGCCGGTAAACCTGAACCCGCATATCGTGGAGTCGGAGAAGATGCTGGCGAGACTGATCAACGAGGACATCAAGCTCTCTTTCCGCCCGTCGAGCGACCTGTGGACGGTCATGATCGACCCATCCCAGGTGGACCAGGTCCTGATGAACCTCTCGGTGAACGCCCGCGACGCCATGCCCGACGGCGGCAGCCTGACCATAGAGACGGCAAATGCCCAAATCAGCGACGACTACAGCCACTTGCACCCGAACGCCAGGCCGGGCGACTACGTCCTTTTGACCATCAGCGACACCGGAGTCGGCATGGACCGGGCCACCAGGGAGCACATCTTCGAGCCGTTCTTCACCACCAAGGGGGTGGGACAGGGAACCGGTCTAGGCCTGGCGACGGTCTACGGCATCGTCACCCAGAACAGCGGCTTCATCAACGTCTACAGCGAGCCCGGGCACGGGAGCGTTTTCAGGATCTACCTGCCGCGCCTGATGCAGGATGCGATGCCGGAGGATAGGGCCACCCCGCAGGCCCCGACCGTTTCGGAAACCATCCTGCTGGTTGAGGACGAAGAGATGCTCCTTTGGATGGCGACCAGGCTTCTGGAGCAGATGGGCTATGGCGTGATTCAGGCGCATTCCCCGGAGGCGGCGATCTCCCTCTGCGAGGGGAACGATCAGAGCATAGACCTGATTCTGACCGACGTGGTCATGCCGGGGATGAACGGCAGCGAGATGGTGAACCGGATCAGGGCGATCCGGCCGGAGCTTAAGGTGCTGTTCATGTCCGGCTATACGGCCGAGATCGTGGCGCAGCGCGGCATCGTGGATGAGGGGATGCACTATATCCAGAAGCCGCTCGATATGAACAGGCTCAACGAGAAGATCAGGGAGGTGCTGGCGCAGGGGTGATGGCCGGGGGGCGACCGGAGCCCCCTCTGGCGACCTTTTGCCAACGCGGCTGCCCGATCCCAGCCGTCAGTCTAGATGCAGCAGCGGGAAGCGCTTGAGGTCCTCACGGGTCCATAGGGAGAGGCCGGCGCGCGAGCCGAGCGTTTCCAAGGCGATGATGGCGTCCGGGTCGTCGAAGGAAATCCGCCCTTTGTTCCCGGCCAGTTCCAGCGCCTCCAGCAGATAGGTGTCGAGAAACCGCTCCTCTTCCATCCCCGAGAGCTTCCCCTTGAAACCCCTGCGGTGCATGCGCAGGTGGAAGCTCTTCCCTCCCAGAGTGGGGAGCCAGGCGCAGACCGCTCGCCGCGCCTTGTCCTCGAATTCCGCCGGCGTCTGAAAATCGAAGCTCTGGAGCACCGGCATGACCCGCGCCAGCGCCAAGACGCTCTTCGGGTCCCGTTCGGCCTCCTCACGCAACAGCTCCAGAAACTGGCGCGCATCGACTACCCGCATCAGCAAAACGTTGAAGTAGTCCGTCCTGTTGACCCGCGCAAAGCGCTCCAGCAGCTTGCGCGCCTCGTTGTAGCCACCTTCCTGTACCGTTACCACCACGTTCCAGTCATGCATGGCAATCCTCCGCACATAGTTCTTGCTGATTAGCCACCAACCCGCCTGAGGCACGTTTTGTCGGAGAGGGACTTTACCTAGCTGCAACGCTCCCGATACCTGTCCCCCCTTTGACAAAGGGAGGACAGGGGGGATTTGCCTTTCAAGTTCCTCATAAGCAACCAACCCCGCCTGCGGCGGCGTTTTGTCCAGGAATAAGATTACCCTCCTGTCCCCATCCCCACCCTGACCCTCCCCTTCAAGGGGAGGGGACGTGGAGGATAAAGCAGACGATGTGGCACCAGAGGTTGTCGGGTAACGCTACGCTAACCCGACCTACGCCTACTTGCATTAAGTTACTTAAGAGCGTCAATCTTCCGCTGGTTAAAGCTCCCCCTCCCTTGATGGGAGGGGGCGAGGGGGAGGGTGAGGCTGGTGCGAGCTTTTCACCCTCTCCCCAACCCTCTCCCATCAAGGGAGAGGGGGCTTTTGTAGCGTACGGGAAAAGAACTGACCTTAACTTAACCTGATCAGCGCTGATATTCCGCTGCGAAAACTCCCTCCCCTTCAAGGGGCACTGCCATTAAGTTAAGGGAATGAGAGGTAGGGTGGGCCGTGCCCACCACAACCGCATCCTGATGGTGGGCACGGCCCACCCTACATGATTCACGGAATCACCGCTTAACTTAATGGCAGTGCTCCCCGGCCCTCCCCCATCGAGGGGGAGGGGGTGCCTGCGCAGTGTGCGGAAGATTAGCACTAATCAGGTAGTTCTTTGGCCAAGAACCGGAGAAGAGAGCGATGAGTCGTGATCATTGAAAAAGGGCTTCCACCCGTGCGGCACAGATGAAGTCGTTATCCGAGAGCCCGCCGACGGCGTGGGTCGTGTAACTGACCCGGCAGGAGCGATAGGAGACCTCCAGATCCGGGTGGTGCCCCTCGCTTTGGGCGATCCAGGCCACGGCATTGACGAAGGCCATGGTCTGGCAATAGTTCTTGAATTCGAACCGCTTCGATATCACGCCTGCGACCTGCTCCCACCCGGGAAGTCCGGCGAGAAGACGTTCGGCGTCGGCCGATGGCATAGGGGGCGCTCCCCCTTCACACGGTTTGCAATGCCCGACTGAAAGATCGCAAATATTTCGTTCCATGTTTTCTCCCTCGAAAGCTCCATCCCTTCGGATAAAGACCGTCCCGACTGCCATCCGTCATTCCGGAGCCGGTCGCCTGCCAATGGCCTCTTCCCGGCCTGTGACGCCTCCGGCGCAAGCGATGTGCAAGTATTAACACATTTCCCGAAACATGCAATTCGGCGGCGCGTAACAGGCAGAACCGGAGGAAAAGCGGGTACTGTCGCAGGCCAGAAGAACTGCTCATTATTTAGGCAAAACGGTAAAAAGTCACGATCTTGGGACATATAGGCAACGGGCAGGGAAAGTTATCCACAGCATTATCAACAAAAATGTGGATAGCAGAACCGCGTGGATCGACCTCCTACGAATAAACACGATTCATTTGTGCACTTTTTGCCGCAATTACAGAGGCTTGACAAATTATTGACGGTTACTAATCTGATTAGAGACGCGACGTCCCCAAACCATCATTCCCCCTGTCACGAGATCTCCCTGAAACCCAGGCACCTCATCCTGAGCCAAAAAACTCGCTTGTGACCAAACGGATTAATGGTAGCATTTTAATTTATCAGTTTTGACGGCTTTTGCGGAACGCCAATATCGTTGAAATATCTTTGCCTTATACTGCTTTGCAAAGCCTGCTATGCACTAACGAGTCACAAGCAGGCGGGCGCGAAACTCAGATAGCTAAAGAATCTGCATGCAGTCGGAAACTGACATTTCTGTTGTCCAGACTGCGAAAGTCTCAATTGGTCGACAATGAAATGCACCTCGAAGCAGTCCCGGGGCGATCTGAAGAGAGAAGCAGGTTCATAAGGTTCCGAGGATCGGGGAGAAAGTGCCATGGCATGGGAAGCGATGACGATAGACGAGTACGCGGCCTTCCAGCGAGCATGCGGAATGCATGTAGTGAAAATACAGGACACCTGGTGGGTCGAACCACGCCCGTTCTTTTTCAGGCCGCTTTTTCCTTTCGCCGAGGTCACTCCCGGCTTGCTGAACTATCCGATGCAAGCCTTGGTGGGAGGTGTCATGCATCCGGTACCGGCAGGCGCTTCGAGCAACAGCTACGTGCATATGTTATTGTACGACAAACCTCAAAGCTACTCTATAGATGCATCAAATTGCAAGCACAGGCAGATCATAAAAAAGAGTTTGGAAGTATTCAGCGCCAGGAGAATCACGGATCTAAACCTCTTTATTGAAGAGGCATTCACGATATACAAATCCTTTTACGCCAGGACCAGGTATTTTTACAAAAAAGAACGCTTGAATAAAGAATTTTTTGTCGCCTGGGCCAAACCCTTATTCGAACATCCCAAAATCGTGGTAATGGGTGCATATCATGAAAACAATCTGTCAGCTGTCGAAATACTATACCAGGTTGAGGACGTTATTATAGAAGACGTCTATTTTTCTGACACAAAGAGCCAGCCGTTGCAAGTAACCGATTTCATGACACATACCGTCAGAGAAGCAGCAAAAGCTACCGATGCCAGATATATATTCACGGGTTTTCCTTCAGGCAAAAAAACGCTGGACCAGTCTAAAACAATCAGGGGATGTAAGATATTGAAACTGCCCGCATATTTCAAGATAAATCCGTTGGTGTTGCAACTGGTGAAAATGTTTATGCGCGAGAGCTATGAAAAGCTGGTCGCCATAACCTCATTCTCTGACAACGACAAGCTCCAGTCCACAGGGGACCGATGATTCCCCCCAGCCTGGCTTTCCATCATCATCTCATAAGTTGCACGCCAAAGCGGGTTTGCTCGTTGCCCGTGATTATCATGGGGAGAAGATGCCATGGCATGGGAAGCGATGACGATAGACGAGTACGCGGCTTTTCAGCGAGCATGCGGGACGCATGTCGTGAAAATACAGGACACCTGGTGGGTGGAACCCCGCCCGTTCTTTTTCAGGCCGCTTTTCCCTTTCGCCGAGGTCACTCCCGGCTTGCGGAACTATCCCGGCCAAGCGGTGCTGGGAGGTGTCATGCACCCGGTGCCGGCAGGCATCTCCGGCAACAGCTACATGCACTTGTTCCTGTACGACGAACCCGGTGCCTACTCCATAGATAAACTGTGTTGCAAGCACAGACAGATCATCAAAAAGGGTTTGGAAATTTTCCAGGCCAAGAGAATCGCCGATCTGGATCTCTTTATCCAACAGGCACCCGGGATATACCAATCTTTCTACAACAGGACCAGGTACTTCTACAAGAAAGAACGCTTGAACAAGGATCTTTTTGCCGCCTGGGCCAAACCCTTTTTTGAAAATCCCAAGATCGTGGTGATGGGCGTATACCATGAAGAGAAGTTATCGGCCATCGAAATAGCATATCAGGTCGAGGACGTTATCATCGAGGACATCTATTTCTCCGACACAAAGAGCCAGCCCTTGCAAGTGACCGACTTCATGACGCATACCATAAGAGAAGAAGCAAAATCCAGCAACGCGCGATTTATCTTCCGGGGTTTTCCTTCAGGAAAACAGACACTCGACCAATCAAAAATAACGAGAGGCTGCAAGGTGTTGAGACTCCCCGCATACTGTAAAATAAATCCGATCGTACTTCATCTGGTGAGAGCATTTATGGGCGAGAGCTATAAAAAGCTGGTTGCCATAACCGCCTTCTCGGACTTTACGGAGGAAAACAGCTGCCCGGCAACCCGCGGGAACTCCACGGCAAGATCCTTGGCGGAGTTGTCGGCAGATCGCGAAGCAGGTATATCAGGATCGGATCCCGAGAAACGATGAACGGTATTGACCAATCAGTGGCAGGCTTGAAGAAGCCGTGTTGTGGCGGTGCTGCTTTTGAGAAAGCAGAGAGTTGCCGGCAAGTCAAGTGATGAACGAGGTACGCCCGAATCGCCCCGTCACTGATTTCTGCAACCGGAATCATTTCGGGCTTCCTGTGATGCGCCGCCATGCTGATCCGGATTGGCCTTCTCGAACTTCATCAGCAGATCCTCCAGTATCCCCTCCCCCGCTTCGGCGGAGCGTTCCACCAGTTCATGACGCACATAGTCGAGCGCCTCGGCGCATCTCTCTTCGGGCCAGTCATCCCTGATGATCTGAATGTTCCCCCTCCCCCAGGCTATATGCGGCCGGGTGACCTCCTCCAGCCCCTTTTTCAAAAGCTCAACGCAGCGTCTCAACTGGACCTCGGTCGGCTGTCCGCCCTTCATGATGTTCTCTACCAGCGTTTCCGCCGCCCTCATGGCAATCTCGCAGTGAAGCATTACGTCCTCCTTATGCGCTTGATGGTAAACGTTAGCATGGTTTCACCGCATGACAATTTTGGCTCGCCTTTAGTCTCAGAGTTCGACATCACAAAGGACAGACAGGACACAAAGGACAGACAGGACACAAAGGACTTAAACGACGATTTTAAGATCCGAGAGGTTCGAAGAAGCTTTGAGCAGCCACGGTGAAGCAGTCAGGGTTCACGATCATATTTGATCTCCTCGATCACGCAAGCGCCGCCACGCGCTTTAGCTCTATGGAGCGCATCAGGCTGTCGAAGGGGCGGGCAAATTTCTCAACCCCATCGTCCTCCAACTCCCGGGTCACGGCGTTCAGGTCGATGCCGAGCTCGCCCAGCCGGCTCAAAACAGCCAGGGCCTCCTGCAGCCCCTGCTCCAGTCGGGGCGCGGGATGGCCGTGGTCCCGGTAGGCGGTCAGCGTCTCAAGCGGTGCCGTGTTCACCGTATCCGGGCCGATCAGCGCCTCGACATATTTCAGATCGCTGTAGGAGGGATCCTTGGTGCCGGTGCTGGCCCAAAGGAGCCGCTGGGGCCGGGCGCCGCGTGCCGCGAGTGCCAGGTAGCGGTCCTCGGAGAGTATTTCCCGATATACCTTGCGCGCCACCTTGGCGCAGGCGATGGCGGTCTCCCCCCGAAGCGAAGCCGCCATGCGACCGGCCCGCCCCTCCTCCTGCGCCAGCTTGGCAAGCAGCGGGTCGACCAGCACGTCGATGCGGCTCAGGAAGAAGCTCGCCACCGACGCCACCCGCTCCATGGGGAGCCCGTGCGCCGCCCGCTCGGAGAGTCCATCGAGATAAGCCTCGGCGACCGCGCGGTAGCGGGGGATCCCGAACAGCAGGGTAACGTTGACGTTGACACCCTCGCGTACCAGCTGCCGGATCGCGGCGAGCCCCTCCCGGGTGCCGGGGACCTTGATGAGGAGGTTGGGGCGATCCACCCGCTCCCAAAGCCGTCTCGCTTCCAAAAGGGTGCCGACGCTGTCGTGTGCCAGGTGCGGTGAAACCTCCAGGCTTACAAAGCCGTCCCTGCCGTCAAGCCGGTCGTACAGGGGGCGCAGCAGATCGGCGGTCATCCGGATGTCGTCCACCACGAGCGCCTGGTAGATCTCGGCGGCGCTCATCCCCCGGCGCGCCAGCTCTGCGATGGCCCTGTCATAGTCGGCGCTCCCTGCAATCGCCCTCTCGAAGGTGGCCGGATTGGAGGTCACGCCGCTGACGCCGTCTTCCTGGATCAGCGAGACCAGCTCACCCGAGACCAGCATGGCGCGGCTCAGAAAATCAAGCCAGATGCTCTGGCCGGACCGGGCCAACATCAGCAGCGGATTGTCTCTCATCTTCCTTGCTCCTCCCGCTCCAGCAGAGCAACCTTGGCGAGCCGGCGCCGATGCCGGCTGCGATGCCGATACGCATGCCGCCACCTACCCTGCTGACTCAATTCGTCAACCAGGTTGAGCTTCCGCCGCTAAAGTCACGCCCCATCCCCACCCCGACCCTCCCCTTGAAGGGGAGGGAGGTTGCTACACTTATCCCCCGACTCGGCTCATACCAGGAGGTAGGGTGGGCCGTGCCCGCCAAACCGCATCGTGATGGTGGGCACGGCCCACCCTACATTGATTACGCCTGTGTCGCCCCTGCCCGGCCCAGCTGTTCCCGGGCCAGCCTGCAGACGTTATCCACCGTGAAGCCGTACTCCCGCAGCACGACCTCCCCGGGGGCGGAGGCCCCAAAGCGCTCCACGGCCAGGACGCCCCCCGTGAAGCCGACATAGCGGTGCCACCCCTGCGGCGAGCCGGCCTCGACGGCAAGTCGGGCGGTGATCCCGGGGGGCAGGACCAGATCGCGATAATCCTGAGGCTGCTCCTCGAAGAGCTCCCAACTCGGCAGCGAGACCACCCGCGCCAGGACCTTTTCCTCCAGCAGTTTCAGCCTGGCAGCAACGGCCAGGGAAAGTTCCGAACCGGTGGCGATCAGGATCAGCTCCGGCACTGCGCCTTCTGCGTCGGCCAGGATATAGCCGCCGCGCAAAAGCCCCTCGGCCCCCGCATAGCGGCTGCGGTCCAGGGTCGGCACCGACTGGCGCGACAACACGAGCGCCACCGGCCGCCCCTTCAGGGAGAGTGCCACCCGGCAGGCGACGGCGCTCTCATTGGCGTCGCCCGGACGGATCACCACCAGGCGCGGGATGGCCCTCAGACTCGCCAGCTGCTCCACCGGCTGGTGGGTCGGTCCGTCCTCCCCGAGGCCGATGCTGTCGTGGGTGAAGAAGTGGATCACCTGAAGCTCGGAGAGCGCCGCCAGGCGGAGCGTCGGTCGCAGGTAGTCCGAGAAGGTGAGGAAGGTGGCGCCGAACGGGATGGTGCCGCCGTGGGCTGCAAGGCCGTTGACGACCGCTCCCATGGCATGTTCGCGCACGCCGAAATGGATATTGGCGCCTGCCGGGCCCCACTCCCCGCCGGCCGCTCCTTGCCGGTCGCCGGACTCCCGGAGCACGCTCTGGAAATCCCCCATCCCGTGGAGGGCGGTGAAGGTCGAGGGATTCAGGTCCGCCGAGCCGCCTACCAGCTGCGGCAGTCGCGCCGCCAGCGCGTTCAGCACCTTGCCAGAGGCGATGCGGGTCGCCATCCCCTTGGGGTCGGCGGGGAATACCGGAATGACAGCCTCCCAGCCGGAGGGGAGCTCTCCCTCCATCGTCTGTCGGAGCTCCCCGGCGAGCTCGGGGTACTCCCTGGCGTAGCAAGAGAGCAGCGCATCCCAGCGGGCCTCGCTCTCGGCACCCCTGGCAAGGGCCTCCCGGAAATGGCCCAGCGCCCGGTCCGGCAGGTGAAAGGGGGGTTGAGCGGGCCACCCTAGATGCTCCTTGGTAAGCCGCACCTCTTCCTCGCCAAGGGGCGCACCGTGCGCCTCGAAGCTGTCCTGCTTGCCGGGGGAGCCATACCCCAGATGTGTGCAGACCATGATGAGGGAGGGACGCAGGGAGTCGGCACGCGCGCTCTCAAGGGCAGCCCCGATCGCCTCCAGGTCGTTTCCGTCGCAAACCGTCTGCACCTGCCAGCCGTAGGCCCGGAATCTGGCGGCGCGATCCTCGGTAAAGCTGAGCTCGGTCGAGGCGGCGAGGGAGACGCAGTTGTCGTCGTAGAGGCAGATCAGCTTCCCCAGCCCCAGGTGTCCCGCCAGAGAGGCCGCCTCGGAGGCCACTCCCTCCATCAGGTCGCCGTCACTTGCAATGACATAGGTGAAGTGGTCCATGATCTCGAAGCCGGGCCGGTTGTAACGAGCAGCCAGACGGGCCTCGGCGATCGCCATGCCGACCGCGTTGCCAAAACCCTGCCCCAGCGGGCCGGTGCTGACCTCGACACCGGGGGTCAGGCCGCGTTCGGGATGGCCCGGCGTGCGGCTCCCCCACTGGCGAAAGCGCAGTATCTCGTCCAGGGGGAGGTCGTAGCCGGTCAGGTGCAGCAGGCCGTAGAGGAGCATGGAGCCGTGTCCTGCGGAGAGCACGAAGCGGTCGCGGTCGAACCAGGCGGGATGGGCCGGATTGTGCTTCAGGAAACGGGTCCAAAGCTGGTATGCCATCGGGGCCGCCCCCATCGGCATACCCGGGTGGCCGCTGTTCGCCTTTTGTACCGCGTCGACCGCCAGAAAGCGCAGCGTGTTGATGCAGAGCTGGTCCAGGCTCGGGGAATTGACTTTGGAAGCTTCATCGACAGTCATGGGTACTGCTCCTTCATCAGATGGATGTCAATAGGAGATAGCTGTTCGGGCTTTCCTGCCACACGCCTCACTTCCAGAGCTGTGACTTTCTGTTGCCAGGAAGGAGCAGCTGACAGGAGAGCCGCTTCGGTATTCTCCTATAACTATACCAAGTGATGAAATAAACAGATACCGGTATCATGGGGATTCTATGACATCAGCCGGGAAAGCTTTTGAGATTGACGCTGAACAAGTTCCAGACGTTTTGCCAGTGGAAGAGGGTTCTTTGTCAGAACGGTCCGTTCATCCCCATCCCCATCCCCCTCCCGACCTCCCCCTTGAAGGGGGAGGAGCCCCCCGACGTCCCCTCCCCTTCAAGGGGAGGGACAGGGTGGGGATGGGGTGAAAACTCCTCCAGGAAATCGGCGACAGCCCGAAATCACTCCGTGGTGTCGATGAACTGCAGCGCATCTTCCGGATATCGCTCCCCCGCCACGGTGAACGAGGTAAGCGCTCTGTCGAGGGCGGACCAGACCTCCTCGGCGAGCTTCAGTCCGACGGCCTGGGCGTTCTCCTCCAGGTAACGCAGATGCTTGGTCCCAGGGATGGGAACGATGTCGCTCCCCCGTCTCAAAAGCCACGCCAGCGCGACTTGAGCGGGCGTCGCATCGTGAGCGGAAGCGATCTCCTTGACCATGGAGACCAGCCTCAAGTTATGGCTTAGATTCTCCGCCTGGAAGCGCGGGTTCTTGCGGCGCCAGTCGGTTGACTCGAGGTCTTCCGGACTGTTGATCTTGCCGGTCAGGAAACCGCGTCCCATGGGACTGTAGGCCACGAATCCGATGCCCAACTCGCGCAGAACCGGCAGAAGCTTCTGCTCGACCCCCCGCTCCCAGAGCGAGAATTCGGACTGCACGGCGCTGACCGGATGTACGGCATGGGCACGGCGCACGATTCCGGGGCCGACCTCGGAAAGACCGATAAAGCGCACCTTGCCCTGCCCGACCAGATCGGCAAGCGCACCGACGGTCTCCTCTATCGGGACGCCGGGATCCAGCCGGTGCTGATAATAGAGGTCGATGTGATCGGTCCCAAGCCTCTTGAGCGAGCCCTCGATCGATTTGCGCAGATGAGCGGGGCTGCTGTCGAGGGCGACCGGTTCGCCATGGGGACCAAACCTCCAGGCGAACTTGGTGGCAATGGTGACGCGCTGGCGCGGAACCTCCTTGAGCAGGCGGCCTAGCAGTTCCTCGTTGCTGAAAGGCCCGTACATCTCCGCCGTGTCCCAAAAGTTCATCCCCAGTTCGAGTGCGCGGCGCAAGACCCGGATCGAGTTGGCATCGTCCGGATGACCGTAGGCGAAGGACATACCCATGCAGCCAAGCCCCAAGGCGGAGACTTCCAGCCCCTGCCCGCCGAGTTTACGTTTATACATAAGGCCTCCCAGGATTTTTCAGCACCTCCTGTCGAGCACCAGCTTTGCCAGGGGAATGGTGCTTGCCGCGCCGGCAAGAAACAGGGCCCAACCGGCCGTCTTTCGCTGTCTCTCGTTCAGCCTGTCCACAAACAGCAGGGCGATGCCGCCCCCGAGCGCAACTCTGGTTACTGCAATAAGAGACAACTGCGGCAGAGTCAACACGGTCCTTTTCATCTCGTCCCTCCTCTATTTGACATACTCGCATCCCTTCCAGACCAGTACACTTATCTAACTCGGCCCGGCAGCCATCAAGTCACCGGCTCCTGAAAAAGCCCGTTTCCTAGCAGAGTTAAAGCCTTTAAGTCGCCCACAAGTATATCAGATTAATTTTAATTGTAATAAGTTCGACTTTGATCGGCAAAAAAATAGCCCATATTTGCTATGGGCTATTTTATCACTGGATTACCGCATCAATGTGCCGTCTGACCTGGAGCAACTCCAAATTTCGTCCAGGGCACGGCCGCTTACTTCGTGATCACGCAGTCGATGACGGCATTGATCCTGCGGTTCTTCTGCCGACCCTCGGGGGTGTTGTTGTAGGCCAAGCGCATGGTGGAGCCGTACCCCTTGGCGGACAGCCGTGAACGATCGATGCCGAAGTTGTCGACCAGATAGTTCACCACGTTTTCCGCGCGCTGCTGCGACAGCTTCATGTTGGCTGCAGCGCTCCCTGTGTTGTCGGTATGCCCCTCGATGAGGGCTGTGGTGGTCGGGTACTGTTTCATGTAATCGGCAACCCTCGCGATTTCACTCCGGTACTGGGGCTTGATGTCGGCTTTGCCCGAGTCGAAATCGATCACCAGGGTCATGCAGAGCTTGTCGGGAGGCTGGACCTGCTGAACATCGAAGGCGCAGTCGACGATCGCCTCGATGCGACGGTTCTTCTGTCTGCCCTCATTGGTGGTATTGTCGGCGATGGGACGCGTGAAGCCGAACCCCTTGGCGCTTAAGCGGGAGCGGTCGATGCCGAACTTGGTTACCAGGTGATCCACCACGCTCTCCGCGCGGCGCTGCGACAGCTCCATGTTATGGCTGGCACTTCCCACGTTGTCCGTGTGCCCCTCGATGACTGCGGTGGTGGTCGGATATTTCTTCATGAAGTTGCCGACTTCCGCTATCTCTTCATAGTTTTCCGGACGGACGACCGCCTGGTCGATGTCGTATTCTCCCTGCAGCGTGACGCAGTACTTGTGATGACCGGGGGTCGGTTCCGCAGCCGGCATAGGCTCCAGAGGAGTTTCCGGTTTAGCTTCCGGTTCAGGCGCCGGGGTGGTGACAGGTGAGACGGCCGCCACCGCCGCTTCTCTCCCTCCAAACAGGAAGCTCAGACCGGCCGAGTATTCCCAGTTGTGGATGATATCGTCGTCCAGGTCCTCATTGGCAAAATCGAGTATGTGTCGAGCGTCCAGCCTGAGGGCAAAGCTGTCGGTCATGAAGAATTTGACGCCGCCGCCCAAATTGAAGGTGCCATCGTGCCTATCGTCTAGGCCTGAACCGTACTTGAGGATTTGCCCCCCGCCCCCCATGGCCAGGTAAGGAACCACTGTCGAGCGCGGCATGAAGTTGTACAGCAGGTCCAGCCGGTAGCTCCAGGCGTCGATATGCTTGTCCCTCGCCTTATCCTTCGCCCACACGTAGTGCCCCACAAGTTCAACGCCGAAGCTGTCGGTCACGTCATAGCCCAGCCGCAGGCCGGAAAGAATACGGTTTTTTTGCAATTCCGGCTGTTCATCTTCGTCATACATGTACCCGCCCACGAACGGCGAGATCGAGAAGGCCCCGGCTCTTTCCCCTGCGTACACGGTGCCGGCCAGCGCCAGCAGTGCCAGAACGACCATTAAGCTTGTGATCTTTTTCATCTTTGTAGCCTCCTTGGTGAGAAGGGTTTCCGTCAGAAAATCCTCCTGCTTCGAATGTAGAGCCGCGCCGTTCATGACGGACTCGGTTTTATCTCCGGCCAACGGGCGGCGAGAGGTGCCCGATCTGGAAGTAGTGCGGCGACCGGCAAGCGCTGCCGGGGACAGTCCTCCCTGCCGCTTGAATCCATTGCGCTGACTTTCCTGGAGCGGCTAATCTCATGGGGATCAAATTAACGCCTACCAATATATCGTCATTCGGACGCCTGTCAACCATCCCATGGAGAGTGGATTGGCATGCCTGCACCGTTTGGGTCCCGTAAGGGGTCGGGTGGATCGCCTCCTTACGGGGTCCGCCTGCAGCGTCACAGCCCCCTTGAACGCGTCATGTTTCTTCCTGCGCCGATTTCTTCGACCGGAAGTCCCGCGCTGAGATAAGCCTTGAATCCGCCGGAAAGCAAGTGGGCGTTTGCTACGCCGTTGCTCAGGAGCAGGCGTACCAGCGTCAAGGCCGGCTCATCATCCGGAGCGGTCGAGTAGACCACGACAGTACGTTCCTTTGGGATCTCCGGAAGATGCTTTTGAGCATCGTCGTGGGTCAGGCGCAGCGCTCCTCGCACCTTCATGACCGCCAGGTCAAGGTCCCCTGCGTGACGGACCTCGATAAAAAAAATCGGCTCCCCTCTCTTCATCTGCTCCTGCACCCACTCTGTGCCAACCGCCAGATGGTTCGTCATATGGTTGTCTCCTGTGGCGTCAACGCCTTGGGATACCGGCAAGAGGTATCCCTGCCAGCCGCCGTAGGGTTCCCTTACGGGCGCCCGGATAGCTTTTCAATCCTCTCCCTCGTCACCTGCCTTCTGGTCGACGTGCTTGGCGCTCCTTTGCCGCCTCACGTAGAAGTAGATGATGCAGAACAGGGTAGCGATGATGGCCAGCGTAACCAGCCCGCTGAAAGTAGCGAAGGAGTATTGCTTGACGACGACTGGTTGCGGCACGGCTGCTGTCTGAGGCGTGACTGTTGTCTGTGGCGTGACCGATGTCGGTGGCGTGACCGTTGTTTGTGCGACCGTTGTCTGAGGCGTAACCGTTGTCTGTGGCATGACTCCCCCTTGGCTGATTTTATGACCGGAAATCCCGTCTCGTCCCATCAGGCGACACCCGTCGCACCTTTCGGGCCGGCTACTCGTGGATTGGCGCGGATTCGTTGAGCCACGATCTCCGCCAGATCCCTGGCCTGAATCCTCCCTTCAAAGCCTCCGGTCTTGATGCCATCCTCGAACAAGGTCAGGCAGAACGGGCAGTTGGAGACCAGTACCGGCGCTCCGGTTGCTACGGCCATGGCGACCCGGGTCTCGCTGATCCGGCTGCCGATCCTCTCTTCCGCGAGGACCAGTCCTCCACCTCCGCCGCAGCAAAAACTCTCCGGGCCGCTTCTTTCCATCTCCCTGATAATGGCACCCGCACCGGCCAAGACCTTGCGTGGGGCGGCATAACAGTCCTGGTAGCGGCCGATGAAGCAGGAATCATGGTAGCTGCAGTCAAGCGCGCTCGGTTCGAGAGGGAGCCGACCCTCCCGGATCAGCCCTTCGATAAAGGTGGTGTAATCTTCCACCTGCGCCTCGAATCCCAGGTCCCGGTAATCCCGCGCCAAGCTCTGATAACAGTGGGGACAGGTGGTGACGACCTTGGTGACCCCGTACTGCTGCATGTACTTGATGTTGGCGCGCGCCTCCGTCTGGTACAGGTATTCGTTGCCGAGCCTTCTGGGCGGCTCGCCGCAGCAGGTCTCCTGCTTGCCGAGGATGCCGACACGGATGCCGGCGGCCGTGCAGATCTTGACGAAATCACGCGCCACAGCCTGGTTGCGCCTGTCGAAAGCGGCATAGCAGCCGACGAAGTAGAGGATGTCAGCCTCGCCTCCTTCGCCCAGGACCGTTACATCGAGCCCCTCGCTCCAATCGGCCCGTTGTGCGAAACCGAGCCCGAACGGGTTGCCGTTCACCTCCAGGTGTCCAAGCGCGGTCCTCACCTCGTCTCCCGGAAAATCCCCCTCCATGAGGGCCATGTGGCGGCGCATCTCCAGGATCTTGTTGACATGCTCGATGTTGGCCGGGCAGATCTCCTGGCAGGCCCGGCAGGTGGTGCACTCCCAGAGGACCTCCCTGGTCACCTTTTCGATCAGCTCCGCCCCGGGCGCGTCGAAGGCGACCTCGCCGATCTGCTGCACCACCCTCATGGGAGAAAGCGGCTTTCCCGTATCCCAGGCCGGGCAGCGGTCCTGGCAGCGTTTGCAGGCTGTGCAGGCATCGGCGTCGTAGATATCCTTCCAGGAGAGTTCCGGAAGGGTCGCCGCCCCGTAACTCTCCAGGCTCTCGTCCTCCAGGTCGATGGTGTCCATGCTCCCTTTGGGACGCAGATCGGTGAAGAAATAGTTGACGCCGGTAATGAACAGGTGGCGCAGCTTGGTAAAAGGGATGCAGGCGATGAAGCACATGGAAAGGAGAAAGTGAAACCACCAGAGCCCCTTGTGGAAAGCGCGCAGCTCGGACGGGTCCCGGCCTTCCAGAAGCCAGGCGACCGGCAGCCCGCCGTAGGAGAACAGTGCCAGGCCGGGATTGCCGGGAAGCTCGGTGACCGCCATGCGGATCCCTTCCAGGATGAAGCCGGTGACGAGGATGACAAGGATCAGGAGGTGGCTCAGATAGTCGTCCCTGCCGGTTTGAAGTCCCTTCGGCGTCAGGATGAAACGCCGCACCGCGAACCCGAGCAGCATGGCGATGGCGACCAGGCCGGCGGCGTTCAGCACGATCTTGAAGCCCAGGTAAAAAGTCCCCGTGAGAAAGCGCCACGAGAAGAGAGGCTCGGTGAAGTCGACCTGGATCATGACCAGGAGCGTGCCGATGAATAGCAGGAGAAAGCCCCAGAAGAAGAGCGCGTGCAGCGTCCCCGGCAGCCGCACCAGAAGAATCCGCAGCTGTCCGAAGACCTCTTTCAAAAATAGCCTCACCCGTTCGCCGCCCCTGTCCAAACGGTCGAGCGCCCTGCCCAGCCGGTAAACCGGGATGCGCCGGTAAAAGCCCCAGCCGCAAAGACCGATTGCGATAGCCGCCATCAGGTACATGGGGCCGGTTACCCCGTGTCCAACGTTCCAGTAGATCTCTCTGGTAGCTTCCATGGACTGCATCCTGAAGGTCACTCCGCTTTCGTCCCGGCGCGATAACATCTGTCGTCGGGAACCTGTCTGAGTAAAGAGCTGACAGGCTTTGTTGGTGATTGCTTTCCGGTATCAGTCAATTGTCAGCGGTACAGGTACCCCTCCAAAAATATCTTAGCAACAGTTAATGTCAAGCCGGTAAATGGTTGTGCCGCTGCGGTATCCGTTTAATCACAAAGGAGAAGTGCCGCAGCAAGCAACTGCACGGGTATCAACCAATCCTGTCGTTTTCGAAGCCAACAGATGGAGCGGTCAACATGAGATCAGAAGGAAACCGCTCTGTCTGTGTCGGGTCGGTCGCCCAATCTATCGAAGGTGCGGACTCATCGGTTGTGTCTTCCCAATTATCAAAGAGCGATACCATTAGTTTCTCGTTCCCAAGCTCCAGCTAGGTTTCTCGTTCCCAAGCTCCAGCTTGGGAACCACCGGCAAAGCTCCAGCTTTGCATCAGTCGAAGCTGGGCTTGGGTAGCTTAAGGTTCCCAAGCTGGAGCTTGGGAACGAGGTGTACGAGATGTAACGAGATGTGCTGGAGCCTGGGAACGAGATGTGACTGGGGGATCGAGATCGGGGCTGGTACGCTGCCGGATGCTCCCGCCTGAAGGTGCCGATCATGAAATAAAAATCACTATGCATTAACCTGAAAAACATTTAGAATTCGGGTACGTAATGACCATCGACTACCAATAAAAAGAGAGTACTGAGATGAAGATACAAACGGGATCTAAACAGCCGGCGGTAACACAGCAAAGCACCGGCAGCAGGGCCGACAAAGCCGAAACAGGTGCCGCGCAGCAAAAAGCGGCAGCAAAATCTCCCGGAAAAAAGGACAGCGTTGAGCTTTCCAACTCACTCGACACGGAGATGAAAAGCCAGCAGGCGGAGCAGGCCAAGCGGGTAGCATCGCTCAAAGCGCTTCTCACGGCAGGCAAATATCAGGTCAGCTCGCGAGAAGTTGCGGAAAAGATGCTGTCTGTTTTCTAAAGATCCCTGTTCTGCCTCAATAATCAACCAGACCCACAATCTTGCGCAGAAGGACCAGCACGTCTCCGACGTCTATCCGGCCGTCCGGCTGGGATACCCCGTTTACCAGCGGGGCCACGTCCCCGCGGGCCAGCGCCTGTGGTGTGGCTGTGCCATCAAGCGAGATCCTGAGCAGTGCCGCGGCATCCTGTATATCCACCAGCCCGTCCAGATTCAAATCTCCCATGATCCTGTCAAACCGTATGATATTCCTCTGGGCGGCGCTCGAGTTGCCGCCGCTGTCCGTGGCGCTGGCCCAGATGCGGAACTCCCCTGCATGATCCAGCGCGATCTGCTGCTGGAAGACTCCCTCCTGTACCGCCGGGGTGAAAAGGCGACCGTTGATGTCGAGGACGACGCTGACATCGCTTCCCTGCGCTCCTGCTATCCCGCGGATTGTCATGGTGTCGCTCTGCGTCCTGATGTCCTCGGCCGGCTCGGTGATGGCCACGAAAGGTCTGCCTGGCGCCAGGGTGACGCTTCGTTTCATCCTGGAACTGCGTCCCGAGAGGGCAGCGCTCAACTCGATGGTATTCAACCCGTTTTCCAGGTAAGCGCTACCGGTGAAGGAGCCATCGGTGACGTTGAGGCTCTGCAGCGGGTCGCCGTTCACGCCGAGCGTCACCGCACTTCCCGGCGCTACCGTGCCGCTTGCCGTGAAGAACGCGACGCCGGTTACGCTGTTGTCTGCCGGCTCGACCACGGCTATGGCCGGTGCGGTCGCATCGAGCTTGATGCTGAGGGTCTGCGTGGTAACGTTGCCGGCACCGTCCTTTGCGGTCACGGTTATGGCGTTGTCTCCGATGCCAAGCGGTACGGCGCTGCTGAAGAGCGCTGCCCGGCCGGCCAGGTCGGCGCCGTTCACGGTGAGGGTTGCAATTCCAGAGGCGTCACTGGCTCCCCCCATGACGTTCAGCACCGGATCGGCGGTGACGGCACCCGAGGGTAGCGTTGACAGGGCTAGAAGCGGCGGGACCACTTCGAGGGAAACGGTGAGTGGCTGGGACGCCGGAAGCGCCGCGTTGTAATTGCCGTTGCCATCCTGCATCGCGGTGATGACGGTGGTCCCCGCGCCCACTATGGTCACCATGCTCCCGCTTATCACGGCCACCTCTTGATCCGTGCTCAGGTAAGTTACCGGAAGCCCGCTGGATGCGGTCGCGGCCAGGCTGAACGGAGCATCCCCCAGCACCTTCCGGGCCAGGGACGCGAACGTCACCCCCTGCCCTCTCTTGTGCACGGTCATGGTCTGCGACACATCGGGTGCCTTCTCCAGGTCGTCGCTTCCTCCTTGCGTGGCGGTGATTGCCACGCTACCGGCACCGGTTATGGTCACAATATCTCCGCTTATCCGGGCAACCTGCGGATTGGAGCTGATAAAGCCGATAGCGAGCCCGCTGCAAGAGGATGCGGTGATCTTAAAGGGGGCATCCCCGTAGCTCCTGTCACCTATGGGCGGGAAGATGATCTCCTGGCATGACCTGAATACGTTGAGAGTTCCCTTCACCAGCACGAAGCGGTAATTTTGAGCCGCCAGTGTGCCGAGGCCGACGGCGATGTCGTAGGATCCGACCGGGCTCGCCTGCGACGCGGCTGTCGAGAGATCCGGAGCACCTGAAATCACCGCATTGTTCTCACCCGCCACGAATCCTTGGTAACTCGCCGTCAATGTTGGATTCTCAGTACGGTAGGCGCGGGACTTGTCCTCCGCAGTCACGGTTAGGGCCTTTTTGTTAACGGTGAAGGACTGCGAGACGTCGACGGCCGGGTTGTAGGTCTGGTTTCCCGCTTGGGATGCCGTGATGACGGTGCTACCCGCACTGATTATCAGGACCTCGCCGTTCACCACGGTCGCGACGGCCGGGTTGGAACTGGTGTAGGTAATGGGGAGTCCGCTCGTGGTGCTGCCGCCGGGGTTGAAACCGGCGTCCCCGTAGGTCCTGTCGGTTATGGGGCCGAAGGTGATTACCTGATCCAGCCGCGCCGCCTGGAAAGTCAGGTCGTTCCCGTAGGCTATCCCCATCTGGTTGGTGGCAAAGCCCCTGACGTGGTAGGTGGTGCCGGGTAGGAGGCCGGTCAGGGCGCCGACGAATGCTCCTCCTTCGCTAAACGCCCGGGTTACCCGGGCAGCTTCGGCGGACAGGGCACTTCCTGAGTGGCTGCAGGTGTCGCCGAGGCCGGGATTTTGTGCCGTCCCCCAGCAAAGGCCGACGTCGGTTGCCGGATAGTAGTTCGGATAGACCAGACCTCCGCCAGTGGCGGCATTGGGGGTGATCGAGGTGATCGGGGCGGTTTCCAGAAGCGGGAGGAACGCACCCGAGCGGATCCAGTTGGAATCGGCGCCGTTCAGGGCAAAGCCCTGTAAGGTGCCGTTGGCACCGTTTGCCGTCCTCTCGGGGGCCGTCGTGAAGGCGGAGTTGTCGAGTCCCACATCCCCTTCGTCCAAATGGAAATAGGCAGCCAGGTGCGGCTCGTTCAACGGATCTATGATCCGGGAGACCGCAGCGCGGATCTCGTCCCTGCTGCGGACGCCGTCCCAGAGCCTCACTTCGTCAATCCGGCCCTTGAAGAAGCGGGAGCCGCTGCGGTCCACGCCTACCTGCAGTGCAGCGGCGTTGTCGGGATCCACTCCAAGGGCAGCATTGGATAGCTCTACCTCAAGCCTGCCGTCAAGGTAGAGCGCTGCCGTGGCCGAGGCGCGATCGACCGATAACGCGACATGATGCCACTGGCCGTCGTTCAGGCTGCTGGTCCCGATGAGACCATCTGCAACTCCAAAGGATACCGCACCGTCTCCGATTTCGGCGGCGATCTTGTCCTGGTGCAGGATCAATTGATAGCCGCTCCATGCGCTGCCGCCCGCCCCTTTCGATAGCAGTCCGGTACCGTCCGGCTGTGAACCGTCCAGTTGCAGCCAGCTCTCTATGCTGAAACCGGTCTTGTTACCGAAGTTCAGCTGAGGGGCATCCGCTACCCGCAACAGATCGTTGCTCCCGTCAAAGCCGAGACCATTCCAGGGAGGTGGATTTACCGTCAGGGTTCGCATGACGTCCTCGGCCGGCTCGTATTGCTGGTTTCCAGCCTGCGATGCCGTTATATCGGTCGTACCGGGGGCCAATACCCGTATCTTCCCATCGACCACGG
>Ga0209317_1000557_pt1 | contig 42576 bp, 35 predicted proteins | sample RifGroB2_FD_183994 | JGI IMG/M metagenome (GOLD analysis project Ga0209317, IMG submission 183994) | Soil microbial communities from Rifle, Colorado, USA - Groundwater B2 (SPAdes) (version 2) | ecosystem: Environmental > Terrestrial > Soil > Unclassified | place: Rifle, Colorado | collected... | reverse complement strand
TGATCCCGGTGTTGCCGATCTGGGTGTAGGTCATGGTGACCATCTGCCCCTTGTAGGAGGGGTCGGTCAGTACTTCTTGATAACCCGACATGGCGGTGTTGAACACCACCTCGCCGGTTGTTTCACCCGATGCGCCGAAGGCCTTGCCAGTGAAGATCCGGCCGTCCGCCAGAGCCAGTACTGCTTTCATGTTTCTTCTCCCGAATCCGTTTTATTGCTGTGTCGCGCATTATGGCGCGACTGGAAAACATCTCTAGTAGCTTCAGCTAAACTCTCCCCTCTTTGAAAAAGGGGGGCCGGGGGGGATTTGCCTCCGCAGTTGATCTGCAGTCAAAATCAAATCCCCCTAAATCCCCCTTTGTTAAAGGGGGACTTTTGGAACCTTTACGTTGCTTTGTGCACTACCTGCCCTTTCACGATGGTGTAGGCGGCGGCACCTTTCATCTCCCAACCGAGGAACGGGCTGTTCTTCGACTTCGACTCCATCTTTTCGGCGCTCACTACCCACTGCTTGAGCGGGTCGATGATGGTGACGTCGGCAACGGCTCCCGGCTTCAGCGTACCGCGCTCCAAACCTAGTATCTTCGCCGGGTTGCAGGACATAACCGAAACCAGAGCTTTATAGTCCAGACACCCTTCCTCGACCAGCTTGAGCGAGAGGGGGAGCGAGGTTTCCAGACCAACGATGCCGTTCAACGCGATGTTGAACTCGACATCCTTCTCGTCCGGATGGTGCGGCGCGTGGTCGGTGGCGATGGCGTCGATGGTGCCGTCGGCAAGCCCGGCCTTCATGGCGGCGACGTCGCCGGCGCTTCTGAGCGGCGGGTTCATCTTGGCGTTGGTGTTGTACCCCAGCACCGCCTCGTCCGTAAGGGTGAAGTAGTGCGGCGCGGTCTCGCAGGTCACCTGCACTCCGCGGGCTTTGGCGTTGCGGATGATGCGCGCTGAGCCGACCGTGGAGATGTGAGCGATATGCACCGGCGCGCCGGTGAACTCGGCGAGATACACCTCGCGGGCAACGGCGATGTCCTCGGCAGCCCAGGGGATCCCCTTCAGACCGAGTTCGGTGGAGGTGAAGCCCTCGTTCATGACCCCCTCGCCAACCAGGGACATCTCCTCGGAGTGGGAGATCACCGTGATGCCTACGCCCTTGGCATACTCCAGAGCGCGGCGCATCAGCTCGGCATTATCGACCGGCTTGCCGTCGTCGGAAACCGCAACGCAGCCAGCCTCTTTCAGTTCACCCATCTCGGCCAGGCTCTCGCCCTTGCTACCCTTGGTGATGGAGCCGATCGGGAACACGTTAACCACCGCCTCGTTTCTCGCCTTGTTGACGATGTAGGAAGTGACTGCTTTGTTGTCGATCACCGGAGAGGTGTTGGGCATGCAGGCGATCGAGGTGAACCCGCCGGCTGCGGCAGAGCGGCTGCCGGTGGCGATATCTTCCTTGTACTCAAGCCCCGGGTCGCGCAGATGCACGTGCATGTCGATGAGTCCCGGAGTAACAAGGAGCCCTGCTGCGTCGATGGTCTGGGTCCCCTCCGGTGCCGTCAGACCGTGGCCCAGTTCCAGCACCACGCCGTCGGCGATCAGGATGTCCATAGTTTCGTCAATCCCCTGTGAGGGATCTATCAAGCGCCCGCCTACTATCAACAGATTCATATCAAGCACCTCTTAGAGAGACAGATTAAGGTAAAGATTGAGATTAAGGAAAAGCAGGTGAAGCCGTTCTACGTTCTACGTTCTGCTTCAAAGTCCCCCTTTGACAAAGGGGGATTTAGGGGGATTTGCCTTTGTTGGCGCTTCCGGCTGCAATTGCAACCTGGGCTAAATCCCCCCCTCCCCCCCTTTTTCAAAGGGGGGGAGGTTTGGTCGAAAGGGGGGGAACGGCTTCTACCCTTCCGCCGGCTCGCCGCCGCATACGTGGTAGAGCATCGCCATTCTGATGGCTACGCCGTTTTCCACTTGCTTCAGGATGTAGGACTGCGAACAGTCGGCTACCGCGGAGGAGAGCTCGACGCCGCGGTTGATCGGACCGGGGTGCATGACCATGGCGTCTTTTTTGGCCAGTGTCAGTAACTCAGGATTGAGCCCGAAGTAGCGGGAGTACTCGCGCATGCTCGGGACCAGGGTCTTGCCCTGGCGCTCAAGCTGGATCCTCAGCATCATCACGACGTCGGCCTGATCGACGGCCTCGCGGATATCCTTGCAGACCGTGACGTTGCCCAACCGCTCGATGCCGATCGGCATCATGGTGGGTGGACCGGCGAGAAAGACCTGGGAGCCCATGGTGGTGAGACCGTAGATGTTGGAGCGCGCCACCCTGCTGTGGGTGATGTCGCCGACTATGGCAACTTTCAACCCCGCCAGCGTTCCAAACCTCTGGCGCATGGTGAGCATGTCCAAAAGTCCCTGGGAGGGGTGCTCATGTGCGCCGTCGCCGGCGTTGATGACCGAGCAGTTCACCCTTTTGGAGAGATACTCGTGCGCACCGGAGACCGAGTGGCGCATGACGATGATGTCGGGCTTCATGGCGAGGATGTTTGCGGCGGTGTCCGAGAGGGTTTCGCCCTTGGTCACGGAACTGGTGGACGCGGTGATGTTGACCGTGTCTGCCGAGAGACGTTTCGCTGCGATTTCAAAGGAGGTGCGGGTCCTGGTGGATGCCTCGTAAAAGAGGTTGATCACAGTCTTGCCGCGCAGGGTCGGCACTTTCTTGATGTCGCGACGGTTGATCTCGTCGAGGCTATCCGCCGTATCGAGGAGCAGCTCAATCTCCTCTTTGGTCAGATCCTTTAGGGCGATGATGTCTTTGTGCCTAAACCCCATGATTCCCCCCTGAAACTGGTTGTGCGTCCCCGCCTTGGGCGTTTCGCGTTAACTAAATGGCAAGTGGTAAGATCACTTCTGCAGAATCACTTCGGTCGGATGGTTCTCGGCGTCGAAGGCTACCACGATGTTCTCGGTTCTGCTGGTAGGGACGTTGCGCCCTACGAAGTCGGCGCGGATCGGCAGATCGCGGTGACCGCGGTCGACCAGCACTGCAAGCTGGATGCAGGAGGGACGACCCTGATCAATGAGGGCGTCCATGGCGGCGCGGATGGTCCGTCCGGTGAAAAGGACGTCGTCCACGAGTACCACCCTCTTCCCTTCTACGGAGAAAGGGAGCTCGGTCTTGCCAACCGGCAGATGCTCGGAATGCCCCTTGAAGTCGTCGCGATACATGGTGATGTCGACGGCGCCAACCGGTACTTCCACACCTTCGATCTCCAGGAGACGAATTGCGAGTTCGTGAGCCAGATGCACGCCGCCGGTCCTGATGCCAACCAGCACAAGACCCTCGACACCCTTATTCTTCTCGAGCACCTCGTGAGCGATCCTTGTCAGCGCCCTTTTCACTCCGGTGCCGTCCAAAATTACCGTATTCTCAGCCATAGCAACCCCCTATAATGAGCAAAAAAGCCTGTTTATCGTTAAGTTACGCTTCCCGCGGCTACCCCGCAACAGCTATCTGACCTTCAATAAAAAAAGCCCTCCCGCACAAAAGGCGAAAAGGCTCTTCGAAATAAACTGGAAAGAGTTCTTTATGCTTCACCTTTGCTAACCTCACGGGGCTAATTTAAAAGGCAACCGATAATTTGGGTCAAATTAGCACCGAGACAGGCGAGAGTCAAGGCGAAAGTGGTGAAACAGATTGAGATTAAGATTAAGATTGAGTAACAGAAAACCAATCAGAATCGGTAGTTTGGTAAACAGTGGTACGGTCGCAACTGGTAGGTCGGGTTAGCAGACTCAACGCGTAACCCGACGGAGCAATGTTGCGGTTCACGATGGCTTGCTCACCCAGCTTTAACCTCTGCCAGACATCAAATGGGTTCAATGCTGAGGCACCGAATGCAGATCCCCCTTTGAGGTCAACCAAAGAACATTCAACGGTAGGTCGAGTTAGCAGGTGTATCGCGTAACTCGACGTTGCAGTGTCGGGTTACGCGATGAGGCCGCTAACCAGACCTACGGCTCAATCTTCATCTTAATGAACTCACTTTCTGCGCCCTTGCCATAGGCCCGGCAAAGTGCTATAACTGGCAACGTTTCAGAAAATTAAAATGAGCTTTTTGCATAAGCCGGCGGCGTTTCAGGCGCTTTTGGACGGCAGTGCAGAGGTTACAAAGGAAGACCAGGATGTTGACAGGAAAGCAGAAGAGATTTCTCCGCGGGCTCGGGCATGGGTTAAAGGCGGTCGTTACCGTCGGCAAGGGAGACATCAGCGAGGCGCTCATCAAAGAGACCTCCGAGGCGCTGGCTACCCACGAGCTGATCAAGGTGAAAATACTGGAGAGCTGCTTCATGGATCGTTATGATGTAGGTGCCGAGCTGAGCGCCGGTTGCAAGGCGGAAGTCGCCCAGGTGCTGGGCAGGACGCTGCTGCTGTACAAGGCGGCTAAAGAGCCGAGACTGGAACTGCCGAAAGAAGCGAAGGTTAAAAAGAAGGCAGATTGAGATTAAGGCAGCAGCAAGAGTGCATATTGAGAGGCGGGGGTGAAATCACCCCCGCCTCTTTTTTATTGAGCTAAATGCCACGTGTCGGCGCTGGGGGAACCAGCACATCGAAGGGGGAGTGAGTTTCAAAAAAGCGAGGGCGAACACAAGGTTCGCCCCTACGGTGTGTTGTGTTGTAACGCGTCTAAACCCGCTCGTACGGCTCGAAGAGCCGCTTGAACTCATCCAGGGCAAACCGGTCGGTCATGCCGGCTATATAGTCGCAGATGACGCGCTCTCTCCCCTCTCGCTCCATCTTGATCTGGTGCTTCATGGGAAGCAGGGTCGGGTGCTTGATGTACACCTCGAACAACTCTGCCAGATAACGCTCGGCCTTAACCCGCATCCGCTCTACTTTGTAATGCCGGTACAGATGCTGGAACAGGAATCGCTTCAACTCGGCGTTGCGATCTGCCATCACGGGACTGAAGGCGACTACCGGCAGATTCACCCGCCTCAGGTCCTCCTGGGTTTCGATCTGCAGCCGCTCCAGATTCGCGGCGCTGGTCAGCACCAGGTCGTTAATCAGCACGCCGATCAGGGCGCTTACGGTCTGGCAGACTGCCCGGTCGACCTCGATGCCTGGATACTTGCGCATGATCCCCTCGTGCACCTCGTTCCAGAGGGTGACCTCTTTTAGTTGCGCCAGGTTGATGTAGCCGGACTTGAGCCCGTCGTCGATGTCATGGTTGTTGTAGGCGATCTCATCGGCAAAGTTGATCAGCTGCCCTTCGATGGTGGGAACTGTCCCGGGAAGAAATTCTGAAAAGATGTTGACGGGCGTGTCGTACTGGGAGGAGTGCTTGACGATCCCTTCCCGCACTTCCCAGGAGAGGTTCAGCCCGTTGAAGTTGGGATAGCGCTCCTCCAGTTCGTCGACCACCCGAAGCGACTGCAGGTTGTGCTCGAAACCGCCGGCCCCTTCCATAAGCCGGTTCAGCACCTCCTCGCCGGTATGACCAAACGGGGTGTGTCCCAGGTCGTGGGCCAGGGCCAGTGTCTCGGTGAGCTCCTCGTTGAGTCCCAGCCGGCGGGCAATCCCCTTCCCTATCTGCGCCACTTCCAGTGAATGGGTGAGCCTGGTCCGGTAGTAATCCCCCTCGTGGTTGACGAACACCTGGGTCTTGTATTCGAGACGTCGAAAAGCCGCGCAGTGTATGATGCGGTCGCGGTCTCTCTCGAAGGCGGGGCGGTTATCGCGAAACTCCTCCTGATACCTGCGTCCCTTGGAACTTTCGCTCTTGGCCGCGTAACCTGCCAGATCGGTCCGCTCCATAGCCTGCCCGTCTCTCATCCGCCCCCCCTGTGACACCTATTTGCCGTTTAGATAGTTAACTCTTCTGCTCACAATCAGATTTAAAGCAGCGTTATTTATATACGGCAGCATGACACTGTCAACAGCAAAGTTGCCATTGACGCCATGCAGGCATCGTGGTAATAGAGCTGTTTACAAATTAAGTCTCATGATAGCCTCGCCTGAAACTGATTCTTTGCTCCGAAAAAGCAACACTGTCGACTGCACTATTCAATATCGAACTTAGATAGTGAGAAAACCGGGATTACCGGACGGATGTCATAGATGCAAATGAAATTGTACAAAAAGAGGCTGCCATGCGGGTGATCGCGGGGGATATGCGCGGGCGTCAGTTGGTGGCCCCCAAGAGCCTGCGGGTGCGCCCGACGGGGGACCGGGTCAAGGAAGCGCTGTTCAGCATTCTGCTGAGCCGCCTCGGCGAGTTCGAGGGGATGCGGGTGCTCGATATCTTTGCCGGTACCGGGAACCTCGGTATCGAAGCGCTCAGCAGGGGTGCCTCGTACGCCGTCTTCATCGATTCGCACCACGACTCGGCGGATACTATCCGGAAGAACCTTGAGATTACCCGCTACTCCGATTCAGCCAAGGTAGTCGTGCAGGATGCAACGGGCGCCCTGAAATGGCTGGCACGCGGCGAGAAACCTTTCCACCTGGTCTTTCTGGATCCTCCCTATCACGAGGGACACACGGAACGGGTTCTGGAAGCTCTTTCGACCTCCCCCCTGGTCGATGAAGGGACCACCATCGTCGCTGAGTTCTCCGCCAAAGAGGAGATAGCTACCAGCTTCGGCAGATTGCAGGAGACCGAGCGCCGCGTTTATGGCGACACGGCCCTCTCGTTTTTAACCATTTCCGACAGAGGTGAAGTGTGCCCATGAAAACTGCGGTCTATCCCGGCTCCTTCGACCCGGTCACTTTCGGCCACCTGGATATCATCGACCGCGCACTGAAAATTTTTGACCATGTTATCGTGGCAGTTGCCAGAAACTCGGAGAAGAACTCCCTTTTCTCGGTGCAGGAGAGGGTCGAGCTGCTCTCAAAAATACTGGAGGATCGCCCCCGGGCTAAGGTTGAAACCTTCGATGGGCTGCTGGTTGACTTTGTACGCAAGCGCGGGGCATCGGTCACCATCCGGGGTCTGCGCGCGGTATCGGATTTCGAATTCGAATTCCAGATGGCACAGATGAACAGGAGCATCACCAAAGAGGTGGAGACCCTGTTCATGATGACCTCGGTCCCCTACAGCTACCTCTCCTCCTCGGTCGTCAAGGAAGTAAGCTCGCTGAACGGGCCGGTGGACAATCTGGTTCCCCCCTTGGTAAAGGCAGCTCTCGACGCGAAGTTTAGAGGGAAATAGCTTTATACGCTCCGCAGACTGATTATCCTTTCCTTAGACGGCCCTGGATTCCTTGCAAGCTATTGAACCATCTGATAATATTAGGTCGCTCGCATCCTGCAGACACCTCTTCGCACTTATGTTCGGCTGTTTCACCCCCCTCGGAGGTCACACGTGATCACAAAAGAGATGACCATTACGGAAATACTCAGACGCTACCCCGAGACTCTCCCCGTTTTCGAACGCCACGGCCTGGACTGCTACGATTGCCAGATCGCCGAGTTCGAACAACTGGAGCACGGCGCCACGGTGCACAAGGTTGACATTGAAACACTCCTCGACGACTTGAACCGCCATACCAGGAAATAGCTTATATGGGGGCACCCCTTGCGGGTGTCCTGCCTTCCCCCCGTATACCCGCAAGGGGTATCACTACAACACCTTCACCTCATATTCCAAATATTTCCCCTACTCTGTTGACAAATTATCTCATGTGTTGCATCTGTTACAGTCATCGCTTTTTCTCGCAACGTTAGCGGCGCCGAAGTCAAACCGCTAACCGCGGCTATGCATTCATCTCTGACACCAAGACAGGAAGAGGAGATATTCCATGGAATATCAGGGCTTAAAAGATATAGAAATCCTTTTCGGACTGGGACTTATCACCGTAATCCTGCTGCGAAAGTTCAAGTTCCCGTCCATCATCGGTTTTCTGGTCACCGGCGTGGTAGCCGGCCCTTACGCGCTCGGCTTCATCAAGAACACCCACCAGGTGGAGCAGATGGCCGAGTACGGCGTGGTGCTGCTCCTTTTCACCATCGGCATCGAGTTCTCCCTGAAAGAGCTGATGCGCATCAAGCATCTGGTGCTCTTGGGTGGCGGCCTGCAGCTGGGCTGCACCATTCTGGCCGTGACTGTCCTGGGCCATCTGTTCAATTTCTCCCTCCCGCAGTCGGTTTTCTTCGGCTTTCTGGTGGCCCTCTCCAGCACTGCAATACTAATGAAGCTGATGATGGACGCCGGCGAGATGGATACGCCGCAGGGCAAGACGGCGCTCGGCATCCTGATCTTTCAGGATCTCTGCATCGTACCGCTGATGCTCTTCACCCCGCTGCTTGCCGGGGACGGCAACGGCCTGCAGGAGGTGGCGATCATCTTCGTGAAGGCGGTCGCTGTCATCATGGCCGCCCATTACGGCGCCCGGTTCGTGGTGCCCTGGATATTCGAGCAGGTGGTGAAAAGCCGGAGCCGCGAGCTCTTCATCATGATGATCATTTTTATCGGCATGGGTACCGCCTGGCTTACGGCTCAGGCCGGCCTGTCGCTGGCGCTCGGAGCCTTCATCGCGGGTCTCGCCATCTCGGAGTCGGAATACAGCCATCAGGCGTTAAGCGATATCATGCCCTTTCGCGAAGCCTTCATGAGCCTCTTTTTCATCTCGGTAGGCATGCTGTTGAACCCCGCCGTCCTGATCAAGTATCCTCTGGTGATCGTTTCGCTGGTGCTGGGGATCGTCCTGGTTAAGACGCTGATAACTACCGGTTCGGCCATGGCGCTGGGGCTTCCCATGCGGATCGCCCTGATCGCCGGGTTGTCGCTGGCACAGATCGGCGAGTTCTCCTTCGTCCTGTCTCAGGCCGGCCTGCAGCACGGACTCCTCTCCCCCGAGGCTTACCAGATCTTCCTGGCGGCATCGATAGCGACCATGGGTCTCACTCCTTTGTGCATGAAGATCGCCAGCCCGATAGCCAACTACACCATCGGAGTGCTGCCGCACTCCTTGACCCGGGGCAGGGAGATCTTTGCCGGGGATAAGAAGAAGGTCACCTTGTCGGACCATCTCATCATCGTCGGCTACGGTGTGAACGGCAAGAATCTGGCGAGGGTGCTGAAACACCTAAAGATTTCCCATGTCGTGATCGAGACCAACCCTTTTACCGTGAGCAAGGAGAAGAAAAAGGGGGAGCAGATCATCTTCGGGGATGCCTCTAAACCGGAGGTCCTGGATCACGCCCATATTGAAAAAGCCCGCATCATGGTGATTGCCATCTCCGATGCCGCAGCCAGCAGACGCATCGCCGCCCTGGCCCGGCAGTTGAATCCGTCGATCCACGTCATCGTGCGCACCAGGTACATCCTGGAGGTGGAACCGCTCTTCAAACTGGGGGTGAACGAGGTGATCCCGGAGGAATTCGAGACCTCCATCGAAATACTCTCCAGGGTGCTGAGAAGATTTCTGGTACCGCAGGATGTGATAGACAGCTGTATCGTCGACGTCAGGCGGGACGGCTATGACATGTTTCGCTCTGCCAGCAAGAGGCACAGCCACGCAGTCGGCATTGCCGGATTTCTTTCCGGGGCCGAGATCGGAAACTTCAGGGTGCATAAGGGTTCGCCGATGGAGGGAGCCAGCCTGAGGGAGGGGTTGTTGAGAAGCCGCTCCGGCGCCACCATTTTGGCGATCAAGAGGGGTGAGGAAGTAATGCCCAATCCCGACCCGGTCTGGGTACTGGAAGACAAGGACGTCGTGTTGCTCCTTGGGACTCCGGAGCAGTTGGTGGCCGCAGGAAGACTTTTTGAGCCGGTCAAGACCGCAAAGGAAGTCGAGACCGTTATATTTGCCGCGGATGAGGCTTGAGCTCGGCGTTTTTTCAGCTTGACAAGCCTTAATACAGCACATAAAGTGGTGGCCGTGAAAAAGACTCCATTCCGGATAATTGCGACTCTACTGCTGGTCGTCACCCTGCTCACCCTGAGCGGGCTGACTTCTACGGCTGCCGCACTGATAAATGCTTCAGCGGCGAACTCGTGCTGTGATTCCGGATGCGACGATGCGCCCAAATCCGGCCCCTGTTCCACTCCGGACTGCCCCTGCTTTTCCTGCATCAGCATGGTCATGGCCATGTCGCTGACCGTGCTGCGCGACTCCGCCAACGAAATCATTACCTACACCTCAAAGCAAAATTTTCACCTCTGCGAATTCATACCCTCCATTGAATATCCGCCCGAAGCTGCCTGATTCCACCTATCCCGAATTGCTATCGCTACCGCTGTGACCCTGGGATCATCTCCCGCCGCAGTTATCGCAGGAGTTTGCTCCCGACCTGCGGGTGATAACGGTACCGGCAAGCTCTCGGCTAAACGCTTGAAATCAAACACTCCAGGAGAATTAAAATGAAAAAGTACATCTATGTTTTGGTAGCAGTAGTTATCGGCGCTGCAATTGCTTTTGCCACGGTCCAGCAGGGAGAGGCCAAGGCGCTCAACGTAAACGAGATCGGCTCGGATCCTTCGGCCTTCACCGGAACCATCACCTTCACAGGCATCATGGGTGCGGTTTCCCAGCAGGACCCGACAGTCGTCGGCATCATGGACCTGAAGGAACTGCAGTGCACGACCCCCGGCTGCAACAAGATCTACATCCCGGTAAAATGCGCCTCCGCCGTACCGGCCCTGGGCGACGAGGTCAAGGTGACCGGCAGCTTCATGAAAGACGCCAAGGGTTACCTGTTCACCGCCGACAAGATAAAAGTGGTACGAAACCACAAGATCGGGGGCTAAATGACCCTCTCGAAGCTGGTGTTCAAGAACATCACCCGCCGACGCGGTAGATTTGTCTTCACTTTATTGGGGATCACCATCGGGATCGCCTCGTTCGTCACCTTCCTCTCCATGGGAGGCAGCCTGAAAAGCGAGATCAACCGCGAATCGGCTTCCCTTGGCGCCAATCTGATCGTCACGCCGATCGGCTCCTGCGCCTACGAGCAGGTTTCCATCCTGACCGGCGAGGTGCTGCCGGCCAACATCACCAACGACCAGGTGGCAAAGATCCAGGCCATCAAGGGACTTAACGCCGTGGCGGTGCTCACCGAAAAAACCGCCATCGCCAACAAGCCTATCTCTTTGAACGGCATCAACACCGCACAGATGAAAGCCTTCAAGTCTTGGGAAATCGAGAAAGGCGACTACTTTACTGGCGAAGAAGAGGCGGTGGCCGTGGTCGGTTTCGCCGCTGCCGACCAGTTCAAACTGCAGCCCGGCTCCAGCTTCGTGGTGCGCGGCGAAAAGCTGCAGGTCAAGGGGATACTCAAGGAGACCGGCGGCAGGGACGACCTGACCGTATTCGTGCCGATGCCGGTAGTCCAGAGGCTTTTCAAGACCGGGGAGAAGGTCTCCTACCTTTCGGTCAAAGTCGACAACCTTGCGCTCACCGAGGGTTACATTCAAAAGATCAAGGATACCGTGAACCTGGGAGTGATCTCGGACAAGCAGATGCTGAAAGGTGTCCTCTCCATAGTCGGCACCGTGAACATCACCCTGCAGATGATAGCCGCTGTCTCGGTTCTGGCGGCAGCCTTCGGCATCATCAACACCATGATGACCGCCACCTACGAGAGAAAGCGGGAGATCGGCATACTGCAGGCGCTGGGCGCCAAGCAGCGCACCATTTTCACCATTTTCCTGCTGGAGTCCGGCTTCTACGGCATCATCGGCGGAATCACCGGAGTGTTTGTCGGGCTTTTCGTCTCCGTCGCGGCAGCGCCCTACATCACCCAGAACGCCGCCACCTCATTCGTCAAAGGCTCCGGGAGCGGCGCCTTGATAGATCCGACGACAGTGTTCGGTTCCATCTTGTTTTCCACCCTGGTAGCCATCGTCGCCGGGGTCTACCCGGCCTGGCGCGCGGCGCGGCTTTCGCCGGTGGAGGCCATAAGCTATGAGTAACGCCATCATCACAACCAGGGATCTCTCCAAGTCATATTCAAGCGGCGCCGTCACCACCCAGGCGCTGCGCGGGGTAAGCCTGGAGATAAAGAAAGGTTCCTTCACCTGCATCGTGGGCCCCTCCGGCCACGGCAAGAGTACCCTGATGCACCTGATCGGCGGCCTGGACCGCCCCTCCGACGGCTCCGTCTTCCTGGACGGGACCGATATCAGTAAGCTGGACAACAGCCAACTGGCGCAACTGCGGGGCGACAAGATCGGCTTCGTGTTCCAGTTCTTCAACCTCTTGCAGGGGCTGACCGCCAAAGAAAATATCGAAATGGCCATGATGCTCTCCGGTATCCCGGAAAAGGAGCAGGCAGCAGGGGCGCTCAAGCTGCTGGCCATGGTGGGACTTGCCGAGAAGGCAGACTCGAAGCCGTCGCAGCTTTCCGGCGGACAGCAGCAGCGCGTTGCCATTGCCCGGGCGCTCGCCAACGACCCTGCCATCCTGCTGCTGGATGAGCCGACCGGCAACCTCGACTCCGCAGCCGAGGCGGAAGTACTGGAGATCCTGCATGCGCTGCACGCCGACGGCAAGACCGTCGTGCTGGTGACGCATAATAACGAGATCGCGAAAAAGGCGCAGCATGTCATCTGCGTAAAAGACGGCCGCATCTCCTGCTAAAAAGGTGGGAGTGAACGAAACATTGGACATAAAAAGCCTGCTCTACATCAATGTGGGGCAGGCTTTTTATGTTGGCTGATTGTTGCACAGGTTCGCTTTCGCTTATGAGGGTTTCCGTGAAGCGGGCGAATACAAGATTCGCCCCTACGGAGAGGGTCGGTAGGGGCGAACCTTGTGTTCGCCCGGGGCAGCTCAAACGGCTATTTTAAGCTGTAGGATTTTGCTCAGAACGCTACGGAGTGCCGGTGGGAACGGAAGGCAAATCCCCCTAAATCCCCCTTCGCCGAAGGGGGACTTTTTCAATCTGCTTACCGTAGGATCAGCGACCAAAGGAACGACCAAGGGGACAGGCACCTGCGGAGCCAGTCCCCTTTCGGCGCTCTTGCTACATGATGCTTTTGCCAAATAACGACGCGGCGAGCTCTACTGCGACCTGGGCGGTCTTGTTGCGGTAGTCGAGGATGGGGTTGATTTCCACGATGTCCAGGGAAGTCACCTGCCCCGTGTCGGCGATGATCTCCATGAGCAACTGGGCTTCGCGGTAGGTGAGCCCGCCCGGCGAGGTGGTGCCGACACCGGGAACTTCAATGGGGTCCAGTCCGTCCAGATCGAGGCTTACGTGCAAACGCGACAGGCGGCTCAGCTTGGCGAGCGCCTCGCGCGCCACCTGACCTATGCCGCGCTCGTCGATATCGCGCATGGTGTACACGGCTATGCCGCTACTCCGCAATCTAAGCTTCTCCTGCGGGTCCAACTCGCGAATTCCGATCATCACCACATCTGCCGGCTGAAGCTTTGCTCCCCGGCGCCCGACATCGACCAGACCGTTCGCCCCCAGCCCCAAAAGCGATGCCAGGCACATGCCGTGAATGTTTCCGGTCAGGGTGGTCTCGTGGGTGTTAAAGTCGCCGTGCGCATCGATCCAGATCACCCCGGCAGCCTGGTGATGGGTCACCCCGCCGATGGAGCCTATGGCAAGCGAATGATCGCCCCCCATGAAGATCGGGATGCAATCTTCCTCTATTGCCTTTCGACCCGCCTGATAAAGGAGTTCGCAGACCTTCAGGATGGAGGGGAGATAATTTTGATCCCGCTCTCCGGTCAAAACGTCGCGCACCGGCACCTGGATGTTGCCCACGTCCTCGACCTCATAGCCAAGACCTGCCAGTCGCGCGGAGATATCCGCATAACGGAGCGCCCCGGGTCCAAGGTCGACACCGCGCTGCTTCTGTCCCAAATCCACCGGCACGCCTATGATCCTGATCTTTTTTGCCATCGATTTTTCCTTCCCCTTCCTGTTCTATATGGCGAGCTTTCCACCCTCTCCCCTGCCCACCTGCCGTTAAGTTAACTATAATGCTAATCCCCGGTACGCTGCACAAGCCCCCTCTCCCTTGACTTGTCAGCCGTAGCCTTGGCGAAGGCTGATGGAAGAGGGCTGGGAGAGGGTGAAAAGCTCGTATGAAGCTTCACCCTCCCCCCCACCCCCACCCATAAAGGGAGGGGGAGCGAGTAACCGACATCCCTTAACTTAACAGCGGGGTGCCCCAACGTCCCCTCCCCTTCAAGGGGAGGGAGAGGGTGGGGATGGGTCCGACCGGCAACCAGCTACCCCGTCTCTTTCAGGTTGTTCCAAAGGTTCACTATGAAATCCTGGGCATTGGTGAGAATCCCCACGGCCTGCGCGGAGCCGCGATTGGCCAACTTGTCGACGCAGAATTCGGTCATGTCGACGACATAGAAGAAGACCGGCCGCACGCTCTCGTCCGCCTCGACTTTGTAGCTTGGCACCATGTTGCCAAAGGCGATGGAGTGCAGCTGCGTCGCCATGGCGATGACGGTGGTCGCTTTTTTGGCATGGACCCGCATGGCGTCCTGCGCCTGATAGGCATCGGCAATCACCTCGGGAAGCGGACCGTCGTCACGGATGGAACCGGCGAGCACGTAGGGAACTCGCTTTTTCTCGCAGGCCCACATGATGCCGTCTTTGAGCTGCAACTCTTCGATGGTCCTTGCGATCCCCCCCCTGGTGCGCACCTCGTTGATGATGTCAAGGTGGTTGTAATGCCCCATGGGCTGGAAAGCCTGGGTGTAGATGTCCTGCCCCAGACCGGTGCGAAAACGCGCGGCTTCCAGATCGTGGGTCGCGATCGCGTTGCCGGCCAGAAGCGCGTGGCAGTAACCGCTTTCGATCAACCCCTGCATGGCGCTCCTGCTGTCCATATCGAAGGCTACCGCGGGCCCCAGCACCCAGACGATGTAGCCGTGATCGCGGTCATGGCGCAGCACCTGGTAGAGCTCGTCGTATGAGCGCGAAAAGGGGGTTTCCCGAGTGCCGCGGTTACGGAAGGAAAACTTGTCCGGAACGTGTTCGGTAAGAGGCTCGAACCCGGTGACGTGCAGATAGATCCCCTCCTCGCCGTTTTCGGTCCGGCCGATGACCACCGGATCCCCTTCCCTCACCCTGCGCGGTTCAACTACTTCCAGCGCTCTCCCGCGCAGGAGTAAAACCGAATCCATCCGGCTTTCCGGGGCAAGAATCCACTCACCGGAGCCGAGATGGACATATTCAGGATGGTTTGAAGTGGCATGGAAGTTTTTGGGCACCACGCCATCCCGGGGAGCTGGAGCTATCTTAACCACGGGGGCATGTGCCAACCCGAGACGGCTAAAGTCCGGGGGGGTATAGCCGGGAATGATATCCGGATTTACTGGCATAACCACATCCTCCTATGCACATTGCTAATCGTTGAGATCAAAACGTCATCGACTAAGAGTGTAGCTTAAGATTTGGGAAACACTTTAGCATGCCGGCGCAGAGTTACAACCCGGCAGCAGGGACATAACAAGCTTTCAATCCGCCTCTTCCAGTGCAAAACAAGTATCTGCGACAGAGACTACACTCACTGCATTTCTATTCATTGTTTAATTCCAATCGCCCAACCTGCCATGTCCTGATATTTCCTCTCAAGTTTGTGGGGTTTGCAGACGATAATCTTGATTAAGCCATAAGTTATCTATTAAATGGGAAAACTGGAAGCGCCCGGGAGGCAACATGAATGCATGGATGAATCTTAAGGTTAAGACAAAGTCAATGATACTGGTAGCGATTGCAGTGGTTACCCTTGTGGTGATAGTAGGTGCCGCCTTGTACAAGATGCGTGTCATGGCCGCAAATGAGAAGACTCTCAGCATATCGGTCAAGCATGTTGCCGAGTTGAACGATCTCAAAAACAGCTTGTCGTCCATCAGGCTTAATCTGGTTTATATGCTGGTGCTTCAGGACCCTGCCAGGATGGCCGATAAGGAGGCCGACATAGCCCGCCGCAAGCAGGCAATCAATGACGGGATGGAAGCTTTTTTGAAGTACGACCTGGAGCCCAAGGAAAAAGAGCTTATCGAGACGTTCCGGACAGGTTACCAGGCATACCTGACTCAGGGCGTAAAACTGGCGCAGATGGCTAAGGAGAGTATCGGCAATCCGGTGGCGCGCGGCGAGGCGGCGACCTTTGCCGTGACCAGCGTCGCTCCTCTGAATGACAAACCGGCCCAGGCGATCAGCGATCTGGTGGCTTACAATGTCGAGGCCGCGGCGGAACGGCACAAAATAGATCTGGCCAGCTTCAAATCAAGTTTCTACGTCATGATTGCTCTCACCCTTCTGGCAGCTCTGTTCATGATCAGCGTCGGCATCCTGATCGCCAATTCCATCAGCAAACCGCTCAAAATGGTATTCGACACCCTGGCCCTGGTCGCTTCCGGTGACCTGACCGCCCGCTCCAGCATCAAAACCCGTGACGAGATGGGGATGCTGGCGGGAGAAGTGAACGAAATGGCCGAAAAACTGATGAGCACCATGAACCAGGTGGCCCGAAACAGCATCGAGGTGGCATCGGCCGCCAGCCAACTCCATGCGACCTCGGAGCAGATCGCAACCGGCGCCGAGGAAGTAGCCACCCAGACCGGCACAGTTGCTACCGCCAGCGAGGAGATGGCCGCTACCTCCTCTGAGATCGCCCAGAACTGTCAGTTTGCAGCTGACGGCAGCAAGACTGCCAACGACCGTGCCCTGGCCGGCGTGGCTGTCGTCGAGCAGACCGTTTTAGTCATGGGGCGCATCGCCTCGCAGGTCAAATCTTCCGCGGCGACGGTATCGGGTCTCGGGTTGCGCAGCGACCAGATCGGAGAGATCGTGGGGACCATCGAGGACATCGCAGACCAGACCAACCTGCTGGCCCTGAATGCCGCCATCGAGGCGGCCCGGGCCGGCGAACAGGGACGCGGCTTTGCAGTGGTTGCCGACGAGGTGCGGGCACTGGCCGAGCGCACCACCAGGGCGACCAGGGAAATCGGGGAGATGATCAAATCGATCCAGTCGGAAACGCGGCAGGCGGTTGATGCCATGGAGCAAGGGGTGCGCGAGGTGGAAAACGGCACCAGGGAGGCCGCGAAATCCGGGGAATCGCTGCGAGAGATACTGAACCAGATCGGCGAGGTGACCGTCCAGGTCAATCAGATAGCGACGGCAGCGGAGCAACAGACCTGCACGACGGGTGAGATCACCAATAACATCCAGCAGATAACTGAGGTGGTGCAGGAAACCTCCAACGGTGCGCATTCTTCCGCCAAGGCGGCGAGCCAGCTTGCCCATCTGGCAGAGGACCTGCATCGCGTGGTGCAGCAGTTCAGGTTGGCGTAGAGGGTTGGGGTGGGTATGGGGTTTGTTCCGGCGCCAAAACGACCCATCCCCCTCCCGCCTTCGGGCTAAAGCGCTTCGGCGCGCAAGCCTGACCTCCCCCTTGAAGGGGGAGGAACGTGAATAGCGGAAGATCGACGCTAATCGAGGTGCGAAAAGGGCGAACACAAGGTTCGCCCCTACCAGAGAACAAACAAAACTCGGTAGGGGCGAATCTTGTATTCGCCCCTTTTCTTCGCCACCTTCGTACTCAGTTCGGAACTTTCTACGCCAGACCGAAGCTCTCATGTGTTTTCCAGGCTCGGCGCTCCCTGCTTAGCTGAACGACCTCCCCCCACCTACCCCTGCTACTCCAAGCACCGAGCCCCCCTCCCCGCAGAAAACTCTTTACAATGAGGGGTCAGTTCTATATCATTCATTAGTTAAACTCCCCATGATAAAGGACAATATGGTAATCGAGCACATACGTAACTTTTCCATCATAGCCCACATTGACCACGGTAAGTCCACCCTCGCCGACCGTCTTCTGGAGTTCACCGGCACCGTCTCCTCCCGCGAAAAACAGGACCAGTTCCTGGACAAGATGGACCTGGAGAGAGAGCGGGGCATCACCATCAAGGCGCAGACTGTACGACTCAACTACCGGGCCGATAACGGGAAGGACTATATCCTGAACCTGATCGACACACCGGGACACGTTGACTTCACCTACGAGGTTTCCCGGTCGCTCACGGCGTGCGAAGGGGGCCTGCTGGTGGTGGACGCCTCCCAGGGTGTCGAAGCGCAGACCCTTGCCAACGTTTATCTTGCGCTCGACAGCAACCTCGAGGTTTTCGTAGTGCTGAACAAGATCGATCTTCCGGCGGCCGAACCCGAGCGCGTCAAGGCGGAGATCGAAGAGATCATCGGCATCGATACCCACGACGCCGTGCTCGCCAGCGCCAAGGAAGGGATCGGCACCAAAGAGATCCTGGAAGAGATCGTCAAGAAGATCCCGCCCCCCGTGGGCGACCCGGACAAGCCTTTGAAGGCGCTGCTCTTCGACTCCTGGTACGACCAGTACCAGGGCGTCATCATCCTGGTGCGGATCATCGACGGCAGCGTGAAAAAGGGCGACAAGATCCAGCTCATGTCGAACAAGAAGACCCACGAGGTGCTGAAAGCCGGGGTCTTCTCGCCCGAGATGCGCGAGGTGGCAGCGCTTACCGCAGGCGAGGTAGGATTCATCATCGCAGGGATCAGGGACGTATCGGACGCCAAGGTCGGCGACACGGTCACCATGCTGCATAACCCCTGCGACTCGGCGCTCCCCGGCTACAAGGAAGTGAAGCCGATGGTTTTCTCCGGCCTCTACCCGATCGACACCTCGCAGTACGAGCAGCTGCGCGACGCGCTCGCCAAGCTGAAACTGAACGACTCCTCCTTTTCCTACGAGCCTGAGACCTCGCTGGCGCTCGGCTTCGGCTTTCGCTGCGGCTTCCTCGGCCTGTTGCACATGGAGATCATTCAGGAGCGGCTGGAGCGCGAGTTCAACCTGGAGCTGATCACCACGGCGCCTACCGTCGTGTACCGGGTGCATAAGCCCGACGGTTCCGTGGTCACCATCCAGAGCGCGAACCAGCTCCCCTCTGCCGGCGAGATCGCTTACATGGAAGAGCCGTTCATCCTTGCCTCGATCCACGTCCCCAACGATTTCGTGGGCGGAATTCTGGCCCTTTGCGAGGAGAAGCGCGGCGTGCAGCGCGAGATCAAGTACCTGACGCCGACCCGCGTCATGGTGGTCTACGAACTGCCGCTAAACGAAGTGGTGCTCGACTTCTACGACCGCCTCAAATCCATCACCAAAGGCTACGCTTCGCTGGACTACGAGCTTTTGGACTACCGCCAGAGCGAGCTGGTGCGCCTGAACATCATGATCAACGGCGAAGTGGTCGATGCGCTCTCGCTCATCATCCACAAAGACAAGGCGTATTACCGCGGCCGGGAACTGGTCTCCAAGATGAAAGAACTGATCCCGCGCCAGATGTTCGAGATCGCCATCCAGGCAGCCATTGGCGTCAAGGTCATCGCCCGCGAGACGGTCAAGGCGATGCGCAAGGACGTTCTGGCCAAGTGCTACGGCGGCGACATCACGAGAAAGCGCAAACTCCTCGAAAAGCAGAAAGAGGGGAAGAAAAGAATGAAGAACGTCGGCAACGTGGAACTGCCACAAGAGGCGTTCCTGGCGATCCTGAAGGTGGAAGGGTAGCCGCAACCTGAAAGGCTGATGCCCTCACCTCACAAAAAGGGGAATTATTGCATGGAAGATTACAAGAACGTCGTTAGCGATAAACCGGCGCAGGCTCAGGCAGTGCAGAAGCCGGTCAAGGCAAAGCATATCGTCAGGGAGTACGCGGAATCGATCATTATCGCGATCCTGCTGGCGATGGTGATCCGCACCTTCATCGTGCAGGCGTTCAAGATACCCTCCGGTTCCATGGAGGATACGCTCGCCATCGGCGACCACCTGCTGGTCAACAAATTCATCTACGGCTCGAAGATCCCCTTCACCGACACCCGGCTACTCACCATACGCGACCCGCGTCAGGGTGACGTCATTGTCTTCGAGTACCCGGAAGATCCCTCCAAGGACTTCATCAAGCGGGTAGTCGGCACTCCCGGCGACACGGTCGAGGTGAAAGACAAGAGGGTGTACGTGAACGGCAAACTCTACGACAGCCCGTACGAGGTGCACAAGGAGACCGAGACCATCCCCAAGGAAGCAAATCCGCGGGATTTCAAGGACCCTATCACCGTGCCGGCGAACTCATACTTCGTCATGGGCGACAACAGGGACCGCTCCTACGACAGCCGTTTCTGGGGCTGCGTCTCCAAGGACAAGATCAAGGGACTTGCCTTCATCAAGTACTGGTCTTGGGACAAGGATAAGTTCCGCGTCCGCTTCGGGAGCATCGGCAAGCTGATCAAGTAATTTCCAGATAACTGCTGATCTTTAGACTGGAATTCATCCTGTCCAACGATTATCCGGTTCCTGTTAATCGTCTCCTTTCTTCCTGACTAAAACCCCCTGCTCAAGCTGAGCAGGGGTTTTTTTGTTGCCTGTGGCAGAATTTTCAGCTGAAGCGGCTTGAGGCGTCACAGTATTTGCGACTTATCTGCAACTGTATGAAGGGTGGTTCTGAGTGAAGATACTGACAGCGCGAAGGTGCGTTAACTCATAAGAAAAGCAGGGTTCTGGCATAGATGATCGCTTTACTGGCAAAGGGGTTGTGCCAATTGGATCGGGAGCCAACCAGGAGAGTGAGGAGGGAATTCGAGACAGATACGGAATCTAGTAGAATTATTCCATTGACATATTTTTCGGGATTTTGGTACAACTAAGCCAGAGACAGCAAATAAGATAGTGATACACGACAATACTAAACCATCCGCGAGGATGGGACGGAAAGCCTAAGGGTCTCAATGAGACAGCCGGGTCGCCGAAATATCATCAGATATTCGGCCCCGGCTTTTTTGCGTCTAAAGGGTGGAACAACCAGAGGCACCCTCCCCCAGCCCCTCCCATAAAGGGAGGGGGGCCATGAGCCCTCCCCAGCCCCTCCCATAAAGGGAGGGGGGCCAGACGGATAGCAGCCATTGCTGCCATTTTATTCATCTCCCTTGCAAGTATCCCCTCTCCCCTTGTGGGTGTAGGGTTAGGGAGAGGGCCTTTAGCCGAACACCAATACAGCTTAGCTTTACCACGTGCAACATAAAATGAAGCAGTGGCATCGGCAACTGAAACCGGGCAAACAGAAGGTTCGTCCCTGCATATCAACAAGCACCTACAAAAGGAGATTCAATGACTGAACTGATAAAAAGGACATTTTCCGCCGTTACCGCACTCTCTCTGGTAACCCTGGCTCTTATCATGGGCGGATGCGGCGGCGGGGGCGAATTGTCCTCGGAGGTCGTAAGCGGCGTTGCCGCGGTCGGCGCGCCGCTGGCCGGACAGGTGAGCATCAAGGATTCCTCCAACAACCCGGTCGAGAAGTTCGCTGTCATCGACAAAGATGGCTCGTTCGCCTTCGACGTGCGCGGCATGGCTCCCCCTTTCATCCTGCAGGCCAAGGGGAGCGCGGAGGGAACGGAGTACAAGCTCCATTCCTACGCCGAAGGGACCGGCACGGCTAACGTCAATCCGCTCTCGGATCTGATTGTAGCCTCTGCAGCGGAGGTCGATGATCCGTCGCAAGCCTATGAAGTTAATGATTCGGCCAGGCGGGCAAAGATCAAGGCCAACTTCACGAACTCCGTCAACACGGTGCTGACCAAGCTGCAGCCGCTGCTGGCGCGCTACGGTGCGCAGAACAAGAACCCGATCACCTCGAAGTTCGTCGCCAACCATCTTGGACTCGATGAACTGTTTGACAGCGTGAAAATAACCATGACCTCGGGCACCCTGTCGATCATCAATGTGCAGAGCGGCGCGGTCATCTACAGCGGCAGTGTCTCCGACATCGCCAACTGCAGCTTCTACCCTGAGAGCATTCCTCCTGCTCCGTCCGCACCGGCTGCCCCTGCCACCCTGACCGCCACAGGCGGCACCGGCCAGATCAATCTCGCCTGGGGCGCGGTCAGCAATGCGACTTCCTACAACGTCTACTATGCAACCAGCACTGGCGTGACTACCAGCAACGGCACTAAAATCGCCGCGTCGACCAACAGCTATCTCCATACCGGCCTCGCAGCCGGGACCACCTACTACTACATCGTCACCGCTCTAAACAGTACCGGCGAAAGCGTCGCATCGACACAAATCCAGGGCTCCACCACGGCAGCGCCACCGGTCCCGACCGCACCGGCGGCTCCCACAGGCGTAACGGCTGCAGGCGGCACCAAACAGGCAACCATCTCCTGGCAGGCTGTTCCCGGCGCAACCTCTTACAACGTCTACTGGTCCAACAATTCCGGCGTAACAACCGCCAACGGCACCAAGCTTCCCAATGCCACCACTCCTGCGGTACAGGCGGGGCTATCTGACAGCACCACCTACTACTACATCGTCACTGCCGTGAACAGCGTCGGTGAAAGCGCAGCCTCGATCCAGGCGGCGGCAACCACCCTGGCGCCCGTTCCGGTTCCGACTGCACCTGCTGCCGTGACAGGAGTTAGCGCAGTAGGCGGCGCCAACAGGGTCACGCTCTCCTGGCCCGCCGTTTCCGGAGCGAGCTCGTATAACATCTACTGGTCCAACAGCTCCGGTGTCAGCACCGCGACAGGAACCAGAATCTCCGGAGCCAGCAGCCCCTATGTTCAGAGCGGGCTTTCCGCCGGAGCCAGCTACTACTATGTGGTCACGGCAGTCAACAGCGTCGGCGAGAGCCTCGCTTCGACCCAGGTCAACGCAACTACCAATGCACCGCCTCCGTCAGTCACTGCCGCTCCTACCGGAGTGACCGCTACCGGCGGGGCCAACCAGATCTCCGTCAACTGGACGGCCGTATCCGGAGCCACCTCGTACAACCTGTACTGGTCCACAACTTCAGGCGTAACCACTGCTACCGGGAGCAAGATCACCTCGGTCACCAGGCCCTATCTGCAGACCGGCCTCAGCGCGGGGAGCAGCTACTACTACATCGTCACAGCGGTTAACAGCGCAGGGGAAAGTCCGGCCTCCATCCAGGCTACGGCAAGCACCAATGCTCCCGTTGTTGTGATCCCGGCCGCTCCCACAGGTGTCACTGCAACCGGCGGCACCAACCAGACCACCGTTTTCTGGGCCGGTGTACCCGCAGCTACCTCGTACAACATCTATTATTCGACCAGCACCGGCGTGACCAAGAGCAACGGCTCCAAAATCACCAACGCCACGGCACCCTATCTGCAGAGCGGGCTTGCCGCCAGTACCACCTACTACTACATCGTCACCGCTGCCAATAGCGCCGGCGAGAGCGCGGCCTCGGCCCAGATTTCGGCAACCACTTCTGCGCCGGTAGTTCTGGACGGACTGGCGCTCTACAACACGCACTGCGCCGCCTGCCATGGAACCAACAAGCTCGGAAAAACTGCCGCTGCCATCCAGGCCGCCATCAATGCCAACACCGGCGGCATGGGCTTGCTAAACTCGCTGACCACACAGCAGATCGCAGCCATTGCAACCACCACCGCTCCGCCTCCGACACCGGCCTGCGGAACTTGTCACGCAATACCGCCTGCAACAGGGGAGCATGCCTTCCATACCAGCTTCGTGGATTGCGCCAGCTGCCACGGCACCGGTTACAGTAACACGGCCGTGAATGCTGCCACGCACCTGAATGGGGTTAAGGACCTCAGCAGCACCTCCGGTTGGAATGCAACCTCCAGGAACTGCACCAACTCCTGTCATGGAAGGAAAAACTGGTAAGGGAGGAGTTGAAGTCGGCATAGTCCCCTCCCGGAGCAACCGGTAACGCTATTCTTGGTACGCTGCAACAAGCCCCCCCCTCCCATAAAGGGAGGGGAGCGAAGAGCCGGGCAACAATGCAGTGCCCCCGAAGGGGGAGGAGTAGTGGGACGCGGCATCAAGACAAGACTAAGACAGCAGTTGCCAACACAAAAGGGCCCCGAAAGGGGCCCTTTTCTACGTTTTAGGCAGGGGGGAGCGAGTTTCCAAGTCGGTGCGACGCAAAATGCCCCTGTCGCAACTCGCAACAGGGGCACTTTAATTCATCTCAATTTTTCGTCCATTTCTATTACATGAAACCGATCAGGCGCCGGGGGTGAGATCCAGCACGGCCTGGTAGATGATGTCGAACAACTCGGGAATATCCTGAGCGTTGATGCAGGAGAAGGCGATACGGAGATCGGTCTTGGTTGTGGAGATGGCACCGACGCCGTACTTGTCGAGCAGGTGCAGACGCAGCTTTTCGGACTCGACCGTCTTCAGCTTCAGGCACATGAAGTAACCGGAGTTGAAGGGGTAGTAAGTCCAGGCTTTTTCGTACTTGCCGCTGTTGAGCACTTCCTTGGTCTTGAGCGCGCGTCCTTTCATGATCTCGAACTTCTCTGCCTTCTGAGTCAGGAAATCCGGGGAGCGCAGCGCCTCGATGACGAAGGTCTGTGAAGGGTGCGGGCAGTTGGAGATGCGGGCGCGGATGATGCCCATTGCCTTCTTCTCCAGCGAGTTCATCACGGGGGCGTTTTCGTACTCATTGCCGTCGGCGAAGGTGATGAAGCCGGTGCGGAAGCCCCAGACGAACTCCTCTTTGGTCGCGCCGTCGAGTTTGATCGCCAGGATGCGCGGATGCAGGTTGGCCAGCTTGCCGAAAAGGGATTCCTTCAGACTGTCCTCGTAGAAGAGACCGAAGTATGCATCGTCGGTGATAGCAACCACGTTGCAACCTGCCTCAGCGACCTCAAGGATGGCGGCGACAATGGCATCGCCTTCCGCCACGGTCGGTGTGTAACCGCTCGGGTTGTTCGGGAAGTTGAGCAGTACGATTACCTTCCCCTTCTCCTCGGCCGAGTTCTGCAGCTCGGTTTTGAAGGCGTCGATGTCGTAACCGCCGGTCACGGTGAAGGTCGGGTGCTTCTTCACGATGGCGCCGCTGCAGGTACCGAAAGTAAGGTTGTAGTTGCCCCAGAGCATGTCGGGAAGGATCAGGTGGTCGCCCTTGTCCACGAACATGTCGGAGACGATGGAGAGGCCGTGGGTCAGCGCGTTGGTCACGATCGGATTGCTGAAATGCTTGCCGACCTGGCTCGGGTTCTCGCTCAGCATCTTCTCCCGCCACAGGGCGCGGAGTTCCGGCTTGCCTGCGGGAGGTGCGTACGGGTAGATATCTTTGGGATCAAACGCGGAGAGTTTGTCCTGGATGCAGGAGAGGAACATGGGACCGCCGTTCTCGGTAGCGATACCGATGGTGGCGTTGAATTTATGGGCCTTTTCCTTGGCTTCTGCCGACTGGGTCAGGATTCCTTTGGGGAAGAACAGGTTCTTGCCGAGATCGGACAGCATCTCCAATACGTGCGGGCTGTGCTGGGCTAGAGACTCGTTTAATTCCGCGGCCAATGGATTCATTCAATTCCTCCTGGAGCATAGTGTGAATATCGCCCGGCGGGTAGAACCGCGCCTGGAGCGGGTCAAAGATTGATCATTAAACAGCTCGACTGGCGACTTGTCAACGGTAAATATGGGGGTGAGGGAAAAAGAACATTTAAGCCTCTTCGGAGCCACTGCCATCAAGTTAAGGGCATCATGTAGGAGCGGCATTCCTGCCGCGATTCTCTGCAGATCAATCGCGGCAGGAATGCCGCTCCTACAGAGGCCCGATTGGCAGGTGTAGGTTTTTGGGGGTGCTACTTCACCTTTCCCAGCAACAGATCCATGAGCCGGAAGCCTTCGGTGACGTGGTAGTTGGCGGCGGCAGCGGAGACCTCGTCGTAGCCCGCAACTGCTTCCTGCACCTCTTCTTCGCCGCTGTAGATCACGAAGGGGACCGGGTCCGAGGTGTGGGTCATCAGAGCCACGGGAGTCGGATGGTCGGGCGCGCAAAGTATCCGGTATGCCCCGAACTGTTTGATCCCTTCCAGTACCGGCCCCACCACCTGCTCGTCGAAAGCCTCAATGGCCTGAATCTTGTGGCCAAGCTTGCCGGAGTGCGAAGCCTCGTCCGGTGCCTCGACGTGGACAAAGACGTAATCCTTGTCCTTTAGCGCGTCGAGAGCGGCCTGCGCCTTGCCACGGAAGTTGGTATCCAGGTAGCCGGTAGCGCCGGGGACGTTGATGATATCGAGTCCGGCATAGACACCGATACCCTTAATGAGGTCAACCGCCGAGATGACGGCGCCCGTGAGGCCGAATTTGGCCTGGAAGCTCTCCATGGCCGGAGCCTTCCCCTGCCCCCAGAGCCAGATCGAGTTGGCAGCAGTCTCCCCTTTGGCGCTACGCGTTTTCATCTGCGGGTGGTTGTGGAAGATCATCTGGGAGCTGTTAATCAGGTTGATGAGACGATCCGCGCCCTCCCCCTTGGGAAAGAACTGGATGATGTCCTGGCCGGTGATGTCGTGCGGCGGTGTGGTCTCAAGCTGACTCTTGCCGTTATGCCAGACCAGGAGATGACGGTAGCTCACGCCGGGGTGGAAGGAGAACTCGTCGTCGCCCAACTGGCGCTGCAGTTCCTCGATCAGTTCGCGGCCGTCCTCGGTGGAGATATGCCCTGCGGAGTAGTCCTCCATGATCAACCTGCCGCCGCGGGCGTCCAGGTGCACCAGGTTCACGCGGAAGGCGACGTCGTCCGGGCCGAGTTCCACACCCATGCTGGCCGCCTCAAGCGGTGAGCGGCCGGTGTAGCACTGGGTCGGGTCGTAGCCGAACATGGAGAGGTTCGCCACGTCGCTACCCGGCGCATAGCCTGCCGGAACCGTCTGCGCCAGGCCGAGCAGGCCGCGCTGAGCCATGAAATCCATGTTAGGAGTTTTAGCCGCCTGAAGCGGCGTCTTGCCGTCCAATACATCAATGGCCTGGTCCGACATGCCGTCGCCAAGCAGTACCACATACTTCATGAAAAGTCCTTTTGCTGCCTTGATTTAGTCGGTGCTGAAAATTTAAAGTCGAAGTCAAAAGCTTCAATACTAAGACGCGGGGAAAAACAAAGCGAAACCAACCATACAGAATCAAAAGCTTCAACGCGGGGACGCGGAGGCACGGAGACGCAGAGAAAACCAAACCAAAAACTGGGGGGTGAGGCTGAAATCAGTACCAACATCAAGCGAAGCTTCAAAATCCGTCTACCTGTCTACCTGTCTTTGCTTAAAGCCTTTCCCTGCCTCCCCGCGTCTCTGCGTCTCTGCGTTAAAGAATTTGACTCTCTGACTTTCCTACCCTCTGGGATGAAACTGCGCGTGCAGCAGCTTCAGCCTCTCCCTGGTCACATGGGTGTATATCTGGGTCGACGAGAGATCGGCGTGCCCCAGCATGATCTGCACGCTTCTTAGATCAGCGCCGTTGTCCAATAAATGGGTGGCAAATGAGTGACGCAGCGTGTGCGGCGAGATGCTGCTCCTGATCCCGGCCTGCAGGGCTCTCTTCTTGACGATGTTCCAAAAGGCCTGCCGGGTCATCCCCTCACCCAGCCGGCTCAGGAAAAGCCTCTGGCTGCTGCCCTCTTTGAGCAGTTCGTCGCGGGCACCATCCAGATAACGCCCCACGGATTTGCAGGCGCTCTCTCCGATCGGTACCAGTCTCTCCTTGTCCCCTTTGCCGATGGTCATCAGATAGCCGGCCACGATGTTCACCTCGCCCAGCTTCAGCCCGACCAGCTCGGAAACCCTAAGCCCGGTGGCATAAAGCAGCTCCAGCATGGCCTGATCGCGAAGCTCGATGGCGCCTGTATCAAGGGGAGCGGCAAGCAGCGCCTCGACGTCCCTCCCCCCCAAAACTGCAGGTAGCCGGATCAATCCCTTGGGAGCCTCGATGATCGAGGTGGGGTTCAGCTCGGCGTAACCTTCGACGACCAGGAAGCGGTGCAGCATGCGCAGCGCCGAAAGCGCCCGTGCCCGGCTCCGCGGCGCGATCCCCTCCCCTTTCAGCTTGGCCAGGTACCCGGTCACATCGGTGGGCCTGATATCGCTCGGTGCCCGCTCGCCCAGAAACTGCAGATACCGGCTCAGGTCGCGGCTGTAGGCTGCGACCGTGTTGGCCGCTGACCCCTTTTCAACCACCAGGTAGTTCAGGAAGAGATCAACGTAGCGGTCCACTAGGTGTCGCTGTCGATGGCTGCGAGGAGTGCCTTGCGGATATCCTCCAGCTTGCCGGGCTCGGAAATCTTCTGCCCGAAGATGTCCTTGACGTAGAAGACGTCGGCCACCTGATCCACTTTGGTGGAGATCTTGGAGACGCCGATGTAGAGGCCCAGCCTGGTGAGCGTGCTGGTTATGCTGTACAAAAGCCCGACTTTATCGTGGGCGTAGATGTCGATGACCGTGTAGTCGGAGGAGACCTCGTTGTCGATCTCGACCCGCGCCGGAACGGTCGGCTTCGCCTTCTCGGATAGGATGCTGGGACGGTGCCGCTTGGCCACCAGGGCACCCACCCGCACGTCCCCCGCCAGCACCTGGCGCAGATCGGTCTCAAGCCTGGACCAGCGCCCCTCTTCGGTGATGACGAACCCCTGGGGAGAGTTGACCTGGAGGACATCCAGCACCTTTTCATTGGTGTTGGTGTGAATCTGGGCTCCCAGGATGTTCATGCCGTTTGCCGCCATGACGCCGGTTATCATGGAGAAAAGTCCGGGTACATCGAAGGTGCAGACGGTCAGATTGCTATAGCCGCGCTCGGTCTCATGGGAGAGCTTCAGGACCAGGTTCTGCTCGGGAAGGCAGAGCAGGACCTTCAGATGCCCGGCAATCACCTCCGGGGTGTAGGAGAGCAGGTGGCGCGTGGTGAGCGAATGAAGCTCGTCCTTGATGAGTTGCGCCGGGTATTCTTCGCGCAAAAGCTCGAATACCGCCCGCTTGACCCGCCGCACCCGGTCGCCCGAGGCCTCCAGTTTGAAGTCGCCGCGCTCAAGCACCTGGAACGCCTTCTCGTAGAGTTCCTGTAGCAGGAGCGCCTTCCACTCGGTCCAGACCTCGGGTCCCACCGCCTTGATGTCGGCATAGGTCAGGAGGTAGAGCATCTTCAGGTTCTCGCTCTTTTCCATCTGGCGCGCGAACTGGATGATCATGCGCTCGTCGTGCAGGTCGCGGCGCTGGGCGATGTGGGCCAAAAGCAGGTGCTGCCGGACCAGGAACTGCAGCCTGTCACCGTCCTCCTTGCTGAGCCCCATGCGGCGAGCCACGGTGCGCGAGAGCTCTGCGCCGACCTCTGCGTGGCCACCGCCTGACCCCTTCCCGACATCGTGCAAGAGTACCGCTAGCAGCAAGAGCCAGCGTTTGTCTACCTCAAGGGAGAGTTGGGTCAAAAGCGGCAGGGTGTCCCGGTGCTCGCCACGCCGAAGCTTGGCGAGTTCGTCCACGGCAAAAAGGGTATGGGTATCGACCGTGTAGATATGGTAGACGTCGTGCTGCACCTTGCAGTAGATTCGCTCGAACTCGGGGATGAAACGGTTCAGAAAGCCCAAGTGGTGCATCTGCTGCAGGGCCTCGGAGACCCCCTTCTCGGACTGCAGGATCTTGATGAAGGAGGCGTTGGCCTCCTTGGTACGGCGGAACTTGTCGTTCACCAGATCCAGGTTTTCCCGGATCAGGGTCTTGGTGCTGACGGCCAGCGCCACCCCCTGTTTCTGGGCGTACTCGAAAATCCGCATCAGCCGTACCGGGTCCTTGGCGATTACCGATTCGTCCGGAACCACCAGCTCCCCCCGCATCACGTAGAACCCCTCACCCACCGGCCTGCGGGTGAAGTACCCCAAGATCTTGCGGGCACCCTCCTCGCGCTGGCTGCACTTGGTGATCAGCACCGAGCTGAAATGCTCGACGCGGTTGGCGTGCAGGTAAAAATCCTGCATGAACTGCTCGACCGCCAGGGTCTTGCCCCGGTCCTCGTAGCCGAAGAAGCGCGCTATGGAGCTCTGGGCCTCAAAGGTGAGCTGGTCGTTCTTTCTGCCGGCGAGATAGTGCAGCTCGTTTCTGATGCGCCAAAGATAGCTCAGGGAGGAGGTATAAACCGTCAACTCATCCTCGGAGAGCACCCCCTTGATCACCAGTTCGCGCGGCTCGTCCACCTTAAACTTGATCTTTGCCACCCACATCGCCGTGTGCAGGTCGCGCAGACACCCCTCGCCCTCTTTAATGTTCGGCTCCAGGATGTAGACGCTGGAGCCGTACTTCTCGCGCCGCTTGGCCAGTTCATTAAGCTTTTCGCCGATAAAGGAGTCGCTTCTTTTGGCGAGCACCTGGGTAACTATGAGCTTCTTCAGGTCCCGAAACAGCGACGGGCTCCCGGAGAGGAGCCTCGCGTCCAAAAGCGCCGTCTTCACTGTGATATCGTTACCGGCCATCTCCAGGCAATCGGCCAGGGTGCGCACCGAGTACCCCACGTCCAGGCGCAGATCCCAGAGGAAATAGAGCAGGCGGTTCGCCACCTCCTCCACACGTTTGATGTCCTTGCCGCTGTAGAGGAACATCAGGTCGAGATCGGAGTAGGGGTTGAGCTCCCCGCGCCCGTAGCCGCCTATGGCGACCAGCGAGAGCTCGCCTGTCTTGGAAATCTGGAGATCGTCGGAGAGAGCCGTGAAGAGACGGGTCACCAGGGCATCGGTCATGGTGGTGATCGACTGCACCACGCTGGCGCCGTCCTCCCCCTCCCGGTGCCCCCGCTTCAACTCCTCGCGAAAGTGCTCCAGGAATTCCCTGGCCGCAGCCAGATAGGCGCCGCGCTTCTCTTCGAAGCTCTTGCCGTCCCCCTTGAGCGACTCGGAAAGATATCCGTTGATGTTTAGCTGCATTACCCTTCCTTGGCGATCCGCACCACCTGCAGCACGCCGGCAAAGGCCTCGATCTCGGTTTGCGCCAGGCTCTCGGTATCGCCGATCACCCCGATGATGACCCGGTTGGCACCGGTCGACTGATGGATATCGAAACCGCGATCGATCAGATAAGCCTTTATGGTGTCCTGGGCCTCAACATCGGCCTCCTTACGCATTACTATCAGCACCTGAATTACCTCCGAACTGTTAGCCTGAATTGCCTATTGTCAGATTTTCCGGATTTTATCCGCGGCAAACGCTCTTCTCTTTATTGTTCCCCGCTGGTCATGATGCGCTCCAGCCGGCGCGATTCGTCGACCACCCTCTCGAAAAGCCGTACGATGGCCTGATCGTCCAACGGCCCCGCGTTTTCAGCGGTCATCCGGGTGAAGATCCGCTTTTCCCGGGCCGGATCGTAAACCGGCAGATCGAGCCCCTTCTTGAGGTGACCGATGGCAAGCGCCAGGGAGGCCCGCTCGTTGAAGATGCGCAACAGCTCGCTGTCCAGCCGGTCTATATTCTCCCTGATGTCATCGATGGTCATAAAACACCTCTAAAACTGCTTCTTGATGAAGGTATCGCGTTTCCAGTTGACGTCGTCCACGCCCGGATGATCGATGTTGAAGTTGAGGCCGCGCGACTCCTTCCTGAGCATGGCGCAGGCGACGATCAGCTCCGCCACCGTGGCGATGTTGCGCAGCTCGATCAGATCGGCGGTGACGATGAAGCTCCTGTAGTATTCCTCGATCTCGGCCTGGATCAGCTGGATCCGGTGCATAGCCCGCTCCAGCCTCTTGTCCGAGCGCACGATGCCGACGTAGTTCCACATGAAGCGCCTGATCTCGTCCCAGTTCTGGGATACCACCACCATCTCGTCGGAATTGGTGGCCTGGCCGCAGTCCCATTCGGGGATCTCCGGCGAGGTGAACTCCTCGTCCTTGAGCACCTGTACCACGTGCTGATAGGCGCGCCCGGCGTAGACCGCCGCCTCAAGAAGCGAGTTGCTGGCGAGCCGGTTGGCGCCGTGCAGACCGGTGAAGGCTACCTCGCCGATGGCGTAGAGGTGCTTCAGGTCGCTCTCGGCGTTGCCGTCCACCGCGACGCCGCCGCAGCAGTAGTGCGCCGCAGGGACCACCGGGATCATGTCGCGGGTCATGTCGATGCCGAATTCGAGGCAGGTCTTATAGATATTGGGGAAGCGCGAGGTGATATATTCGGCGTCCCGGTGGGTGATGTCCAGGTAGACGCAGTCGTCGCCGTAGGTCTTCATCTCGTTATCGATGGCGCGCGCCACGATGTCGCGGGGGGCCAGGTCTTTCAGCGGATGGTAGCGCTCCATGAATGCGGTGCCGTCGCGGCGGCGCAGGATGGCCCCCTCGCCCCGGACCGCCTCGGAGATCAGAAAAGAACGGGCGCTGGGATGATAAAGGGTGGTCGGGTGGAACTGCATGAACTCCATGTTGGCGCAGGTAGCGCCGGCACGGTAGGCCATGGCGACGCCGTCGCCGGTTGCCACGTCCGGGTTGCAGGTGTAGAGATAGACCTTGCCGGCCCCTCCCGAGGCGAGCAGCGTGATGCGCGAGGCGAAGGTCTTCACCACCCCGCTCTCGCTGTCCAGCACATGCGCGCCCAGGCAGCGGTTCTCCGCGAGCGGCATTTTCAGCACCTTCGACTCGGTGAGCAGGTCGATCGCTACATGGTTTTCATATATAGTGATGTTGTCGTGGGCCCGGGCTGCCAGGACCAGCGCGCGCTGAATCTCGCGTCCGGTGATGTCCTCCGAGTGCAGGATGCGGCGCTGGCTGTGTCCCCCCTCACGGGTGAGGTCGTAGACGCCGCCGTTTTTGGTGAACTTGACCCCCCACTCGATCAGGTTGGCGATCACCTTGGGCCCTTCCTCAACTACCATGCGCACCACGTCCTCATGGCAGATACCGGCGCCGGCCACAATGGTGTCCTGCATGTGGGCGTCGAAGGTGTCCTCCTCAGAGCAGACCGAGGCGATGCCCCCTTGCGCATAGTTGGTGGCGGTCTCGGATATATCTCTTTTGGTGACCAAGGCTACAGTGCCGTGGGCAGCAGCCTGCAGCGCGAAAGAGAGTCCCGCGATACCGCTACCGATCACCAGAAAATCACTTTGCACCTTCATGACTCCCCCAATACGACTATTTTTATTCGTTTCATTGGAAAACTCGCAAATTATTGTCCCCAGCGGAATTTTTGTCAAGACTTTTGACAGGTTATCGTAGCAGCACCCCACTTTAGGCCTTGAATTATCTCAGTTATTGTTTTATCCTTTCCAAGGCCAAATTTCCCCTTCAACATACAAAGGAAAATCAAGCGCTTGAACAAACACGCAATAGTTCTGATAGCCGCACTCGCAGTGATTTCATCCGCACTCTGCGTCCCGACACCAGCCGGTGCTGACATCTATCGCTACGAGGCTCCCGACGGAACCCTCCACTTTACCGACACACCCACCCATAGCCGTTTCAAAGTCTTCATGAAAGACATTAAAAAGGATCTCAAACTCCGGACTGCCTTCAAACTTCCGGGATTTGCCCGCAACCCCGCCGAGTTCGAGCCGATCATCAGCTCCTACTCGCGCCAGTACGGGGTGGACAGCTCGCTGATCAAGGCTGTGATCCATGCGGAATCCGGTTACAACCCGAACGCCGTCTCGCCCAAGGGAGCCCAGGGGCTGATGCAACTGATGCCCAAGACCGCCCAGGGGCTCAAAGTGGCGGATTCGCTGAATCCCAGCGACAACATCCGCGGCGGGGTGCGCTACCTGAAATTTCTCCTGGACACCTTCAAGGGGAACGAATCGCTGGCGCTGGCCGCCTACAACTCGGGAATGGGGGCGGTGGCCAAGTACGGCGGCATTCCGCCCTACCGCGAGACCCAGAGCTACGTGACAAAAGTATTGAGCTACCGAAACAACTACAGATAGCGTAAAAGGCTAAAAAGCATGACGAGATCCACCCCATCGCAGATTTGGAACATCCCCAACATCATCACCATGGCCAGAATTGCGGCCATTCCGCTACTTTGCGTCCTGCTGCTCTCCCCGGAGCGCGAGCCCTGTTTCTGGGCCGCAGCGCTCTTTGCCGCCGCCTCCGTCACCGACTGGCTGGACGGTTACCTGGCAAGGCGCATGGGGATCGTCACCGTGTTCGGCAAGTTCCTGGACCCGATAGCGGACAAGCTCATCGTGATGGCCGCACTGATCATGATCCTCCCCTTCGACCGGGTGCCGGCCTGGATGGTGCTGGTGATACTCGGCCGCGAGATGATCATCACCGGTCTGCGCAGCATCGCCTCCTCCGAGGGAATCGTGATTGCCGCCAGCAACCTTGGGAAGTACAAGACCATCTTTCAGCTGGTTGCCATTATCGGGCTGCTTCTGCACTACGAGTACCGCTGGTTCTTCTCCATCGATCACCCTCTGCTTGTGGTAAACATGCACAACGTGGGGATGTTCTATTTCTGGATTGCCACCGTCATCACTATCTGGTCCGGCGCCGACTATTTGAACAAGTTTGTCAGAGTAATTGTCAAATAGTAAAATTTTGCGTTGACACGGAAATCGAGTTGAGGTATATATCGGTCTCCTTCGGCAACAAAGGGCGGCGTGGCCAAGTGGTAAGGCAAAGGACTGCAAATCCTTCATTCCCCGGTTCAAATCCGGGCGCCGCCTCCAAAATAGAGAAAGGGGTTAGCTTTAATAGCTAACCCCTTTTTCGTTGTACCTGCTAGATGAGCAAAATAAATTATCTCAGACAGTCCTGTTATTTTTTACTCCCATCACAAGCCATAAAAAAGCTGTCACAATCGTCCCCCCTCGGAGCACGGCCAGGAAAAGATGCCGATCAAGCCTTCAGCGCAACAATTACCTGCCGCGACCCTCGTGAACTCATCTGTCAGCCGGGCTGTTCCCGCCCTGCTGATCTGCTGCTGCGCCGCACTGGCAGTTCAGCCGGAACTCCGCCTGGCTGTGCCGCTTCTTATCGGCGTCACGTCGGTGCTGCTCGCGCTCATGCTGTTCGGTCTCTACTTTGCCGGGCGCGCCCGACGCCATTGGTCTGCACCGGTGATCCTCACGGTGGCGCTGGTACTGCGCCTAATGTTCCTTTTCAGCCCAGCGCAGCTTTCCGATGACAGCTACCGCTACCTGTGGGACGGCAGCAACCTGCTGCGCGGTGTGAATCCCTACAGCGCTGCGCCGTCCGCCCTGACTCCCCCCCCTGACTTAAAAACGGTCCACGCCGGCATCAATCACCCCGGATACGTAACGATTTACCCGCCTGCGGCCCAACTTATCTTTGCCGGAGGGGCGGCGCTGGGTGGCACCGTCACCGGCCTCAAGGCTTTTCTGCTGCTGTTCGACCTGGGGCTGTGCGCCCTTTTGATCCTGCTTTTAAAACAGCTCGAAATGCCTGCCGGGCTCGCCGTGCTTTACGCCTGGAATCCGCTGCCCGTTCTGGAAATCGCAGGATCGGGGCACGTCGACGGAGCCGGCTTGACTCTCTTGATGGGATCCATCTGCTTGCTGATGATGGAACGGCGCGGCAGGCCGGGTAGAGTGCCTGGGCCCTGGCTAATCCCCTGCTCCGGGGCGCTGCTGGCCTGCGCCTGTCTGGTAAAGCTCTTCCCCCTGGTGCTGACGCCGGTGCTGTTCCTGCTGGTGCCGGCTGCGCGGCGCCGGGCATTCCTGGCCGGCTTTCTGGTCACGCTGGCGGCGCTAATCTTGCCGTTTCTGCCGCAACTCACCAACGCCCTTTCCAGCCTGAACGCCTATGCCCGCAACTGGGAGTTTGCCGGGTTTGCCTTCAATACGCTGCGCGCCCTGACCGGTTCGGGAGCCATTGCACGACTGCTGCTTAGTTGCGGGTTTTTACTGACGGTCGCCGCGATCACGCTGCGCCTTGCGGCCCGCCTAAAGCATGGAGCGTCACCGGCAGAGGGCGGACGCTTGGCGGTCGAAGCGTGCTATGCCATCGCCCTGGCGCTCTTGCTGCTTACCCCTACCCTGCAACCCTGGTACGCCCTCTGCCTGGCGGCATTTCTCCCCTTTTGCGCAGGACCTGCCGGTCTCGTGCTTTGCTGGTCGGTGTTTTTAACCTATCAGGTTCAGATCCCGTACTTCATCCTGGGGGAGTGGATCGAAAATCCGCTGGTTACGGCGGCGGTTTTCCTGGCGCCGGTGGCGGCGTATTTAGGGAGTAGGTGTTTCAGAGGCAGGCTGAGAGATGAGAGGGTTAGCTCGCTGACGTAGGGGATGATGGTTACCTGCAGGTCCGTGGCACAGATCACGGCAACAACGTATAACTGGATTTCTGTACCTCAATCCGGGAAAAAATCTATTTTGGATCACTCCCCAGGGCGGGAGCAAAAGGACTCGCCGATGTCCTTGGCGAGCACGAGGGCGAACCCCACAGGAAATAGCATAAACAGCGGCACCGCAATCCAGGTCTGCCGCTGCCAGGCAAAGACGACCGGCAGCAGACAGTAAAGAAACAGCAACCCGTTCATAACGATATAGGGGAGGCTCTTTTGATGATATAGAAAAGCCAGTCCCGGAACCCGTTCACGCCCCCGCACCCCGAATTTCGGGGTCCGCTCAAACTCCCCCCCCGACCGGAAAACCCCCTTCAATACCGACAAGGAGATGCTGGGAGCAAGCCCTATGGTGAGCGCCGGCAGCAGGAAAACGTCGCGCCAGCGCACCGAACCGCTGCGAACGGCGTAGAGCAGAAAATAGCTGGTGATTGCCCCGCTGGTGGCCAGGAAGAGCGGCAGGTCGATACGCAACACCTGGTGCAGGCCGATGCCGACCCGCCAGGTGACCGCCGGATAGAGGGTCAGCATGACGATCATGCCCAAAAGCCAGTACAGGTTCGCCATCAGGTGGGCCAGCGCCTCGATCTTCACGGCAATGGGGAGGCGCTGCCGCAACAACTTCGGCAGGATCTTGCGCGCCGTCTGGATGGACCCTTTGGCCCAGCGCTGCTGCTGGCTGCGCAGTGCAGCCATGGTGACCGGGAGTTCGGAAGGTACCTGGCACTCGTCGCGATAGACAAAGCGCCAGCCGGCCAACTGGGCACGGTAACTGAGATCAAGATCCTCGGTCACCGTGTCGGACTGCCAGCCTCCCGCTGATTCGATGGCGCTCCTGCGCCAGATTCCGGCGGTGCCGTTGAAATTGAAGAACAGCCCGCGCTGGTAGCGCACCAGGTGTTCGATGCTGAAATGGGGACCGAGCAGCAGAGCCTGGATGCCGGTGAACCACGAGTGGTCGGCATTGCAGAAGCTCCAGCGGGTCTGCACCATGCCGACCTGCAAAGCCCTGAACCAGGGGATGGCGCGCTGCAGAAAATCGGCGGGGGGGATGAAGTCGGCATCGAAGACGGCAACGAACTCGCCCCGCGCCTGCGTCAGTCCGTGGGCCAGGGCACCGGCCTTGTAGCCGTCGCGGTCCGCCCTTCTCAGCACGCTGATTGCGACCCCCTGCCGGCGCCAGAAATCGGCCCGCTCCCGCACCAGTTGGCAGGTGTCGTCGTCGGAATCGTCCAGCACCTGAATCTCGAGGCTCCCCGCAGGCCAATCCAGTTGGGCGGCGGCATCCAGCAGGCGCTCGGCCACGAAGCGCTCGTTGAAAAGCGGCAACTGCACCGTGACAGTCGGGAACTCCTCGGGGAAGGCAAAAGGCGCCGGAGTTGGAGTCCCGGCGCCCGATGCTGCGTGTAGCGCGTAAATCAGCCAGAGCCGGTGTACCCCGTACAGGCAAAGAGCGAGCAGAGCGGCAAAATGAAGCGCGGTAAGGACCGCAACTAGCGCCGACAGCATAGGCTCATCCCCTTTGCTCCGCTTTGGTTCTTGCTCCGCCCCGGTCCCCACCCATTCAAGGAGAGGATTAGGATCGGGATCGGCTCATCCCTTTGCACCATCCCAACTTTTAAGTCCTGCGTGCCGTTTTCCATCAATACAATCATCATTACGGCTCCTCAGGTTCCGGGCAGGCGCAGGCGATACCCAGCGGCTTCTCCTCGAACAGATAGCGCTCCGGCCGCCAGGCGAGCAGCGAACCGGCAGCTCCGACACTCCCCGCGACATCCTCGCCAGGCACCAGCCAAAATTTCTTGCTCCAGTTGCGCCACCCTCCGCTTAGAGCAAGCCTGCCGCGCTGGTCGGTCACCCCCCTGGCCACGATTTCCGCCGCGGGCGGAACGTCGGCGTAGCGGATCAGAGCGTATGAAGAGCCGGGAGCGAGCCCCGCCGCATCAAGAGTGAAGGCCCCGGTCGCCTCCCGGTAGACCAACTTGCCGCTGCCGCCGTCTTTGACAATGGACCAGTTGGCGGGGTTCTTGGCAAATAACAGCAGTTTCTTCTTGCCGGTGGAGGCAGGCGCTTTGCTCCCCGCCCCAGCGGCCTCGCAGGTGAGAACCGAAAGGGCGATCAACAGGATAGCCAGCAACGGCCGGTGCAGGCAGCGATAGCTCGACGCTACATATTTCAGATTAATTCCTCCGTTTCCGAGACAGTTCAATGGTTAGTCTGCAACTAGTCCCCTCCAGGAGGGCACTGCCGTTAAGTTAGCGGAGCCCTATTGTAGGTCGGGTTAGCAGCCTCATCGCGTAACCCGACGGGTTGTTGCGGTTCACGACAGCGTCGTCCCCTCAACCTACACCCGCTTTATCGCCCCTACAGACATCAACACCCTGCTGGCTTGGTTGCTAACTACCTTTACCGGCCGGTACGCTGTTCCCAGGCAGCCCAGCTCCCCTTGTAACTCTTGGCGTCGGGCAGGCCGGCCAATTGATGAACGGTCCAGGCATAGGCCGAGCGCACCCCGCCCAGGCAGTAATAGACCACCGGTTTTGAGCCGTCCACTCCGTGCTTGGCAAGGAGTTTTTTCAGTTCCGCCGGAGACAGCGGGCGGTGCTCCCTGCCGGTATAGAAATCGTCCCATGGGATATGGACCGCACCGGGAATCTTCCCTTGGAACCATTCCAGGGTGGAACGGACATCGACCAGCACAAAGGCTCCGTTTGCCTTCCGGACCTCTTCCGTTGTGGCCAGGTACTGAGGCTTGAGACCCACCAGGTAGCGCTGCTTTTTCGCGACCGGCCTTTCCGCCACCTTGCTGAGCGGCAGATTCCGATTATTCCAGGCCTGCATGCCGCCGTTTAAAAGCCGGATCGGCCCCTTGTGCCCGAGCCAGGAAAGGAGCCAGACTGTGTATCCCTCGCTCCCCCAGCTCTTGTCCGCATCGCCGTAGACTACGATCGGGGTTTTCTCGTCAATGCCGAGGTTGGCCAAGGCGAGCGCCAGTTCCTGGGGCGGGAAAGAGCTGTACTTGACGCCGTTCGCGTCGGTGCGGGTGTAATCGTCCCAGGAAAAGGAGTGCGCACCGGGAATGTGACCCTCTTGCCACTCCCCCTTGGGGCGGGCATCGAGTACCACCCACTTTCCGGCATTGTCGCTAAGGGTGGCGGCGTCGATGAGTGCCAGGTTGTTCGCTGCCGTGGCGGTTGAGGCAGCGGCGACGATCAGCACGGCGGCAAGAAGCGTAAAGGCAATCAGTTGCGAGCAACCGGCATGAGCCTGCCGGATCAGTTTTGTAATGAGCTGCATGTAGCTGTTCTCCTTCTAACCAACTTACCGCCCTTTTCAAAGCGACAGGAGGGTCAGGCATATTTACGGTAGAGGGGGTGGTCGGTTAGCTGCACCGGAGAAGTTTCTCGTTGCGATAAGCTCCGCTTGTTTCACGTTCCCAAGGACCAGCATTTTGTTTCTCGTTCCCAAGCTCCAGCTTGGGAATGCAATCGCTGGAAAAGCTCCAGCTTTGAGTCTTTGAAGCGGAGCTTCCGATACCTTACGTTCCCAAGCTGGAGCTTGGGAACGAGATGACGAAGTGGGAAAAGCGAGACGTCTTGCCACGGAGACACGGAGGTCACGGAGAAGGACAAAGGAAAAATATGTTGTTTTGCTTCCTCCGTGCGCTCCGTGTCTCCGTGGCAAGAGTTGCATCCCGCTCACTACCGCTTGCGTCGGCAGAGCAAATCCCGCAGCAATTCCCGGCCGATCACCCACAAAATCGTGCTTCCCGCCTTGAAGGTGCCGGACAAGGTCCTGCTGATCTTGGAATTTCCGGCGCTACGCTCAAAATAGGGCACATCGATCTCCCGCACCCGAAGCCCGCGCTTGATCGCTCTGACCTGCATTTCCACAGTCCAGCCGAAGGCCCGGTCGGTCATGCCCAGTCGCTCCAGTGCGGCCCAAGTGATGACCCGCATCGGTCCCAGGTCGTAGTAGCGATGCTGCCAGATCAGCCGTATCAATCCGGTGGCGAGCATATGCCCGAAGCGCTGCTGAAAACTCAAAGCCGCCCCGGTGGCCGGGATGCGCCGCCCCAGCGCAAGATCCTGTCCCCCTTGAACGACCTGAGCGATCAGCTCGCTGAGTCGCGACGGATCGTCGGAGCCATCGGCATCGACAAAGGCCACCAGGTCAGGGGGATCGTCGCGCAGAACCGCCAAACCTGCCAGGCAGGCCCTGCCATAGCCGGGAACCGGCTCCGTTACCACTTGGGCGCCGTATCGAGCCGCCACCTGCGCGGTCCGGTCGCTGGAGCCGTTATCTACCACGAGCAGCCGCGTGATCTCCTTGGGCACCTTGGCGAGCACTCCGGGAAGGGAAAGCTCCTCGTTTCGGGCCGGAATGATCAGGGCAATGTCGAGGGCCGGCTTGGTCACTCGGAGACCGGGTCGGACGCCTGGCTCCCCTTAAGCCGCCGGTAGAAAACGGGCATCAGCGACACCAGTGCGATCAGGGCGATCCCGATCAGCGCCGCAGGAGAAACCGTCCCGTTGATGAGCCCCAACAGCGAACTTGAGAATACCATAAAGGCGATGCAGGCCGGGAGCAGGCAGATACAAGTCGTCAGCAGGCCTGTTCCCGTCTCCGGGGCAAAGGTTCTTTCTCGTGTCACGGCAAAACCTGCCTTTCTTTGGTAGGCCCTCTTGAGACGGAGACGGTTCAGATAGGTGAAGGGAGCTCCGGCCCCCTGCTTCTTACCGGTCATGGTGAGCTGCGGGGCAAAGAGCAGATCTGCCAGATGATTGGTCGGCGTCTGCTCCCCCAGGGCCTGAACGCAGCCCGCGCAGTAGGTGATGATTCTCCTCCCCGCCGCCTCCTTTTTGCGCAGCTCTCTCCATGAGGCGGCCAGTTCAGGGTTCAGCAGGTTGACCGCCCCGCCCTTTCCGCAGCAGATGGTCTTGCTCCCCGAATGCGGCATCTCCTGCACCGTCAACCCCTGGCGCCTGAGCAGGGTGCGCACCGCCTGATGCACCGGCGCGGCATTGCGGATCACACAGGGATCGTGCACCGTCACAGTGCCGGAGACAGGTTCCAGTTGCAGCCCGGAGTCGGCCAGCGCCTCCCAGACGGTGCGCACCTTAAGCCCCAGGCCGAAGCGCTCGAACATCACCTGGCAGTTGGGGCAGCCAACCAGCACATCCTTTACCCCGTGCTGCAGCAGCCAGCCGCGCATCTCCTCGAACCTGGCGCTGACGTACTGCTCGCGCCCCAGGCTGTGGGACGGCTTCAAACAGCAGTCAAAGACGATGCCCACGCCGGGATCGGCCTCCTGAAGGGTGGCGAAGATCTGTTTTACTCCTTCGGGGCGGGTGCCGGAAAGCGAGCAGCCCGGGAAAAATATCGTCGTGCAGCCTTGCGGCAGATGGTAGAGAGTGAAGCGGCGGGAGGTGCCGAGTTTTTCGTAAGTCACCAGCGGCTTATGCTGCGAAAAATCGCCGAGTCCCCGGTCCACCGCCTCGCGGCGCAGCTCCAGAAAAAACCCCTCCAGATCGAGCCCCTGCGGACAGAGCTCGGAGCAGAGCCCGCAGAGGCTGCAGTCGAAAGCGCGCTGCAGCGATTTGGTATCGGAGGGGTCGAAGCTGGCGCTGATCTCATTGGGCGTGCCGTTCTTCTGCAGGAAGGCGCAGTCACGCACGCACTTCCCGCAGTTGTTGCACCCCTTCAGGGTCGCCTGCAGAAGCTCGCGGAGCGCCGGACGGCCCGGCGCAACGGTTGTACTTGTCATAGCTGAGAGCCTCTAGGGTGTTTTGTAGTACACGGCCACGGAATAATTGGCGCCTGCCGCGGTGTTTTGCCCGTAGATATCAGGCCGGTAACCAGCCTCAAGCCCGAGGGCTGGTGTGATCTGGTAGCCGATGGCGAGATCGAGCTTGCCGAGATCGAAGTTGTTGGTCGCCGTCGGATTGCCGCTGCCGTCCTCTTTTTTCCCGTTATCGACGCTGAAGATGCCGTCCAGCTTGGCACGGGTATAGACCTTTTTGGTGATATCCACACCGAATTCAACCAGGTAGCGGATCTCGTCCGAAGGATCCCCGGCCCGGAGGCGGTAGCCCAGCTCGAAGTTCGCGTAACCCGGGATCCACTGGTACAAAGAGCGGCCGTAGAGCAGTTTCAGCTCGGTGTCGAACTGGTCGTTACCCAGGGGTAGCGGGTCATTCCGGTCGTAGCTCCCGGGAATCTTGACCAGGATCTGGCTCGACACCACGCCGGCGCTGCTGTCGTGCAGCCGGTAGCGCAGGCCGAGATCGACGTCACCCAAACCGTGCGCCTTCCTGATTTCGGAATCATTCTCGTTCTCGATCCGCTTGTAGGAAAGCGAGTTGATCACGGTCAGGTTGTCGAGCAGACCGTACTCGAAATAGTTGCTGACGTTGTAATCGGTGAATTTGCCGTTATTGGGTGTGCCGTCGCGGTGTCCCGAGGGGTCGAAGCTTTGGTGCGCGTAGTAGTAGTTGAAGGAAAGCTTTTCATAGAAAGCCGACTTTT
>Ga0209317_1000556_pt1 | contig 42629 bp, 42 predicted proteins | sample RifGroB2_FD_183994 | JGI IMG/M metagenome (GOLD analysis project Ga0209317, IMG submission 183994) | Soil microbial communities from Rifle, Colorado, USA - Groundwater B2 (SPAdes) (version 2) | ecosystem: Environmental > Terrestrial > Soil > Unclassified | place: Rifle, Colorado | collected... | reverse complement strand
ACAGGCTTAATGCCTAAGGGCGCAAACGGCATCCAGTCGCTCGTTCTTGAGATGCCTCTCAAGAGTTGCTACACGGTTTCGATGGAAATAATTCCATCAAATTCACTACGAGGGGATAATACAAGGGTGCGTTTCACGCACCAGTTGATAATGGTGCGTGGAACGTACCCTACGAAGTTATTATTGTTTGTAACGCAATTTTGAATTACATGCAGAATCACCTCCACCCATCCGACGTACTCTACGCGGGCAGCCGCCCGTTTCCCCGGCTTGCCGCGTGCGAGCATTTTGCCGGCAGCGAGAAATTGCTGCACAAGGCGCTCCAGATTCAAGCAGAATTATCGGTTGACGAGCGGCCTATCTTCGACATTACCGCCGACTGCGAGGACGGCGCGCCCGCAGGCAGGGAGCGCGAACATGCGGCCATGATCGCCGAACTGATCCTGTCCGGTGAAAATCGTTACGGCCGCATCGGCGTCCGCATCCACGATGTCCGCCATCCGTTCTGGCGCGACGAACTGGAGATCATCATCGGCCGGGCCGGGCGGCGCGTGGCCTATATCGTATTGCCCAAACCGGAAAATGCCGGCGATGTCCTGACGCAGATCACCGCGCTCGACGAACTGAGAAACCGCAACGGCATTGCCCGTGAGATTCCCGTCCATGTGCTGATCGAAACGCCCGGCGCGCTACATGAGGTCTGGGAGATCGCCCGCCTGTCTCATGTCGAGACCCTCGACTTTGGTCTGATGGACTTCGTCTCCGCGCATCACGGCGCCATCCCCGCCGCCGCGATGCGTTCTCCCGGCCAGTTCAGCCATGCGCTAATCGTGCGCGCCAAATGCGAAATCGCCGCCGCCGCACTGGGCAACGGCATCGTGCCCAGCCATAACGTCACCACCGAAATACGCGACATTAATGTGGTGCGGGAAGACGCCCGCCGCGCCCGGCAGGAGCTCGGCTTCCTGCGCATGTGGAGCATCCATCCGGCCCAGATCCAGCCCATCGTCGAAGCCATGCGCCCGGATTTCGCCGAGGTCAACGAAGCCGCCTTCCTGCTGATCGCCGCCCAGGATGCGGCCTGGGGGCCTATCCAACAAGAAGGCAAACTGCACGACCGCGCCTCCTACCGCTATTACTGGGAACTGCTGCAACGCGCGCAATCGACGGGAATGGACATCCCGGCCGATGCACGCCAGCGTTTCTTTTCCTGAACCACGCCCCAGAATCTGTACAGTGTCTTTTGTATTTGTGGTTCGAAACCGCCGCAGGGGAATTTCCATACATTTTATAAAATGCGGTGGCGAACGCGGCGAGTAAAAACTGCCTGAATGCGGTTTTTATTCACCTGCCGTTTGATGGCGATAATGATTGGATTTTATATTTTAATCACACTGAAGGTCGCGCGAATACTAGCAATTTGGCGGAGAGGGGGGGATTCGAACCCCCGTTAGGATATTATCCTAAACACGCTTTCCAGGCGTGCGACTTAAACCGCTCATCCACCTCTCCGAAAGGGCGCGCAGGATAAACCAGAACGGGTTCTGTCGCAATCTAAAAGTGGTTTCTCCATTCGCGCAAAGCCGTAAATACGCCAAGTTCGCTGGTGTCCGCCAAGCCGCGCTGTTGCAGGGTGCGGATCAGTTCCGGTTGGGCGCAGCGCAGGAAGGGGTTGGTGGCTTTTTCCAGCGCGATGCTGGAGGGGACGGTGGGCAGGTTGGCCGCACGCTGTTGCGTGACTTGTTCGATGCGTCGCTGTACGTCCGGATTATGCGGTTCGCAGGCCAGCGCAAAGCACAGGTTGGCTGCGGTGTATTCGTGCGCGCAATACACAAGAGTGTCGCCGGACAGTTGCGCGAGGCGCTGCAGGGAGTGAAACAGTTGCGCGGGCGTGCCTTCAAAGTTCCTGCCGCAGCCTGCACCGAACAGCACGTCGCCGCAGAATAAAATGCCGGGCGCGATGAAGGCGAGGTGATCGTCGAGGTGACCGGGGATTTCGAGGATATCGAATGCGATGCCTGCCCCGATATTAAACGCGTCGAACTCGAGCCGGTCGCCTTCGCGCAGATCGTGGCTGATAAGCGGATTGCCAGGATGCTGCCGCCCATACACCGGCACGTTGTATACTTCGTGCAATTTTGCGATGCCACCAATGTGGTCGGCGTGGCGGTGAGTGCACAGGATAACACTCAGTTGCAGGCCGCGCGCCTTGAGGAATGCCAGCACCGGCACGGCTTCGCCGGGATCGACTACGGCGGCATATTGGTTATTGTGAATCACCCAGATGTAATTGTCCCGCAGGGCGGGTATGGCGGTGATGTCAAATAGTGGCTGGGGGAACATGGAGCGAGCAGGACGTAAGCGATGCCGAATTGTAAGTTAACTGCGAAAAGTTTGAGCGAATGGTTCGCCACCCCGCAGGGCGGCTATGTGCTGACGCGCGAGCAGGCGTATTTCGACCGCACGGTGAGCGACATCTTCGGTTACAACGCGCTGCAATTGGGTTTGCCGGAACATGATTTTCTGCGCAGCAGCAGGATGCCGCTGCGTTTCAGCGCGGGAAATCAGCAGGGTAATGCAGTGCGCCTGTGCTGCACGGAGCTGCCGTTCGTCAGCGCCAGCCTGGACCTGGTGCTGATACCGCATGTCCTCGAATTCGCCGAGCAGCCGCACCAGATCCTGCGCGAGGTGGAACGGGTGCTGATGCCGGAAGGCAGCCTGATCATCAGCGGCTTCAATCCGCGCAGCCTCTGGGGGCTGCGCCACGCATTGGGCGGCAAGCAGGGTTATCCGTGGAACGGTCATTTCATTTCATTGCCGCGCCTCAAGGATTGGCTGGCATTGCTCGGCTTTGAAGTGGTGGGCGGGCGTTTTGCCGCTTACGCACCCCCATTTCGCCAAGCCAAATGGCTGGAGCGGCACGCCTTTATGGAAGCGGCGGGCGACCGCTGGTGGGCGGTGAGCGGCGGGGTGTATTTTTTGCACGCAATCAAGCGTGTGCCCGGGATGCGGCTGATCAAGCCGCAATGGAACGAGAGGCTGGTGAGCAAGCTGCTGCCGGTCGCGCCTAAATTGAACAATAAGATTACACAGTGTAGGGGCACGGCGCGCCGGGCCCCTACGAAAACATTTGAATAATTTCCAGAAATGAATAAAGAAATCATAGAAATTTTTACCGACGGCGCATGCAAGGGCAATCCCGGCGTGGGCGGCTGGGGCGCATTGCTGCGCAGCAAGGGCAAGGAGCGTGAGTTGTTCGGCGGCGAGGCGCATACCACCAACAACCGCATGGAACTGCTGGCGGCGATCTCCGCGCTGGAGGCGTTGAAGCGGCATTGCCATGTGCGCCTGCACACCGATTCGAAATATGTGCAGCAGGGTATCAGCGCGTGGATACACGGCTGGAAACAGCGCGGCTGGAAGACGGCGGACAAGAAGCCGGTGAAAAACGAGGACTTATGGCGCAGGTTGGACGCGCTGGCGGCGCAACACGATATCGATTGGGTATGGGTCAAGGGGCACGCCGGGCATGACGGCAATGAACGTGCCGACGGCCTGGCGAACCGCGGCGTGGAACTGATGCAGGGGCAGTTGTAGGTCGGGTTCTACCCGACATCTTTTGAAGTGCGGCGGGTGGAACCCGCCCTGCAAAATCGGACAAAAATTATGAGACGAATAGTGCTGGATACCGAGACAACCGGTTTGGATCCCAGGCAGGGACATCGCATCATCGAACTGGCGGCAATCGAGCTGGATGGGCGCAAGGTGTCGCTGCGCCGCTTTCATCGCTATCTCAACCCCGAGCGTGAGATTGATGCGGGCGCGGCGGCAGTGCATGGGCTGACCTATGAGCGCTTGCAAAACGAAGCGAAGTTCGCCGATATCGCATCCAGTTTTCTGGAGTTTATCGAAGGGGCGGAATTGATCATCCACAATGCGCCGTTCGATATCGGTTTCATCAATCACGAACTGGAATTGCTGGGGTTGCCGCTGTTGCAGAATGCGGTGACAGATACGCTTAAGGTCGCGCGCGAAATGCACCCGGGCAAGAAGAATAGCCTGAATGCGTTGTGCAGCCGCTATGAAATAGACAATGCGCATCGCAGTCTGCATGGCGCGCTGCTGGATACCGAACTGCTTGCCGAAGTTTATTTCGCCATGACGCGCGGGCAGAAGAGCCTGCTCGGCGAGGATGACGCGCCCAAGACGCGCCAGCCTGCGGTGTTGAGCACCGATGCGTCGCGCCCCAAGCTGCGTGTGTTGCAGCCAAGCGCTGAAGAATTGGCTGAACACGCGCTACAACTTGCCGGTATCGACAAGGCGAGCAAAGGTAGTTGCCTGTGGCTGCAACTGGAAGGGGTGTGAGCAGACAGGCAATGCGCCGTAGCGGCGCGCTTTCGTTTGTTGGCCGTATATGATTCCAAGCCGCGAAATAAAAAAGCCCTGCACGCAAGTGCAGGGCTTTTTGCCAACTCAAGAACCGATTAAGGAGCCTGGATGTTGGAGGCTTGCTTGCCTTTAGGACCTTGTACTACTTCAAAGGTGACCTTTTGGCCTTCTTTGAGTGACTTGAAACCGCTCATGTTGATTGCGGAAAAGTGTGCGAACAAATCTTCGCTGCCATCATCGGGAGTGATAAAACCAAAACCCTTTGCGTCGTTGAACCATTTAACTGTACCAGTTGCCATGTGTTTACTTCCTTACTAAAAAAACGGAGGAACCCCCCGCGAAACTGTTTGAGTCATAAGATCGCACACGGCAAAACCAGTACTGCAGATACTTTGATTCAAACACCAGCGCACTTTTTACTCTTGTTTGGTTAATATCGTCAAGGGGGTTTGTAAAATATTTTCGATTAGGCTTGAAAAAGCATCGTTAATCGTCAAGTATGTTGCCAGGAGAGGGTGTCAGAATGCCCATTAAAAATTATGGCGATTAAACAGCAAAGCAGTTCGGTGCTCGCGCCGGAACGCGCCAAAACAAAGCCGCCGCGTATGTACAAGGTGATTTTGTTCAATGACGATTACACGACGATGGACTTTGTGATTGAGGTGTTGCAGCGTTTTTTTGCGATGAACCGTGAACGCGCGCTGCAAACCATGCTCAAAGTGCATAGTGAAGGATCGGCGGTTTGCGGAATATATTCGCTGGATATTGCCGAAACCAAAGTTGCTCAGGTATCGGCATTTGCAAAACAACATGGGCATCCGCTACGATGCGGAATGGAGGGAATGTAAAATGATCGCGCAAGAGTTGGAAGTCAGTTTGCACATGGCGTTTGTCGAAGCCCGGCAGAAACGCCATGAGTTGATTACCGTCGAGCATCTGCTGCTCGCGATGCTGGATAATGCCTCCGCCGCGCAGGTATTGCGTTCTTGCAACGTGGACATCGATGAGTTGCGCCAGACCGTCACAACGTTTGTCGATAAACATACGCCGAGTGTTGCGGGCGAAGAGGATGTGGATACGCAACCTACTGTCGGCTTCCAGCGCGTTATTCAGCGCGCGATATTGCATGTGCAATCCGCGCAGAAAAAAGAGGTGTCCGGCGCGAACATTCTTGCCGCGCTATTCGGTGAAAAGGATTCCCACGCGGTACATTTCCTTACGGAGCGCGGTGTCAATCGCCTTGATGTGGTGAATTACATCGTGCATGGCATTGCCAAGAATGAAGTTGGCAGCGCCGCACAACCGCATGGCGATAACGAAACCGAGCAGCCGGCCAGCGATGATAGCGCGCTGAAAAATTACACGCTGGATCTCAATGCGCAGGCATTGGCCGGCAAGATCGACCCGCTCATCGGGCGCGATATCGAATTGGAGCGTGTGATCCAGACACTGTGCCGCCGCCGTAAAAATAATCCGCTGCTGGTCGGTGAGGCCGGTGTCGGCAAGACGGCGATTGCCGAAGGCCTGGCGCGGCGCATCGTGGAGGAGAACGTGCCGGAAATTCTCAAAGGCGCGCGTGTTTACTCGCTGGACATGGGCGCGCTGCTGGCGGGCACCAAATATCGCGGCGACTTCGAGCAGCGCCTCAAGGCGGTGCTGAAGGAATTGGGCAATACACCCAACGCGATCATGTTTATCGATGAAATCCATACCCTGATCGGCGCGGGCGCGGCTTCCGGCGGCACGATGGATGCGTCCAATCTGCTCAAACCGACGTTGTCGAACGGACAATTGAAGTGCATCGGCGCGACCACCTATCAGGAATATCGCGGCATCTTCGAAAAAGACCACGCATTGTCGCGCCGCTTCCAGAAAATCGATGTGCCGGAGCCGTCGGTGGAGCAGACCATTGCGATCCTGCGCGGCCTGAGATCGCGTTTCGAGGAGCACCACAGCGTCAAATACAGCGCAGCGGCATTGACCAGCGCGGCGGAGCTTTCCGCGCGCTTCATCAATGACCGCCACTTGCCCGACAAGGCGATCGACGTGCTGGACGAGGCAGGTGCCGCGCAGCGAATCCTGCCAAAATCGAAGCAGAAAAAAATCATCGGCAAACACGAGATCGAGGAGATTATTGCCAAGATCGCGCGCATCCCGCCGCGCAGCGTTTCTTCCGATGATCGCAACGCACTGAAGACGCTGGATCGCGATTTGAAGGCGGTGGTGTTCGGCCAGAACAAGGCGATCGACGCGCTCGCCACCGCGATCAAGATGTCGCGCAGCGGCCTCGGCAATCCGCAGAAACCGATCGGCAGTTTCCTGTTCTCCGGCCCGACCGGGGTCGGCAAGACCGAAGTGGCGCGCCAGCTCGCCTACAGCATGGGCATGCCGCTGCACCGCTTCGATATGTCCGAATACATGGAGCGTCATGCCGTGTCGCGCCTGATCGGCGCGCCTCCGGGTTATGTCGGCTTCGATCAAGGCGGCCTGCTCACCGAAGCGATCGCCAAGCAGCCGCACTGCGTGCTGCTGCTCGACGAGATCGAGAAGGCGCACCCGGATATCTTCAACATCCTGCTGCAGGTGATGGACCACGGCACGCTGACCGACAACAACGGGCGCAAGGCCGATTTCCGCAACGTGGTGATCGTGATGACCACCAACGCGGGCGCAGAAGCGCTGAACAAGACCCAGATCGGCTTCACCAAGACCGCGACGGCGGGCGACGAAATGGCCGACATCAAGCGCCTGTTCACGCCGGAATTCCGCAACCGGCTCGATGCCATTATTTCCTTCGCGCCGCTGGATCATGAAGTCATCCTGCGCGTGGTGGACAAATTCCTGATGCAGCTCGAAGAGCAGCTTCACGAAAAGAAGGTGGAAGTCGTATTCACCGATGCGCTCAAGAATTATCTCGCCGAGCACGGCTTCGACCCGCTGATGGGCGCCCGCCCGATGGCGCGCCTGATCCAGGACACCATACGTTCAGCGCTCGCCGACGAACTGCTGTTCGGCAGGCTGGCCAGCGGCGGCAAGGTCGCCGTGGACGTGAAGGACGGCAAGGTGGAACTGGAGTTTGCGGAAGAGGCGGTTCCTGCCTGATCCAACCTACAGGGGGCGCTTCGCCCCTTCCCCTACCGGCCCTTTGCATTTCGGCTCGTTAGCCACCGCCGTCGGCAGCTACCTCGACGCAAAACATCACCACGGCACCTGGCTGGTGCGCATGGAAGACCTAGACACGCCGCGCTGTGTGCCGGGTGCGGCGGACGGCATTCTGCGTACACTTGAAGCGTTCGGATTGTATTGGGACGATGGGCGGGCTCTGCCCGCCATCGAAAAAACAATGTCGGGCAAAGCCCGACCTACGGTAATGCACCAGAGCCAGCGCAGCGACGCTTATGAGGAGGCATTGCAACACCTTCAGGCCATCAATGCCATATATCCCTGCTGCTGCACGCGCAAGGAGATTTCTGATTCTGCTTTGCATGGCATCGAAGGGCCAGTGTATCCCGGCACCTGCCGCAACGGCATTCCGGCCGGGCGCGAAGGACGGGCATGGCGGGTGCGCACCGACGACCGCTTGGTCGAATTCAACGATGCGCTGCAAGGCGGCCACCCCGACACGGTGCGCGTGAGCGGCGAGTGCGGGAGGGGTGGCCCGGCGGCGGCTCCCGCAAGCGGCTGCTTCGCAGTAACGTGTCGCAGCCGCATTACCCAACATCTCGAAAGCGAGATCGGTGATTTCGTGGTGAAGCGCGCCGATGGGCTGTTCGCCTACCAGCTCGCGGTGGTGGTGGATGATGCGTTTCAAGGCATCACGCATGTCGTGCGCGGATCTGATCTGCTCTACTCCACGCCGCGCCAAATATATTTGCAACAGTTGCTGGGTTTTACCACCCCCGCCTACATGCATCTGCCCGTCGCGGTGAATGCGCAGGGCGATAAGCTCAGCAAGCAGACGCTCGCGCCCGCCATTACGACCGATGACATAATCGCGACGCTGATAGCAGTGCTGGAATTTCTGCGGCAGCAACCGCCCGCCGAGTTGCTGCAAGGCAGCGTCGAGGAAATATTGGGCTGGGCGGCCGCACACTGGCAGCCGGAGCGGATGAGGGGAAAGAAAACCCCATAATTCAAATGACTTGCCCGTCCACTGAATCGGACTCCGCTCAATGGCTCGCACAGTGGAAGCGTGAACCAACAGAATGACCTCTAAAAGATCCGAAATCATGAGTTCAAGTTTTAACGTAGACAGAACATAGGCATTTGATGCCTCCCCTCTAATCCGCTATAATGCGCATCAATTCAAAGCGGGATGGACACAAGGTTCGTCCCGCTTCTTTATGTAAACTGCTTTGGGAGTATTCCGGTGCCGCAAACGAACCCTGCCATTCTTGTGCTTGCCGATGGCACGGTATTCCGGGGCATTGCCATCGGTGCTACCGGCAGCAGCATCGGCGAGGTGGTGTTCAATACCTCGATGACCGGCTATCAGGAAATCCTCACCGACCCTTCCTACTGCAAGCAGATCGTCACACTGACCTACCCGCATATCGGCAACGTCGGCGTGAATAGCGAAGACGTGGAGTCGCGCCAGGTGTTTGCCAGCGGCCTGGTGATCCGCGATCTGTCGCTGACGGTGAGCAATTTCCGCAGCACGCAATCGCTGCCCGACTACCTCAAGGCCAACAACGTGGTGGCGATCGCCGGGATTGACACGCGCAAGCTGACGCGCATCCTGCGCGAAAAGGGCGCGCAGAACGGCTGCATCGCCACCGGCACGGACGAGGCGGCGGCGCTCGCAGCGGCGCGCAGTTTCGCCGGATTGGCCGGAATGGATCTGGCTAGGGAAGTAAGCTGTGCCGAGCCCTACTCGTGGACGCAGCGCGAATGGGAGTTGGGCGTGGGCTATCCCGAAGTGGCGCACAGCAAATTCCACGTGGTCGCCTACGACTTCGGCGTGAAGCACAACATCCTGCGCAAGCTGGCCGAGCGCGGCTGCCGCATCACCGTGGTGCCGGCGCAGACCTCGGCTGCGGAGGCGCTGGCGCTGGAGCCGGACGGCGTGCTGCTGTCCAACGGCCCCGGCGACCCCGAGCCGTGCGATTACGCGATAACCGCGACGCGCGCGTTCATCGCTGCGAGTGTGCCGTTATATGGTATCTGCCTGGGGCACCAGCTGATGGGCCTGGCAGTGGGCGCGAAGACAGTGAAGATGAAGTTCGGCCATCGCGGCGCGAACCACCCGGTGCAGGACATACAAAGCAAGCGGGTGATGATCACCAGCCAGAACCACGGCTTTGCGGTGGATGCGGCGACGCTGCCGGCGAATGCGCGCGTCACGCATGTCTCGCTGTTCGACGGGACCTTGCAGGGCTTCGAGTTGACCGACAAGCCCGCGTTCTGCTTCCAGGGTCACCCGGAAGCCAGCCCGGGACCGCACGATGTGGATTACTTGTTCGATAAATTTGTTGGATTGATGGAAAAGAGGAAATAAAGAGGGATTCTGGAGAAGGGAGAAAGGGGAAGGGAGAAGGGTAAAACCCGTGCTCCCCGACCCTCCCCCCTTCCCTCTTCCCTCTTCCCCACAAAATGCCAAAACGCACAGACATTAAAAGCATCCTCATCATCGGCGCCGGCCCCATCGTCATCGGGCAGGCGTGCGAGTTCGACTATTCCGGCGCGCAGGCATGCAAGGCGCTGCGCGAAGAGGGCTACCGCGTCATCCTGGTGAACTCGAACCCGGCCACCATCATGACCGACCCGGAGATGGCGGATGCGACTTACATCGAGCCGATCACCTGGAAGATGGTGGCGAAGATCATCGCCAAGGAAAAACCGGATGCGATCCTGCCGACCATGGGCGGGCAGACCGCATTGAATTGCGCGCTGGATCTGGCCAAGCACGGCGTGCTGGAAAAATATAACGTCGAGATGATCGGCGCGTCGCGCGAAGCGATCGACAAGGCGGAAGACCGCGAAAAATTCAAGCAGGCGATGACCCGAATTGGCCTGGCGTCAGCACGATCCGCAATTGCGCACAGCATGGAGGAGGCGTTGCAGGTGCAGCAGGTGATGGGCTTCCCGACCGTCATCCGCCCCTCCTTCACGATGGGCGGCTCCGGCGGCGGCATCGCCTACAACCGCGAAGAATTTGTCGAGATATGCGAGCGCGGGCTGGAAGCCTCGCCGACGCGCGAGCTGCTGATCGAGGAATCGCTGCTCGGCTGGAAAGAATTCGAGATGGAAGTGGTGCGCGACCGCGCCGACAACTGCATCATCATCTGCTCGATCGAAAACCTCGACCCGATGGGCGTGCATACCGGCGACTCGATCACCGTCGCACCGGCGCAGACGCTGACCGACAAGGAATACCAGATCATGCGCAACGCTTCCATCTCGGTGCTGCGCGAGATCGGCGTGGATACCGGCGGCTCCAACGTGCAGTTTGCGATCAACCCGGATGACGGGCGCATGGTGGTGATCGAGATGAATCCGCGCGTGTCGCGATCAAGCGCGCTGGCTTCCAAGGCGACCGGCTTCCCGATTGCCAAGGTGGCAGCCAAGCTGGCGGTGGGCTACACGCTCGACGAATTGAAGAACGACATCACCGGCGGCGCGACCCCTGCCTCGTTCGAGCCGAGCATCGACTATGTGGTCACCAAGATCCCGCGTTTCGCGTTCGAGAAATTCCCGCAGGCCAACGACCGTTTGACCACGCAGATGAAATCGGTGGGCGAAGTGATGGCGATCGGCCGCACCTTCCAGGAATCGTTCCAGAAAGCCTTGCGCGGCCTGGAGGTCGGCGTGAACGGGCTGGATCGGAAATACAACGACCGCGAAGCAATCTGTGCCGAACTCGGCAGCCCGGGACCGGAGCGCATCTGGGCGGTGTCCGATGCGTTCCGCTTCGGCATGAGCGTGGAAGAAGTGTTCAACGTCAGCAAGATCGACCCGTGGTTCCTGGTGCAAATCGAAGACCTGATCCACCAGGAAAAAATACTGGCTGACCGCACCCTGGAAAGCCTGAGCGCGGACGAGCTGCGCACGCTGAAGCGCAACGGTTTTGCTGATGTGCGCCTGGCAGTTTTGCTGGATACCGATGAGGCCGCGTTGCGCGCCTACCGCCATGCGCTCGGCGTGCACCCGGTATTCAAGCGCGTGGATACCTGCGCCGCCGAATTCGCCACCAACACCGCCTACATGTATTCTACTTACGAGGAAGAGTGCGAATCGCAGCCGACCAGCAACAAGAAGATCATGGTGCTGGGCGGCGGGCCGAACCGCATCGGCCAAGGCATCGAATTTGACTACTGCTGCGTGCATGCCGCGCTGGCGATGCGTGAGGACGGCTACGAGACCATCATGGTCAACTGCAACCCGGAAACCGTCTCCACCGACTACGACACTTCCGACCGCCTGTATTTCGAACCGCTGACGCTGGAAGATGTGCTGGAAATCGTGGCGGTGGAAAAACCCATCGGCGTGATCGTGCAATTCGGCGGCCAGACGCCGCTCAAGCTGGCGCACGGCCTGGAAAAGAACGGCGTGCCGATCATCGGCACCACGCCGGACATGATCGACTGCGCGGAAGACCGCGCGCGCTTCCAGACCATGCTGCGCAAGCTGGGTCTGAAACAGCCACCCAATCGCATCGCAAGCAATGTGGCCGATGCGGTCGCGGGCGCAGAGGAAATCGGCTATCCGCTGGTGATGCGTCCTTCCAATGTGCTGGGCGGTCGCGCGATGGAGATTATCCATGCGCAGCCCGATCTCGAACGCTACATGCGCGCTGCCGAGGAGATGTCCAAGACCTACCCGGAGCGCATGCCCATCCTGCTCGACCGCTTCCTCAACGACGCGATCGAAGTGGACGTGGATGCGGTGTCCGACGGCAAGCAGGTCATCATTGGCGGCATCATGGAACATATCGAGCAGGCCGGCGTGCACTCCGGCGACTCGGCCTGTTCGTTGCCGCCGTTCAGCCTTTCGAAGGAAATGCAGGGCGAATTGCGCCGCCAGACCGTGGCGATGGCCAAGGAGCTCAACGTGGTCGGGTTGATGAACGTGCAGTTCGCAATTCAAAATGACAAAATGGGGCGCGGCACCGTATATGTACTGGAAGTGAATCCGCGCGCTTCCCGCACCGTGCCGTTCGTTTCCAAGGCGACCGGCGTGCCGCTGGCGAAAATCGCGGCGCGCTGCATGGCCGGGCAAACCCTGGCGCAGCAGGGCGTGACCAAGGAGGTCATCCCGCCGTATTACTCGGTGAAGGAAGCCGTGTTCCCGTTCATCAAGTTCCCCGGCGTGGACACCATCCTCGGCCCCGAGATGAAATCCACCGGCGAAGTGATGGGTGTCGGCGAAACCTTCGCCGAGGCGTTTGTGAAATCGCAGCTTGCCGCCAGCGTGAAGCTGCCGAAAGACGGCAAAGTATTCATCAGCGTGCGCGGGGCGGACAAGCCCGGCGCGGTGGAAATCGCCCGCTCGCTAACGCAACTGGGTTTCACCATCCTGGCAACACGCGGCACGGCTGCGGTAATCAGGGATGCCGGCGTTGCGGTGACGGTGGTGAACAAGGTGGCGGAAGGCCGCCCGCATATCGTGGACATGATCAAGAATGGCGAGGTCAGCCTGATCATCAACTCGGTGGACAGCAAACCGAGCGTGATGCGCGATTCCTATTCCATCCGCCATGCCGCATTGCAGGGGCGGATAACCTACTACACCACGCTAGCCGGCGCACGCGCCGCATGCGCCGGGATGCAGCATTTGGCCGAGTTGCAGGTATATGACCTGCAGACGCTGCACCAGCGTCTGCTTTAACGAAACTTAAGGAAGTATGTCATGAGTAAAATCCCATTGACTGTCATCGGCGCGGAATTGCTGCGCCTAGAACTGCATCACCTCAAGACGATAGAGCGTCCGGCGGTGATTAACGCGATCTCCGAAGCGCGCGCGCAAGGCGATTTGTCCGAAAATGCCGAATACGATGCCGCCAAAGAACGCCAATCGTTTGTCGAAGGGCGCATCGTCGAGCTGGAAGGCAAGCTGGGCAGCGCACAGGTCATCGATCCCAAGACGCTCAATGCGGATGGCCGCTGCGTGTTCGGTTCGACCGTGGTACTGGAAGACACCAATAACGGCGACGTCGTCACCTATCAAATCGTCGGCGATGACGAGGCCAATATCAGGGAACGCAAGATTTCGATCAGCTCGCCGATTGCGCGTGCGCTGATCGGCAAATACAGCGGCGATATCGCCGAAGTGCAGGCTCCCGGGGGAGTGAGGGAATACGAAGTGGTGGATGTTCAGTACATCTGAATTGTGGGAGTAGGAAGTAGGAAGTAGGAAGTAGGAAGTAGGAAGTAGGAAGTAGGAAGTAGGAAGTAGGAAGTAGGAAGGGGGAAGGGGGAAGTGAGAAGTGGGAAGTGGGAAGTGGCGTTCCTACTCACCACTCACTACCCACTACTTTCCACTCGCCCTATTTCCAAGTTGCTTCTTGGACAGCGGTTTTTTGCCCTTGTGGCGCGGCATTTTCTTGATTTCGATCTGGTGCACCTCCGGGTTGGGTAGATAGACCACCAGAATCTTGCCGATATGTTGCACCGGCGCAGCGTTTAATTGGGTGCATATCTCCGTCAGAATGGCTTCACGTTGCGGCCGTTCCGCCATAACCCGGATTTTGATGAGTTCATGAATTTTCAGGCTCGCCGCGATTTCCTTTAATACCGATTCGGTCAGGCCCGCATTGCCTATCATCACCGTTGGGCTCAAGGCGTGGGCGCGGCCCTTAAGGGCAAGGCGTTCGGATACGGTAAGAGATAACATAATGGCCTTTCAAATAAGGCGCGAATTCTATCAGGTTGTTGCTAAAATCGCCGGATATAGAAATTATTCCATAAACCGAACAAGGCCTCTGCACAACGTAGCGAGCGAAGCTGAGACAAGGCAAAAATTGGCGAAAAACCGGAATGTACGTTTTTGTACATGAGGATTTTGAGCTGATTTTTAACGCAGTATCAGCGAGCGCAGTAGTTGTGCAGAGGCCTTTGAATACGATGAAGCCCTCCAAGACCAGCAAACAATGGATGCGTGAACATATCAACGACCCTTTTGTGCAGCTCGCGCAAAAGGAAGGTTACCGCTCGCGCGCCGCTTACAAGCTGCTGGAAATCGATGCCAAGGACCGCCTGCTCAAACCTGGCACGGTGGTGGTGGACTTGGGCGCGACCCCGGGCGGCTGGTCGCAGGTGGCAGCGGGCAAGGTCGGGCGCAGCGGAAAGGTAATCGCACTGGATCTGCTGCCACTCGATCCGCTGGCCGGGGTGGAGTTCATCCAGGGTGATTTCCGTGACGATACTGTGCTGAAACAGCTGGAAGGTTTGCTGCAAGGCAAACCGGTCGACCTTGTAATTTCCGACATGGCCCCCAATATCTGCGGCATAGCGTCGGCAGATCAGGCGCGCGCGATGCATCTTGCGGAACTGGCAATGGAATTTGCGCTCGAACATCTGAAGCCGGCAGGTAGCTTTCTCGTCAAAGTCTTTCAGGGCGAGGGATTCGAGGAGTTTTACAAGCTGATGCGCAGCCGTTTCGCCAAAGTGGCCACGCGCAAACCCAAGGCATCGCGCGACCGGAGCAGCGAGTTATATTTATTGGCCACCGGAAAGCTGTAGGGTGGGCTTCGCCCACCATGCCTGTCCTGAGCTTGTCGAAGCGGTCGGGCGAGCTTTGCATAACCATTCGACTAGGCCGCCAAAATACGGCAGCCAAGTCGCTGGTTAAGCCCGACCTACATTTGGCTCAGGCTTAGGATGCTCTTGAGTAATCAGGCAATACATAGTCTAATGAACGACCTCGGCAGCCGTTGTGTTGCCGCTTAAGGAGCTATTTTGAATAACATGTTTAAAAGCATTGCAATTTGGTTGGTCGTCGCCTTGGTGCTGATGACCGTTTTCAACCAATTCAACACCCGCCAGCAGCAGGCTTCGCCGTCGCAACTCGACTATTCGCAATTTCTCGAGGAAGTGAAGCAGGGGCATATCACCAAGGTGACCATCGAGGGGCGCATCCTGAAGGCGACGACTGCCGATGGCAAGCTTATCACCAGCTATGCGCCGAGCGACTTGTGGATGGTCTCCGACCTGCTTAAGAATGGCGTGAAAATCGAAGCCAAGCCGGAAGAAGAACAATCCCTGCTGATGAATATTTTTGTATCTTGGTTCCCGATGATCTTGCTGATCGGCGTGTGGATATTCTTCATGCGCCAGATGCAGGGCGGCGGCAAGGGCGGCGCATTCTCGTTCGGCAAGTCGCGCGCGCGCATGCTGGACGAAAACAAGGAGCGCTTCACCTTTGCCGACGTGGCGGGCTGCGACGAGGCCAAGGAGGAAGTCTCCGAGCTGGTCGACTTCCTGCGCGACCCGTCCAAATTCCAGAACCTCGGCGGGCGCATTCCGCGCGGTGTACTGCTGGTAGGCAGCCCCGGCACCGGCAAGACCTTGCTGGCGAAAGCGATTGCCGGCGAAGCCAAGGTACCGTTCTTCTCGATCTCCGGTTCCGACTTTGTGGAAATGTTTGTCGGCGTCGGCGCGGCACGCGTGCGCGACATGTTCGAACAAGCCAAGAAACATTCGCCGTGCATCGTGTTCATCGATGAAATCGACGCGGTCGGCCGCCAGCGCGGCGCCGGCCTCGGCGGCGGCAACGACGAACGCGAGCAGACGCTGAACGCGCTGCTGGTGGAAATGGACGGCTTTGAAGGCGCTTCCGGCGTGATCGTGATCGCCGCGACCAACCGACCAGACGTGCTCGACCCCGCGCTGTTGCGTCCGGGGCGCTTCGACCGCCAGGTCGTGGTGCCGCTGCCGGATATCCGCGGTCGCGAGCAGATCCTGATGGTGCATATGCGCAAGGTGCCGGTTGCCCCAGACGTGAAGGCCGATATTCTGGCGCGCGGCACACCGGGCATGTCCGGTGCCGACCTGGCGAATCTGGTCAATGAGGCCGCGTTGTTTGCGGCGCGACGCGGCAAGCGTTTCGTCGATATGGATGATTTCGAGGCTGCCAAAGACAAGATCATGATGGGAGCGGAACGCCGTTCCATGGTGATGCCCGAGGAAGAGCGGCGCAACACCGCCTACCACGAGTCCGGCCATGCGTTAGTGGCCAGGCTGCTGCCGAAGACCGACCCGGTGCACAAGGTGACCATCATCCCGCGCGGACGTGCGCTGGGCCTGACCATGCAGTTGCCGACGGAAGACCGCTACAGCATGGACAAGGTGCGCATCCTGTCCACCATCGCGGTATTGTTCGGCGGGCGTATCGCCGAAGAGATTTTCATGCACCAGATGACCACCGGCGCTTCCAACGATTTCGAACGCGCCACCGACATGGCGCGCAAGATGGTCACCCAATGGGGCATGTCCGAGGCGCTCGGCACGATGGTGTATGGCGAAAACGAGGGCGAGGTATTTCTGGGGCGTTCGGTGACCACCCACAAGAACATCTCCGAGGCGACCATGCAGCAGGTGGATGCCGAGATCCGCCGCATCATCGACCAGCAGTACGCGCTGGCGCGCCGCCTGATCGAGGAAAACCGCGACAAGATCGAGGTCATGGCCAAGACTCTGCTGGAATGGGAAACCATCGACGCCGACCAAATCGACGACATCATGTCCGGCAACCCGCCGCGCCCGCCCAAGCCCAGCCAAAGCACTCAGGCGCCGCAACCGCCGCAGGACACTGCGCCGACTGCGCCTGCTACTACACCTACGCAACCCGCGCAGGAAACCTGAAAGGCGGGGAAGGGTGAAGGGGGAAGAGAGAAGGGGCAAACCGCTCTCTTCCCCCTTCCCTCTTCTCCCTTCCCCAATGTTTTTACACTGTGGCAACTTCCAGTTCGATCTCTCCCGCCCTCTTGTGATGGGCATTGTCAATGTTACGCCTGATTCATTCTCCGATGGCGGACAGCATTTTCAACGCGATGCGGCACTGGCACATGCGCATCAACTCATCGCCGAAGGCGCGGATATAATCGACATCGGCGGCGAATCGACCCGTCCGGGGGCGCAGCCGATCGGCGTGCAGGAAGAACTGGATCGCGTGCTGCCGATTATCGAAGGCTTGCGCGGTGCGCCGGTGCCGATTTCAATAGACACCTGCAAGCCGCAGGTGATGCAGGCGGCGATTGCCGCCGACGTGCAGATGGTCAACGATATCAACGCACTGCAAGATGCCGCCGCGATGAATGCGGTCGCTACCGGCAATGTCGCTGTATGCCTGATGCACAAGCAGGGCAACCCGCAGACCATGCAGACGCAACCCCAATATCAGAATGTCGTCGCCGAGGTAGGCGAGTTCCTGCGCGAACGCATCGCTGCGGCGGAGGCTGCCGGAATCAGGCGCGAGCATATCGTGATCGATCCGGGCTTTGGCTTTGGCAAGACGCTGGCGCATAATCTCGACCTGTTGCGCCGCTTGGACAAACTGCGCGAACTGGGTGTGCCGGTGCTGGCGGGATTGTCGCGCAAATCGATGCTCGGCGCGTTGACCGGGCGGGAGGCGGGAGACCGCGTTGCGGCGAGCGTGGCAGCGGCCCTGATCGCGGTGCAGAACGGCGCATCCATCGTGCGCGTGCACGATGTGCGCGAGACTGTGGATGCACTGAAAATCTGGAATGCAGTGAAACTATAAACAGCGGCGTAGGGTGGGCTCTGCCCACCGCGTCGGGCAAGCTTTGCATAGCCATTCGACTAGACCGCCAAAATACGGCAGCCAAGTCGCTGGTTAAGCCCGACCTACTTGTCCGATTTAGAGCGAACGGAGCAATGGAGTGAGCAGAAAATATTTCGGAACCGACGGAGTGCGCGGACGCGTGGGCGAACACCCCATCACGCCGCAATTCGTGATGCATCTGGGCTATGCGGCAGGCAAGGTGCTGGCAGGCTCCAACGATATGCGCGGCGAACGTCCCGGCGTGCTGATCGGCAAGGACACGCGCATCTCCGGCTACATGCTGGAATCGGCGCTGGAAGCCGGTTTGATCGCGGCGGGCGTCGATGTTTACCTGGCCGGGCCGGTACCGACCCCGGCGGTGGCTTACCTGACGCGCGCATTGCGCCTGCAAGCCGGCATCGTGATCTCCGCCTCGCACAACCCCTTCGACGATAACGGCATCAAGTTTTTCTCCGGCAACGGCACCAAATTGCCCGATGAGACCGAGCGCGCCATCGAAGCCGAACTGGATAATCCGATGCAGACCAACGCCTCGGACGGGCTGGGTAAAGCCAAACGTATCGACGATGCGGTCGGTCGTTATATCGAATTTTGCAAGAGCACTTTTCCATGCGAACTTGACCTGCGCGGCTTGAAGATCGTGGTGGACAGCGCGCATGGCGCGACGTACCACATCGCGCGCCATGTGTTCCACGAACTCGGCGCGGACGTGATCGCCATCGGCGCACAGCCGGATGGCAAGAACATCAACGACGGCTACGGTGCGACCGCACCCGCGAATTTGCAAAAGGCCGTGATTGAACATAAAGCAGATATCGGCATCGCGCTGGACGGCGATGGCGACCGCCTGGTGATGGCGGATGCGTCTGGAAAACTCTACGACGGCGACCAGTTGCTGTATGTGATTGCAAAGCACCGTCAAAAATTAGGCAGGCTGCACGGCGGCGTGGTCGGTACGCTGATGACCAACCTGGCGTTCGAACATGCGATGCGAAGATTGGGTATCCCATTTCTGCGTGCCAAAGTGGGCGACCGCTACGTAATGGAATTGTTGCAGCAGCAAGGCTGGCAGCTCGGCGGTGAAAATTCCGGTCACATCATCTGCCTCGACAAGCACAGCACTGGCGACGGCATCGTCTCGGCGTTGCAAGTACTGCACGCCCTGCGCATGAAGCAGCAGACCCTTGCCGAAGCAGCGGGTGATTTGCAGATGTACCCGCAGATACTCGTCAACGTGCGCGTGACAAAAGGTGTCGATTGCCTCGGCCACGACCAAGTCAAAGCGGCAGTGTCTGATGCAGAAAAGGCGCTGGACGGCAAAGGCCGCGTGCTGTTGCGCCCGTCCGGTACCGAGCCGTTGCTGCGCGTGATGGTGGAAGGCGAAGATGGAGTGCTGGTGAAACAGTGTGCGGAGAGGATTGCGGGAGTGGTTAGGGATGCGGCGGGGTGATGTAAAACGTGAGGGGAAGCGCTTTTGCATCGCTTCGCTTGGCGGGACAGTTTGAAAATGAAAGCCCCCGAAAAGCCCCCACGGAAAGAAAAAGGGCTAAGCATTTCTGCCTAACCCTTTGAATTACTGGTGCGCCCGGAGCGATTCGAACGCCCGACCCCTTGGTTCGTAGTTCGTAATTTGATTCGCAACCAACTGTTTATATTGATTTATTAACCAACCCCACATCCCCTTCAACCACTGTTTTTCAATGTTTTTTACAGCCCAGTTCCTTCAAAGTCCCTTCACTAAATCTCTCAGGCAAGCACTTCAAGTCCGTGCTTTTCAACAACGTGCAACAACCTCAGCGCCATGCCACTCGGTTTTTTCTGGCCTGTCTCCCATTTTTGAACGGTGGATTCACTGGTGTTCAGGTAGCGCGCAAATACGGGTTGGCTAACGTGTGCCTGTTCACGAATACGCTTGATCTCACTGGCATTAAATTCAGCAACTGAATCCAAGCACAAATCATCATATTCGCGCATCGTTGTTTTGTTGATCGCACCAACGCTGTGCAGCCCTTTAGCAGCACTGTGAATGGCGGCGAAGGCGTCGCTTTTTGGTTTTGCTGTAGTGGTTTTAGTGGTCATGGCAAATCTCCAATAATTCATTTTCCATCAATAGTGCGGCAATCTTGGCTTCTCCTGCAGCACTGTAATCTTTCGCAAGCTTCTTGAATGCCGCTAACTCATCCACCGTTATGTTCTCCCTATCCTTCTTGGCGTAAAGGTAAGCGTATATCCAATATTGCCCAGCCTTGGCCAAAATGATTGAACGATGCATATTGTCATTCAAGCGCTTTTTATACACCCCACCACCAAGATCATCGACCTGCCCTTGCATGACCTGTCGGATCGCGCGACATAAATCTTCATCTTTGATCTTCGCCTTATGGGCCACTTTGGTGAACCAAGCAGTTTTGAACGCGCGATTCAAACTGACTGGATGCAACAAAGCTGGTTTAGATGCTTTTTTTATCATGACGAATCGTAGCACCTGGTGCAACTAAAATCAAGCGTACGTTACGATCACAACAGTCGCCCACAGCGGGCTCTCGCCAGCGAGAACCCCGACACGAAGCAGAAGTTCAGGCTGGGTACCCCGGCCTCCTCCTCGGCCTATCCGGACTGTGGCGATTTCCTGAAAAAGCTGTCGGCTCAGCCTGCTGGAATGACTGCTTTCAACTTTATCTGACTGTCACTTTTTGATTGCGGTCTATCAATTTCAGATATTTTCCAGCTCAAAATGATCACTGCACAATGCTGGCGATCAGTCATCAATGAAATCTCTCTTTTTCTCGCGTTCTATCTCCCCCCGAATACCTTCGATGATTTTCTCGATATGTTGTTTGTGTTTGAGAAAATCAACCGTGTCAAAAATTGGATATGACAGGCCTATCACTTGATCTTTTTATAGATCTCTTTATCCATCTCACAGACCCTCCTGTGAAATTCGCCACTTGGAATATGGCCTAACGTAAAAAGAGCGAACAGTATTCCAAACGCAGTATCCCGATAACCCGTCAGCGCACAGTCGTGGTACTCCTCCAGCAACGTGACCTTGCCGCCGTGCTGGTCATAATCGAAGTTGATTTCCGCCACTGGCAGGTCGCGCTTTTTTGCCTGCGCGATCAGCGCCTCGGCGAGCGGATGGTTGAGGCGGTAAAGATGCGCCTCGCCGGATCGGCGCGGCAGCTCATATAAGCCCAGCGGGATTACGGCAGTTTGCACATAGGAAGGTTGAGTCTCCAAGCGGAACGAGGCATCGTTCAGGAATTCGGCGCATCCGTCGAGTTCGTGCCGGGTAAGCTGCATGAGCAGGCGTTCATAACGGCTGAGGTAAGCTTTGGAGGCTTCGTCTTGCACCTTGAGCTTTTCGCGCACTTCATCGTCAAAGTTTTCCAATAAATTTTGACGAGTGCGTGTCATGGATTCATTGATCTCCAGGCTCAGTTCGAGTTGGAGTTGATCGAAAGCAGTTTGAATTTCATCCTGCTTGCGGCAGCGCTGATAGATGGCAGCGATGCGCTTCTCGAAATCTACGCCGGACTCAATGGCACCCAGCACCTCGTCGCTGGCACCGAAAACACCTTCAAATAACTGAAATTTTTCGGCGAGCAACTCGAAGACGCGCTGATCTGCCGCGTTTTTGCGGTTGAGGAAGTTCACGACCACCACGTCGTGTTTTTGTCCGTAACGATGGCAGCGCCCGATGCGCTGTTCGATACGCTGCGGGTTCCAGGGCAGATCGTAATTGACCACCAGCGAACAGAACTGAAGGTTGATATCGTTCCGCCGAGGTATGTCAAAGGCCGTAAAGGCTGGCGACCGCTGGTCTGCAACCGGGTTGCGCAATCGATTCTTGATGAGCAGCGCGGCAAGCATCCGGAATTCGTGTTCACGTATCAACGCAGCAAGAATCATGAGCCACATGCGGTTGAGACGATGAACAACAACGGGTGGCAAACAGCCAGAAAAACGGTGGGCCTGCAGGATGTCCGCGTGCATGATCTGCGGCATACCGTGGGAATGCGGCTACGTGAGGCAGGTGTGCGTGAGGAAACCATCTCTGACATTCTGTGGCACAGCCGGGGAACGATGACTTCACATTACAGCGTTGCACAGGTGCGAGAATTGCTGGATGCCTTGAATCTGATCACCGATGAGAGCAACCGGAGCAACGCGAGCCTGGAGATGTTGTTCAGGGAAAAAGCAGAGTCCCTTCAAAGTCCCTTCAAAAGAAAAATGGGCTAGATCATTTCTGACCTAACCCATTGAATTACTGGTGCGCCCGGAGCGATTCGAACGCCCGACCCCTTGGTTCGTAGCCAAGTACTCTATCCATCTGAGCTACGGGCGCGCACTTACATATTTACCTTGGCGGAGAGGGAGGGATTCGAACCCTCGATACAAGTTTAAGCTCGTATGCGCCCTTAGCAGGGGCGTGCCTTCGACCTCTCGGCCACCTCTCCGAAGGCCGCGCATATTAATGTATCCGGCCCGAAAGGTCAAACGATTACGCATCTTCCTGATCGAGGTCGAAAGCCTTGTGCAGCACGCGCACTGCCAGCTCCAGATATTTCTCGTCGATGACCACGGAAATTTTTATTTCCGATGTGGAGATCATCTGGATATTGATGCCCTCTTCCGCCAGCGCGCGGAACATTTTGCTGGCGATGCCGACATGCGAGCGCATCCCGACGCCGACCACCGAAACCTTGGCGGCCTTATTGTCGCCGGCCACATCGCGCGCGCCGATATGCGGCTGCACCTTGCCCTTCAGGATATCCATCGCCTTGGCGAATTCGTTGCGATGCACGGTGAAGGAGAAGTCTGTCGTGCCGTCCACGCCGACGTTCTGGATGATCATGTCCACGTCGACATTGGCGTCGGAGACCGGCCCCAGAATCTGGTAGGCGATGCCGGGTTTGTCGGGCACGCCCAGCACGGTGATCTTGGCTTCATCGCGATTGAACGCGATCCCGGAGATGATGGCTTGTTCCATTTTGTCGTTTTCCTCAAAAGTAATCAGCGTGCCTTCGCCCTCTTCCTCGAAGCTGGACAGCACGCGCAGCTTGACCTTGTATTTTCCGGCAAATTCCACCGAGCGGATTTGCAGCACCTTGGAGCCGAGGCTCGCCATTTCCAGCATTTCCTCGAAGGTAATGCTCTTCAGGCGGCGCGCCTCGGGAACCACGCGTGGATCGGTGGTGTAGACGCCGTCCACATCGGTGTATATCTGGCATTCGTCGGCACGCAGCGCCGCGGCAATCGCCACGCCGGTGGTGTCCGATCCGCCGCGTCCCAGCGTAGTGATGTTGCCGTGTTCATCCATCCCCTGAAAACCTGCAACCACGACCACGCAGTCGTTCGCCAGGTCGGTGCGGATGCTCTGCTCGTCGATGCTGACGATGCGCGCCTTGGTGAAGGCGCTGTCGGTGAGTATCTTCACTTGCCCACCGGTGTAGCTCTTCGCCTTCAGCCCGATGTCCTTGAGCGCCATCGCCAGCAGGCCGATGGTGACCTGCTCGCCGGTGGAGATGATCACATCCAGCTCGCGCGGATCGGGATGCTTCTGGATTTCATGGGCCAGCGCGACGAGGCGGTTGGTTTCGCCGCTCATCGCGGAAACCACCACCACGACCTGATGCCCCTGCGCCTTGAATTTCGCAACGCGCCGCGCCACGTTCTTGATGCGCTCCGGGCTGCCGACCGATGTGCCGCCGTACTTCTGGACTATCAATGCCACGATTTTATGCCTGACTTGAAAAATGAGCGCAATTCTAGCGCACCTGCCCAAAAAAAACGAGGCTGCAAAAAGCCGGTAGCCTGTAGCTGGTAGCTTGTAGCGCAAAAACCGCACGCAAAACGCACACCTTGATTGGCTACCTGCTACAAGCGACCGTAGCCCGGATGAAATGCAATGGAATCCGGGAAGACTTCGACCGCGACCGCCAAACCCCGGATTGCGCTACGCTGCATCCGGGCTACTCCATAGGCAAACGGAGTTGCGTAGCAGCGTAGAGTGCGCCCCACATGCTATCGTTGTATCAAAGGTGGCTTGCAGCAATAAAGGCTGGACGCAAAACGCACACCTTGATTGGCTACCTGCTACAAGCCACCCGCTACAGGCTATATACTGTCGCCATGCCAGAAATCACCCCGCGCAGCATTCCCTCCTCAGCCGTTCAGCACCTGCTCGACAGCGGCTATGCGTCAGCCTTGGCCAGGATTTTTGCGGCGCGCGGCATCACCGACCGCAGGCAACTTGATACTTCATTGGCCGGACTGCTACCGTTAGATAGCCTGAAAAATGCGCGGGAAATGGCCTGCCTGCTGGCCGACGCGATCGCCGCAAAGAAGAAATTCCTGGTCATCGCCGACTACGATGCCGACGGCGCGACCGCCTGCGCGGTGGCCGTGCGCGGGTTGCGCGGCTTCGGCACGCAAGTCGATTTCATCGTGCCGAACCGCTTCGAATACGGTTACGGGCTGACGCCCGAGATCGTGCGACTCGCCGCAGAACGCGAACCTGATATTCTGCTGACGGTGGACAACGGCATCGCCAGCGTCGAAGGTGTGGCCGAAGCCAACCGGCTGGGGATGAAGGTATTCGTCACCGACCATCACCTGCCCGGCGATGCGCTGCCGGACGCGGCCTGCATCGTCAATCCCAACCAGCCCGGCTGCTCCTTTCCCGGCAAGCATCTGGCCGGTGTCGGCGTGATGTTCTATGTGCTGCTGGCGTTGCGCGCAGAACTGCGCGAGCGCGGCGCGTTCGCCGACCGGCCCGAACCGAGGCTCGTTGAACTACTCGATCTGGTCGCGCTGGGAACGGTCGCCGATGTGGTAAAGCTGGACCAGAACAACCGCATCCTCGTGCAGCATGGCCTGCAACGCATCCGCGCCGGGCGCGCCTGCGCGGGCATCAACGCGCTGTTGCATGTTGCGGGGAAAAAACCGGAGAAAGCCTCCAGCCAGGATCTGGGCTTCACCGTCGGGCCGCGCCTGAATGCGGCGGGCAGGCTGGACGACATGAGCCTGGGCATCGACTGCCTGCTGGCCGACGATGCGGAGACCGCGATGCAGATCGCAGCAAGGCTGGACGCGCTGAACCGCGAACGACGCAGCATCGAAGCGGAGATGCAGGACAGCGCACTGGCGGCGCTGGAGCAGATCAATCGCAGGGTGCGCCATGCGCACCATGGTGCCTGTCCTGAGCCTGTCGAAGCGGCCTGCCTGGTATTGTTCGACGAAACCTGGCACCAGGGCGTGATCGGCATCCTCGCGTCGCGCCTCAAGGATAAATTCCATCGCCCGGCGATCGCCTTCGCGCGCGCGAACGACGGGGAGTTGAAAGGCTCCGGGCGCTCCATCGCCGCATTGCATCTGCGCGATGCGCTGGATATGGTCAGCAAACGCCATCCGTCTCTGATCAGGAAATTCGGCGGGCACGCGGCCGCTGCGGGCTTGAGCATCGCCGAAGCCGATTTTGGGAATTTTGCCACCGCCTTCGAGCAGGTCTCCGGCGAACTGCTCGATGAAAGCGACCTCGCGCAGCGCATCGAAACCGACGGCGCGCTGGAACCTGCCGAGATGAATCTGGAGGTGGCGCGCTTGCTGGATGGACAGGTTTGGGGCCAGGGCTTCCCTACCCCGCAGTTCAACGACAATTTTGTCGTGCAGAGCCAGCGCGTGGTCGGCGAAAGGCACCTGAAATTGCGTTTGAATATGCAGGGCAAACTTATTGAGGCGATACTGTTCGGGCACAACGAGCCTCTGCCCGGACAAATCCATGCCGTGTACAGCCTGAGCGTCAATGAATACAATGGCACGCAGAGTTTGCAGCTCATCATTCGCCATTGGCGGAATGCGAAGAAATAAGGTTTTGTAGGTTGGGTTAGCGGTCTCATCGCGTAACCCAACAGCCTTTTTTAATGATGTTGGGTTACGCAAAAAACGCTAACCCAACCTACCAAAAGCGAAGGCAACCATGGAAACCAGTCTTCTGCAAGGCAACGGCATCGGAGCATTGCCGCAATTCCTCACCAGCCTCGCCATCGGCCTGCTGATCGGGCTGGAACGCGAACGTAACCCGTCGGCCAAGGCCGGGCTGCGCACCTTCGCGCTGGTTGCCTTGTTCGGCACTATGGCCGCACTGCTCGCCGAAAAACTCGACTCGCCCTGGCTGCTGATCGCCGGCCTGCTGGCCGTGGCCGGCACGATCATCGCCGCGTACATCAGCAAGCCCAGCGAGCCACTTCGACAGGCTCAGGACAGGGAAAACGATCCGGGCACCACGACCGTAATCGCGCTTGTGCTGTGTTACGGCCTGGGCGCAATGATCTGGTACGGCCTCGCCAAACTCGCCGTGATGCTGGCAATCGGCGTCACCGCCCTACTCTATTTCAAGCCGGAACTGCGCGGGCTGTCGCAGAAACTCACGCGCCGCGATCTGGTCGCCGTGCTGCAATTTGCCGTGCTGACTTTCATCGTGCTGCCGATCCTGCCCGACCAGAACTACGGCCCCTACGGCGCCTTCAATCCGCATCAGGCCTGGCTGATGGTAGTGCTGATTTCCGGTATCAGCCTGGCGGGCTACGCCGCACTGCATGTAGTGGGAACCCGCTATGGCGCGCCGCTGCTGGGTTTTTTCGGCGGCCTTGTTTCCAGTACCGCAACCACGATGATTTATGCGAAACACGGCAAGAGCAATCCGGTCATGTCTAATCTGGCCGCATCGGTGATCGTGATCGCCAGCATGGTGGTGCTGCTGCGCCTGCTGATGGTCAGTGCCGCAGTCGCCTATGGCGCGCTGCCAAGTCTGCTGCCGGTGCTGGCGGGCGGCCTGCTGTTTGGTTCGATGGTCGCGTTGTACAACTGGCGCAAGATGGGCAAGGCCACCGAACTCTACATCCCGGAAACCTCCAACCCGGCCGAACTGCATACAGCAGTCGGCTTTGGCCTGCTGTATGTAATAGTACTGCTCGGTTCGGCGTGGATGGCGGATATTGCCGGCAGCCAAGGCTTGTATGCCGTGGCATTGGCATCGGGGCTGACCGATGTGGATGCAATCACCCTGTCCAGCCTGCGCCTGTTCAACCTCGGCCAATTGAGCGAACAACAGACCGTCACGGCGATTGCGCTCGCCGTCCTCGCCAATCTCGCGTTCAAGTTCGGCATGGTGGTTTTCATCGGCGGCTGGGCTCTCGCCAGACAGGTCGCCATCGGCTTCGGCGCAATCGCTTGCGGGGTGCTGCTGGGGCTGTTTGCGCTATAATCGCGCCCTTTCAGCACGCGACAACATCATGGAAATCGAACAACTCAACGTCCTGTCCAACCAGCTGCAAGACCTAGGTCTGCGCAGCGCCGAACTGCGGAGGTATCTTTGACTTCGATACCAAGCAGGAACGCCTGATCGAAGTCAGCGAACTCGCCGAAGACCCCGCCATCTGGCAGGACGCCAAGCGCGCGCAGGAGTTGGGACGCGAGCGCAAGATGCTGGAAGGCGTGGTGCTCGGCCTGAAGCAAATCCAGCAAAATCTCTCCGATGCCGCCGAATTGTTTGAAATGGCGAAGGCGGAAAACGACGACGAGAGTCTGCAGGGCACCGCCGCCGACATCCAGGACATCGAGAAGCGCGTCGCGGCGATGGAATTCCGCCGCATGTTCGCGCACCCGATGGACCCGAACAACTGCTTCCTCGACATTCAATCCGGCTCCGGCGGAACCGAAGCGCAGGATTGGGCCTCGATGCTGCTGCGCATGTACCTGCGCTACTGCGAACGCAAGGGGTTCCAGGTCGAAGTGCTGGAACAATCCGACGGCGAGGTCGCCGGCATAAAAGGCGCAACCATCAAGGTGGTCGGCGAATATGCCTACGGCCACCTGCGCACCGAAACCGGCGTGCACCGGCTGGTGCGCAAATCGCCGTTCGACTCCGGAAACCGCCGCCACACCTCGTTCTCCAGCGTGTTCGTCTATCCAGAAGTGGACGAATCCATCGAGGTCGAGATCAACCCGGCCGATCTGCGCGTGGACACCTATCGCGCGTCGGGCGCGGGCGGCCAGCACATCAACAAGACCGATTCCGCAGTGCGTATCACCCACCTCCCGACCAACATCGTCGTGCAATGCCAGAGCGACCGCTCGCAACACCGCAACCGCGCCGAAGCCATGGCGATGCTGAAATCGCGCATGTACGAAGAAGAATTGCGCAAACGCAACGCCGAAAAACAGGCGATGGAAGACGGTAAGACCGACATCGGCTGGGGCCACCAGATCCGCTCCTATGTGCTCGACCAGTCGCGCATCAAGGATCTGCGCACCAACCATGAAGTCGGCAATACTCAGGCCGTGCTGGACGGCGACCTGGACGATTTCATTTCAGCCAGTTTGAAGCAAGGGGTTTAACTTCAACGCTGTACACTTTAAAAAATTCCGTTCGCCCTGAGCTTGTCGAAGGGCTTGGCTTTATAGAGCGTGTGGTTCGACAAGCTCAGGGCGAACGGCCTGACAAATAATCAGGCTGGCACGCCGTATCGGAAACCGTTAGCATTCGCAAAATCTTGCCGCCTAGGGCTATGCCACACAGGAGGAAACATGATACTCAACACCGACCACCTCAAACGCTGCATCGGCACGCTCGAATTTTCTCTCGCTTTTTACCGGAAAGCCAAGCCGGACAGCATAGACCAGGAAGTATTCCGCAACGCCATCGTCAAGGGTTATGAACTCGCCCAGGAGACGGCCTTCAAACTCATCAAGCGCGCGCTCAAGGACTACGGCCACGGCGCCAAAAAACTCGACGCCACACCGATCAAGGACTTGCTGCGCCTCGCCGCCACCCACGGCCTGATGAGCGTGGATGAAGTCGAACGCTGGTTCGCCTACCGCGACAACCGCAACAGCACCGCCCACGACTACGGCGAAGGCTTCCCCTGTAGCACAAGAAATTATCATCAATGAATTGATGTCGAATTACGGGTACGACAAGGCCTCGGCAATACATGGCATTAAGCAACTTGAGAAATCCCACAACATTAAAGTAACCGAACAAGGCATTTATCCAATGAAACTTGCTAGAGCCGAGGCTGTGGCTCATGTCTTAATTTCTCATCCTGAAGGATTGCCTTGGAAAGACATTGTCAAAATAGTGAACAAAAAGGGTTATTCTTTAACTCAAATAGACGAAACAAGAATGACTCATGGTTTCAATGATAACGAACATATTTATCTGTGTGGCAAAGGGACGTACCGGAATTTGCTATTTCTTGACCTTGAGCAGCTTGATATCCCTAAAATCATGCAACATTTGCTTGACTATTTAAAACAAAAACAAACAACAGCTTCACATTTGCACGACTATTATTATCAAACCAAAGGTAAGCGCTGCGAAATAGAATACTTTACCTTGCGTCATCTTGTCAGAGCGTATGGCGAAGAGTACGGACTCTATTTTGACGGCAAATCAAATGTGGATGGTGTAAGCCTTGATCCTGATTCAAAACGTATCACCCAAGCTGATGTGATTATAAAAGTGCTCAGCGAATCAAAAGTTGCTATGACTAAGCAGGAAATAGCAGAACGCTTGAAAAGCAAAAGTATAGGTCACGCCTCTTTCTACCTGAATAACTTAAGGGACGAAGGAAAAGTAGTACGCGTTGATAAAATGGTCTACACCACTCCTGAAAAAGCCTTTAACAATATCGATATCAAGGCTGTTATGCAGGTTATTCGAGAAATTTTAAATATCAAGAATGTCATAGTCGAGGCAGACGTGTTTCGTGAATACGTCAATATGGAACTAAATTTAAGCTATTCAAAATACATCTATGCCGCCTTAGTCAACACCCAGTTAAACGAATTGGGATGGTACCGGCGCAACATGTTATTCAGCAAAAGTCCCATTCCATACAAAAACTTGTTGGATATGTGTAAGCAATTATGTAATCCGAAGCTGCCCAATGACGAGAACACTAAAATTCTTCAACAAGCAGTGTGGTTGAGCGATGCAGTGACTGCATCAGTAATTCAACAGTGGCGATTGTATTTGACGACACAGGTATCAGATTAATTGAGCCTGCCACCCTTCAATACCAAGTGCCAGGCTCGCGGTTAAATCACCAGCGCGTGGAGCATCTATTCCAGGCCATGCTGTACCGCGTGTTCAATCAGGCGTTGTGAGGGAGAGGGCATGACGGCGTTGCGCTGCACGCAAAAATTGCTGACGGCGATGAAGGTCGCGCCAAGCGCGCCGCCTGTGCCGGGCGCGAATCGGCTGGGCGATTGGTCGCTGAACCTGCTGCACACGCGCCCGAAGCTGGTGGTGGCGGTGAGCGAGCATGACCGGCTGGGCCTGGTGCTGGAAGCCGCGCCCTACGCCACTTTGCCGCAGCGTTTCATCGAGGCGGTGTTGGTGCAGTTGCTCGCGATCGGTGTGCCGCCCGATGTGGCGCGGCGCGAGTGCGATGCGATGCAGTCATTGACCCTCACCGCCACCACGCCCTACCCCAATCGCCTGAGCCTGCAAGCCAACCTGAAGGATTACGCCTGGCAAGTGGAGTGGATGATGGCCGATAGCGAATCACTGGCCGCGATCAATGCGCGGCTGGCCGACTATATCGTGAGCATCAACGGCAAGCTGGAATTTCCGTGGAAATTTGTGCTCAACAGGCTAGCGGCACAGCGCGGTAGGATGGGTGGAGCGTAGCGATACCCATCGTTTTTGATGCTGTCGGAAATTCTCGTTGGGTATCGCTACGCTCCACCCAACCTACAAAATCTCGCGAAAACCGAGCGCAAAGTCACATGACAACGCTTGTGTCACAAGTGTACAATCCGTGACACGTAACACAAAAGGAGATTACTCCCATGAAAACCCTGACCATCCGCGAAGCCCGTGAAGGCTTGAGCCACCCAGAGCAGATGTTTGCCGACAACGATGAAGTGCTGGTCGTTTGCCGGGGCGAGCCGGTGGCGCGCATCCTGCCGGTGAAACCCAAAATGCGAGTGCGCTCGCTGGCGGCTTTCCGTGCGCGGCAGCCGATGCAAACCGTCACCAGCGAAGAGATCATAGGCGAAGATCGCACCGATCGGTTCTGATGATTTACCTTGACACCAGCGCTTTGCTCAAGCGTTACATCATGGAACCCGGAAGCGCCGCCTTCGAAGATTTCTTTGCGGCAAATGCTCCTTTCCATTCCAGCCGTTTGACGCTGGTTGAAACGCGCAGTGCGCTGGCTCGCCGTCGCCGGATCGGACAGATCACCCGCAAGCTGGAATCGGATGCGTTCGAGGAACTGCGCACCGATATTCAGGATGGCGCGCTGGTGATACATGCGCTTAACGATTCCCATGCCACCCATGCGCTCGACATACTGGCGAAAGTACCCAAGGTTCCGTTACGCACACTGGATGCTTTACATTTGTCTGTTGCCCAGGAAATCGGCGCTACAAAATTCGCCACCTCCGACCAAAATCAAGGCGAAGCCGCACGCCTGATTGGATTTGAACTATTTTACTTTTGAGAAATATACCGATGAACGAACAAACTCTACCCCCGCAAGACGAGAACCAGATCATTACCGAGCGTCGCAACAAGCTTGCGGATATCCGCAAGGCAGGCATCGCCTTTCCCAACGATTTCGAGCGCAAGCACCTGGCGGGCGACCTGCATGCCGAATTCGGCGAGAAGACGCATGACGAACTGGAGGCATTGCAGGTTCACGTCGCGGTCGCGGGGCGCATGATGTTGAAGCGCGTGATGGGCAAGGCCAGTTTCGCGACGGTGCAGGACATGAGCGGACGCATCCAGTTGTTCGTCAGCAACAACGACACCGGCGAGGAAGCGCATAACGCATTCAAGCACCACGACCTCGGCGACATCCTCGGCGCGCAGGGCGTGCTGTTCAAGACCAAGACCGGCGAGCTTTCCGTGCGCGTTTCGCAGGTGCGTTTGCTGACCAAGGCACTGCGCCCGCTGCCGGAAAAATTCCACGGTCTGACCGATCAGGAACAGAAATACCGCCAGCGCTACCTCGACCTGATCACCAACGAGGACACGCGCAAGGTGTTCATGACGCGCACCCGGATCATCCAGGCGATCCGCGAATTTTTCATCGGCCACGGCTATCTGGAAGTGGAAACGCCGATGATGCACCCCATCCCTGGCGGCGCGGCGGCCAAGCCGTTCGAGACGCACCATAACGCGCTGGATATGAAAATGTATCTGCGCATCGCGCCGGAACTGTATCTGAAACGCCTGGTGGTGGGCGGCTTCGAGAAGGTGTTCGAGGTCAACCGCAATTTCCGCAACGAGGGGTTGTCCACGCGGCACAACCCGGAATTCACCATGCTGGAATTCTATGAGGCGTATCGCGACTACAAATACCTGATGGATTTCAGCGAGAGCCTGTTCCGCGAAGTGGCGCAGAAAGTGCTGGGCAAGACGCTGATCAGCTACCAGGGCAAGGAGCTAGACCTGGGCAAGCCGTTCCACCGCCTAACCATGGTACAGGCGATCCGGAAATATCATCCGCAATTCACCGATGCGCAACTGAACGACCGCGACTTCCTCATCAACGAACTGCAAGACCTGAAGGCCAAGTACAAGCCGCAGGACGGCATCGGCGGCTTGCAATTGTCGCTGTTCGAGGAGCTTGCCGAGGCGCACCTGTTCGAGCCGACTTTCATCATCGACTATCCGGTGGAGGTTTCGCCGCTGGCGCGCAGCAGCGACAAGAATCCGGAGATCACCGAACGCTTCGAGCTGTTCATCGTCGGACGCGAAATCGCCAACGGCTTCTCGGAATTGAATGATGCGGAAGACCAGGCCGCGCGCTTCGACGCGCAAGTCGCGGCGAAAGAGGCCGGGGATGAGGAAGCCATGTTCAAGGATAACGACTATGTGCGCGCGCTGGAATACGGCCTGCCGCCGACCGCCGGCGAGGGTATCGGCATCGACCGCCTGGTGATGCTGCTCACCGACAGCGCCAGCATCCGCGATGTGATCCTGTTCCCGCACATGCGGCCTGAGTAATACCCTGCAAAACAAAAATGTAGCGTGCGCTGTGCGCACGCCAATGGTTGGAGCCGTGCGCACAGCGCACGCTACCCCCTGACAAATGGGGCACAGCGGCAAAGCATCGTCCGGCCCATCGCAGCCGTTATTTTGATACAGACAAAGAGGCGCAATTCCTTTAATCTGCATACCCCGAAACCCGTACAAGGAGCTCAACATGAAAACCAACGTAGGCAATATAGATCGTATTTTGCGCATCGTGGCAGGTCTGGTGCTCATCGCGCTGGCGGCAACCGGGATAATCGGCATTTGGGGCTGGATAGGCATAGTGCCTTTGCTGACCGGTATTTTCAAGTTCTGCCCGGGCTATGCCCTGCTTGGCATGAGCACTTGCCCGACGAAAAAATAATCCCTCATCAACTATCCGCTGCGCCCGGTAACCTTATATCGGGCGTTTTTACATCCAGCTACTTCCAGCGGCGTGCGCATATAATCTGCACATGACTGCATCAACCCACCTCGACCTGCAAATCTCCGGCATGCACTGCGCGTCCTGCTCGGCGCGCCTGGAAAAAGTGTTGAATCAACTGCCGGAAGTGGTGGCCACGGTGAACATCGCCACCGAGAAGGCGCACATCGACTACAACCCCAAACGGACAGACCTGGCCGCCCTGATAAATGCCGTGCAGGGCGCCGGGTTCGATGCGCATCCGCTGCGCGATTTCGCCGTGGAGAAGCAGGCGCGCATCGCCGCCTACCGCCGCGAGCAAAGGCAATTTGCCTTCGCCGTGCTGCTCACCCTGCCGCTGGTAGTGGAAATGCTGCTGATGTTCTTCGACATTCACATGATGCTGCCGGGCTGGCTGCAATTCGCGCTCGCCACGCCGGTGCAGTTCTGGAGCGGGTGGCGCTTCTACACCGGCGCGTGGAGCAGCCTGAAGAGCGGCGGCAGCAACATGGACGTGCTGGTCGCGCTCGGCACCAGCGCGGCCTACCTGCTGAGTTGCGCGGTGCTGCTGGCGAATTTTTATGGAATGGGGCTCGATCAGCCGCTCTATTTCGAGGCGAGTACCACGCTGATCACGCTGATCCTGCTCGGCAAGCTGCTGGAAGCACGCGCCAAGAGCAAAGCCTCCGGCGCGCTGGAAGCGCTGATCAACCTGCAACCGAAGCTGGCGCATGTCGAGCGCGACGGCATCATGCAGGAACTTGCCGTCGAGCAGATGCAGGCGGGCGATATGTTCCTGGTGCGCCCCGGCGAAAGCGTGCCGGTCGACGGCGTGGTGCTGGAAGGTTTGTCCAGCATGGATGAAGCTATGCTCACCGGGGAGAGCCTGCCGCAGGAAAAGCAGCCCGGCGACAAGGTCTATGCCGCAACATTCAACCAGCACGGCCTGCTGAAATGCCGCGCGCTGGCGGTAGGGACGCATACCCAGCTCGCCGCGATCATCCGCCTGGTGGAGCAGGCGCAAGGCTCGAAGGCCGCGATCCAGAAACTTGCCGACCAAATCTCCGCCGTGTTCGTGCCGGTCGTGCTGGTCATCGCGCTGCTGACCCTGGCGGCCTGGTGGCTGTTCGGCGGCGATTTCACCGTCGCGCTGATCAACGCCGTGTCCGTGCTGGTCATCGCCTGCCCTTGCGCACTGGGGCTGGCTACGCCCACCGCCATCGTCGTCGCCACCGGGCGCGCCGCGCAGGCGGGCATCCTGGTCAAGGATGCCGCCGCACTGGAACGCGCGCACAAACTCTCGGTTCTGGTGGTGGACAAGACCGGCACGCTGACCGAGGGCAAACCGAGCGTGACCGACTTGCTGCCCGCATCAGGAATTTCCCCGGACGAATTGCTGCGTACGGCGGCGCTGCTGGCGCAAGGTTCCACGCATCCGCTGTCGCGCGCCCTGCTCGATTACGCCAAAACCCGGCAAGCCGTGCCAGCGCAAACCAGCGGCATCAGCGAAGTCTCCGGCCACGGGCTGCGCGCGGAAATCGATGGGGAGCATTACCTGCTCGGCTCTCCGGCATTCGCTATAAGTGAGGGGGTTGCGATTGATGAGCGGCAGATCCTCGCCCTGCAACAACAGGGCAAGACCGTGATTGCGCTGGCCCGTGCCGGCGCATTGCTGGGCTGCATCGCCTTCGCCGATCAACTGCGCGCCGGCAGCCGCGCCGCCGTGGCGCAACTCGCCGCAATGGGCATCCGCGTGGTAATGCTGAGCGGCGACAATCACGCCACCGCACAGGCCATCGCAGCGCAGGCGGGCATCGCGGAATTTCGCGCCGAGGTGCTGCCGCAGGACAAGGCCGCGCAAGTGCAATCGCTCAAAAACACCGTTCGCCCTGAGCCTGTCGAAGGGCTCCCAGAAAGTGCTTCGACAAGCTCAGCACGAACGGATTTTGATTCGCCACCTGGCAAACTGTTGGTCGGCATGGCCGGCGACGGCATCAACGACGCGCCCGCGCTGGCCGCCGCCGATGTCAGCTTCGCGATGCGCAGCGGCAGCGATATCGCCATCGAAGCGGCAGACATCACGTTGATGCGCAACGACCTGGCGGGTGTGGCGGACGCGATTTCGCTGTCGCGCGCGACGCTGAGAAAAATCCGCCAGAACCTGTTCTTTGCCTTCGCCTACAACGTGCTGGGCATTCCGCTCGCGATGCTGGGCATGCTCAATCCGGTGATCGCCGGTGCGGCGATGGCGATGAGCTCGGTATCGGTGGTCAGCAACGCGCTGCTGCTGAAACGCTGGAAGCGACAGGCATAAAAAAGCCGGGTACTTCCCGGCTTCTCATCGTGCGTGGTTGGAAAGCACTTGCCAAATGTCCGCACCACCCATTTTCTCGCAGGCATGTTCATCGCGGATGATGGTAAATTCGCTTGAAAACAGAACCTGCTGAAATAGGCTCCTAATGGAGGTGGCCACCACCTTCATCATGCACATGCCCATGTGCCAGCTCTTCCGCGGTAGCCGGGCGCACGCCGGTCACGGTGCAATTGAAGGACAGCGTCTTGCCGGCCAGCGGATGGTTGCCGTCCACCGTCACTTCATCGTCGGTCACATCCACCACGGTATAAAGCAAAAAATCTTCTTCATCTTCATCGGAACCTTCAGGAGCGCCTTCGAACTGCATACCGACTGCGACTTCTTCCGGGAAGGCGTTGCGCGCTTCGACTTCGACCAGTTGGTGGTCATATTCGCCGAAGGCATCGTCGGGCTGCAAGGTCACGCTGCATTGATCGCCAACATTCTTGCCGTGCAAGGCTTCTTCGACCAGCGGAAAAATACCGTCGTAGCCGCCGTGCAGATAGCTGACCGGTTCTTCGACTTTTTCCAGCAACTCGCCTTCGGAGTCGAATAATTCATAGCGCAGGGAAACAACGGTGTCTTTGGTTATGTTCATTTCAGTTCCTTTATCAAATTAAAAATTTCCTGCGCGTGTCCATGTGCATGAACACCATACATGACATGGCGCAGCGTGCCCTGCTTGTCGATGACAAAAGTGGAGCGCTGAATGACGTGTTTTTTGTGCCCGTCCACTTCCTTTTCAACCATCACGCCATAGCGTTTGCAGACGCGCGCATCGGGATCTGAGAGCAGCAACACCGACAGCCCATGCTTATCGCGGAACGATGCATGGCTCAAACAATCGTCGCGGCTGATGCCGACCACGATGGTGTCCAGCTTGGCGAGGTCATCATCGAGTTCGCTGAACTCATTGGCTTCCATAGCGCAGCCCGGCGTATCGTCCTTTGGGTAAAAATACAGCACGACATTTTTCTTGCCCTGAAGCGAGGTAAGCGCAAAAGTTTCCATGTCGGCATCCGGCAACTCGAAGTGCGGCGCTTCCATTCCAACGTTAAGATGGACTGATTGCATTGATATTTCCCCCTGTGCGGCATTTTAAACACTTTTCGGTGGCATTATAAAAATTTTTGCGCCGCCGAACCGGACATGAGACGACTATAATTCACTCCGTCAAATATATGCTTCATGCCCATTTAGATTGAACGAACTGCTTTACCTTTGGCATTTGGACGACCCATATTTCTCTCATCTGAATTTCAGGAGCAAATCATGAGTGACGGCACGCTGCAACACACCAGGCTGGACGGTATCGTGGATTACATCGCAGCACTGGATACGCTGTGCAAACTAGCACACCATAATTTGTATTTGTTTGATAAAAATTTCGACGGCCTGGGGTTTAACACCGAAGCACGCTATGAAACGCTGCGCGGCTTTTTGCTCGCCAGCCCCGCCAACCGGTTGTTTGTGCTGGCACATGACACACACTACCTGTCCACCCTGTGCCCGCGCATGATGATGTTGTTGCACCAATTCGGCAGCGGCATGTTTATCCATCAAACGCCCGCCAGCCTTCATCAAATCACCGAACCCTTTTCCGTGGCGGACGATGCGCATTATGTGCGCCGCTTCCATTTCGATGATCCGCGCGGCATTCTGGCACAGCATGACCCGGAAAATGCGCGCGTCTTGAAATCGCGCTTTATGGAAATGTGGACAGCTTCACACCCGTCGGCAACCACCACGAGACTGGTGCTATAGCAAAAAAAGTTGCAAATCCGCTGGATTTCCTATATCCAAGTGCTAGAATACGCCGCCTTTGATTTTAGGCGTATTCCGGCTATTAATTGCGAATGCGTTTAAAGTCAGGTAAAAATTTGCGCTTTTTAACTTAAATCTCCCAAGGAATTGATAATGAAACTCTCTGCTCTTGTTGCTGCCCTGTTGGCTCTTGCCTTGACCGCTTGCGGTGGAAAACCTGCTGAAGCTCCTGCTCCTGCACCAGCTCCTGCTGTTGAAGCCGCTCCTGCTGCTGCACCAGCTGCTGAAGCTGCTTCTGCTCCGGCTGCCGCTCCTGAAGCCGCTCCTGCTGCTGCACCAGCTGCTCCGGCTGCACCTGCCGCCGCGAAGTAAGCATCTAGCTTCAGGCAAATAAAAAGCCGGCGCAAGCCGGCTTTTTATTTGCCCTATCAAAATCTTCAGATAATTTCGCGCCAGGCGAATCCCTCCTCCTGCGTCGCCACTCCCACCCAACTCGCTTCGCAATTCAGCACATCACTCAATGCCCGCACGGCGAGTGTCGCCGTGTTGTTCTTGCGGCTGAGGTGCGCGGCAACCAGGTGCTGCAAACGGCTCGCATCCAGCCGGCTCAAAATACCGGCGGCATCCTGATTGTTCAGATGCCCGAAACGTCCGCCCACGCGCTGCTTGAGGTGGTATGGGTAATCGCCGTTTCTCAGCATGCCGCTATCGTGGTTGCACTCCAATACCAGCGCATCGCAACCGCTCAGGGTCTGTTCGATATATGCCGTACTGCATCCGGCATCGGTCAATACGCCCAGCCGCCGCGTCCCATCGCTGAACACAAATTGCACCGGCTCGGCGGCATCATGCGGAACCGGGTAGGGAATGATTTCGATCTCGCCGATTGCGAACGCCTGATGGGAATCAATTTCATGGAGATGGGCAATGCCGGCAAAGGTTTTCGGCTGACTGCGCAATGTGCCGTGGGTGAGCCAAACCGGCAGGTTGAATTTGCGCGCCAGCCGTGCCACACCGCCGCTGTGGTCGCCATGCTCATGCGTGACGACAATACCGCTCAACTGCTCGGCGGATACACCCAGACGCGCCAGCCGCAAGAGGGTGTCTTTCAGTCCAAAACCGCAATCCATCAGCACCAGCGTCTGACGGGTGCCCGAACAAAAGCTTTTCGTACCGGCCGCAATCAGCAGCGCGTTGCCTTCGCTGCCGCTGCCCAGAGAGGCAAATTTCATGAAGCGGGCCGTCTGGCAACCTACTGATTGATATTTTTGTAAATCGCCTCGATCATCTGCTTGGTCGCATCGTCGCTCGCACCGTCCTGATCGGTAACGGACACTTCGCACGCCGTGCCGCCATCCTTGACGTTCACGCGATAACGCATATTGGAGTCCCCGCTGCTTTTCCATATCTGCAGCTTATCCAGCCAACCGCTTTCCGCCTTGACCGGACGCAGGAAGTAGATGCCCTTGACGCGATCCTTGTCCTCGACCGCCAGGCCCGCGCGCTCGATAGCCAGCCCCACCCTGCGCCAGGACCGGTCGAATGCATCGTTCATCACGATAATCTTGCTGCCGTCGAAAATTTCCTCCAAGCTGGCTGTTCCGGCCGGCCCCGAGGCGCTGATCGCCACTACACTGTTGGCCGCCACTGCCGCAACGGCTGGTTCTGTTTCTCTCGGCAATACCGCTCCGGCACTACGATCTTGGTCTGTGCCGCCCTTGCTGTAATCGGAAAAAGTCGCAACCCCCTCGTCATTGCCCTGCGGCACCCTGTAGCGTTCATCGCTGGCGGGTGTAGTCAGGTCGGGCGGCACTTCCAGCGCCGGCACCTGCGCCGCGCCGGCGCTGTAATCGATACGCTTGCTGCCCAAACCAAGCGAGTTGCAACCCACCAGTGAAGCCAGCACCACACCATAAATCCCGATCTGCCAAACTTTCATTGCTTCTCTCCAGCTATACAACCGATTAATTGAACACGCCGGCCTGGCGCATCGCCGCCTCGACCACCCCTTGTGCGGATTGCGACAAGGGGGTAAGCGGCAGGCGCAGTACATTTTTCATTTTACCCATGCGCGCCACCGCCCACTTCACCGGAATCGGATTGGCTTCGACGAACAGGTTGCGGTGCAATCCGAGCAGGCGGAAATTGATTTCGCGCGCCTTGGCGACCTCGCCGTTCAAGGCCGCCGCACACATCTCGCGCATCAAACGGGGTGCGACGTTCGCCGTCACCGAAACCGTGCCGTGCGCGCCGAGCAGCATCAATGCCAGCGTGCTGGCATCGTCGCCGCTGTACACCGCGAAACCTTCCGGCGCACGCTGCAACAGATCGCTGCCGCGCTCGATGTTGCCGGTCGCGTCCTTGATGCCGACGATGTTGGGAATCTGCGCCAGACGCAGCACGGTGTCGTTGCCCATGTCGGCAACGGTACGCCCCGGCACGTTATATAAAATATGCGGCATGCCCACCGCTTCGGCGATGGCCTTGAAGTGCTGGTACAGGCCTTCCTGGGTCGGCTTGTTGTAATAGGGCACGACAGACAGCGAAGCATCCGCGCCGGCCTTTTTCGCGAACGCCGCCAGCCCGATGGCCTCTCTGGTCGAGTTCGCGCCGGTTCCGGCGATGACGGGAATGCGCCCGGCGGCGTGCTTCACCGCCTCGGTAATCAACAGCTCATGCTCTTCCACATCCACGGTAGGCGATTCGCCGGTGGTGCCGACCACCACGATGCCGTCCGTCCCCTGCCCGACGTGAAAATCAATCAACGCACGGAACGCCGCCAAGTCGAGGCTGCCGTCCTCATGCATCGGCGTGACGATTGCGACAATACTGCCCTTGATCATTATTTCCTGCCACCCAAATAAATGCGGCATTCTACCGCAATCCGGCAACACGCCAAAGGGCAGCGCCGTGAAATATGTGGCGTCAGCAATTCCTTATCACTTATATGGACACTTCTTTCTGGTGCAATCCGCATAGATATGGAGCGAGTGGTCGTGAACGGCAAAGCCGCGTTCGGCGGCGATCTTTTCCTGGCGCGACTCGATGGCCGCATCGTAAAACTCCTCGACATGGCCGCATTGCAGGCAAACGATGTGGTCATGGTGCTTGCCCTGATTGAGTTCGAACACAGACTTGCCGCCCTCGAAGTTGTGGCGCGTCAACAGTCCGGCCTGCTCGAACTGCGTCAGTACGCGGTAAACCGTGGCCAGCCCCACGTCATCGCCACTGGCCAGCAAATGCTTGTACACATCTTCCGCGCTCATGTGGCGCTCCTGCCCTAATTCGAACAACTCCAGTATCCTGATCCGTGGCACGGTGGATTTCAGGCCGGCGTTTTTCAGATGCTCTGGTTGGGGTTTGTCCATATCAACGCTCTCCTGTCTTTTTTTGCATCATGCCTGAAGGTGCTTGCAATTGCAAATGAGAACTATTATCATTTGCTATGCCTTCCACCACCCTGACCACCCTGCACCCCGGCGAGTTCGCCACCATCGTCGCGATCCACGCCGAAGAAGCCCTGCACCAGCGCCTGCTCGCGCTGGGTTTCCGCAGCGGCAAGCAGATCGAGCTGATCCGCAAGGCGAGCTTCTCCGGCCCGTTGCAGGTGCGCATCGGCACCACCGACATCCTGCTGCGGCGCAGCGAGGCCGCCAAAATCACGGTGTGCAAGGTATGAAACGCATCGCACTCCTCGGCATGCCCAACACCGGCAAGTCCACGTTGTTCAACCGCATCACCGGCGGCGCGGCGCGCGTCGGCAACTGGCCGGGCATCACCGTCGAATTGCTCAGCGGCAAGATCCTGCTCGGCGGCGACATGGTGGAAATCATCGACCTGCCCGGCATCTACGACCTGCACGGTTTCTCGGACGACGAGCAGGTGGTGCGCCATTTCCTGCACGACAACGTGCCGGATCTCGCGCTGGTCATCCTCAACGCCACGCAGATCGAGCGCCAGATGAGCCTGTTGCTGCAACTCAAGCAGCTCAACATGAACCTAGTGGTGCTGCTCAACATGGCGGACGAAGCCAAAAAATACGGCATCACCATCGACGGCAGGAAAATGTCAGAACTGCTGGGTATGCCAATTTTCCTGCTCAGCGGCAAATACGGCAGCGGCTATCCGGAAGCCCTGCAAGCGATCACCAAGGCGCTGCGCTACCCCACGCCCGGCATGGCCGAACAACTGCGCAGCCAGTTGGAACAGGACGTGCATATCGAAACGGAAATGGCGCGCGTACTCAAGCATGCCGTGCAGATCCCGGCGCAACTGCCGGAAAACCTCACCGAAAAACTCGACCGCATCATGCTGCATCCGTGGCTGGGACTGCCGATCTTTTTCGCCATCATGTACCTGCTGTTCCAGGGCATCTTCCTGCTCGGCCAGCCGCTGCAAACCGGCGTCGCCAGCCTGTTCACCTGGCTGCGCGAGGCCGCGCTCGCGCCGCTGCTGGGCGGGCTGCCGCCAGCCGCGCAAGGACTGCTGCTCGATGGCATTTACAACGGCGTCGCGACCGTCGCTACCTTCGTGCCGATCATCGTGCTGTTCTTCCTGTTCATGGCGATGGTGGAAGACAGCGGCTATCTGTCGCGCGCCGCGTTTCTGATGGATGCGCTGATGGCGCGCCTCGGGCTGGACGGGCGCGGTTTCGTGATGCTGCTGATGGGCTTCGGCTGCAACGTGCCGGCGCTGATGGGCACCCGTGTGATGCGCTCGCGCGCGATGCGCCTGCTGACCATGCTGGTGATCCCGTTCTCGCTGTGCTCGGCGCGCCTGCAGGTGTTCGTGTTCATCACCGCCGCGCTGTTCTCGCCCAAAGCCGCGCCGCTCGTATTGTTCAGCCTGTACCTGTTCAGCTTTGCCGCCGCGATACTCACCGCGCTGCTGTTCAAGGGCAAGTTCCAGAGCAACGAACCGTTCGT